>JAEEGL014828588.1_pt1 | contig 14591 bp, 9 predicted proteins | sample 9134231 | NCBI WGS metagenome assembly JAEEGL01 (sample SAMN16246548, study PRJNA631951) | gut metagenome | biome: gut microbiome; feature: rumen; material: fiber-attached | host: Bos | place: Iran: Karaj | collected 2018-10 | reverse complement strand
TTGATGTTAGTGTTACTTGCACATCTCTATTTGTTAAATCTGTCGAACTATATTCTATACCTAATACAGGTCCTGTTTTATCTATATTTTCTATTTTGATAGTTGTACTTGCCTCATTCCCAGCATTATTTTTTACAACAACTACCTCTTCTACGTTATCTGAATAAGATTTAGTTAATACTTTTCCATCATTTGATTTGTTCCATCCACTTATATCTTGTAACTCTTCATCTGATGTTATAGTAACCGTAACATTTTGATTAGTTAAATCTTTAGTACTATAACTTACATTTACAATAAAGTCATTGGTATTTATCATATGTATCTCTATATTTTCATCATTAAAATTTTGTGTTGACGCATCTGCTTTTGCAATTTGCATATTAGAAAATTTTATAATCGTGCTATCAAAATTTACATTTTCTAAAACTTTAAATTTCAAAACACAAATTTTTTCTTCTGTCTCAATAACTTCATAGTTAGATGTATTTAAAAAAATTGTATTTTCTAATTGTGTTTTATTCCAATTATTTGATACTTCAATTGGACTTAAGAATTGTAAAACATTAGAATCGTAGGTGATTGAAAAACTAGTACCACATATTTGTCCTCCAAAAACTGAAATTTCAACTTCATCTCCTGCTTGTATATTTGTATTGTTTACACTTAGTCTTAATGTAGGCTCATTATCGTTTGAAAATACCATGTTTGAAAAAATAAAAATTAATATTATAAAAAACAAAATAAATTCTGCTATTATTTTCCTTTTCACAATTATTCCTCCAATTTTTAATTTTTTTTACTAAAATACATACCTTATATGTATATATATTTTTTTTATTACTATAACTAATTATTATATGTATCTTAATCATATAATTACATCAATATTCTCTACTAGTTAATATGAACCTCTAATGCATTATATATATTTTAAAATACTACATATATATTATACTCTATTAACAAAAAACCTTCTATAACAATATTATTTCATATAAGTTATATTATTTCACGAAAAATATATTCTTACTATTGCTTAATAATACTTAATTTTAAGAAATAGTTTCTTCATTTAATTTAATACTAACCAATCTGGATGTTTTTCTGCTACACTTACATTATTTCCGGCAGAAATATATCTTTGAAGTTTTAATATATCTCCAATATCTATCGTTCCATTTTTATTTATATCTCCAATTTGAATATCTTCATCACTCAATTCCCAATCTGGATGAATACTTTTTAAAGAAACATTATTTAACAATGCTATATGCCTATATAATATTAATGTATCTCCTATATCTATTATTTTATTGTTATTTAAATCACCAACCATACTATCATTTATGGTAGTATTTTGTCCAATATTAAAATGTTTTTCAATAGTTCCTGTGAATCTATTAATACCTGTTATTACTGCTGTAGCAGTACCTGGATTTATATTATTTCTATATTCTACCGTATAATCAATTCCATTAGTAAATGTATATCCTTCAAACTTTAAACTAATGTCCGGCCTTTGTTCTGTACCATTATAATCAATATTTTCATCACTTAAAGATATATCACACTCATTTAAATTTACTTTACCTTGGTGAACACTTAAAACTCCATATAAACTTGCTTCTACTGTATAATCAGCATATGAAACCCATAAATATTCACTTCCATTTACTCTAATACCATCTGAATCAAGGCATAACCATGCACCATCACATGGTGGTGTTGGCCACTTAGGATTAAAATTCGAACGAGAAAAAGTATCGTCCCAACCAATTATTGCTACTGCGTGACTAGTAAAAGTAGTATTTTTATTATAAAGACATACTTGCCCATCACTATTTTCTTCTGCATAACCTGGAAACACAGAAGTATATAATGCACCATTGTTAATTATATGCTGTTTAATTATATTTCGTGTCTCTTGTATTTCTTCTTCATTTTGCGAGTAATTTTGTTTAGCCTCTTGTATACTAGGTAAAGATGTTGTTTTCAATACATAATAATCTGGTATTGTTTCTTTCATTTTATTTATAGCTACATTTTTTTCTTCATCAGTTACTATATTATTTACTAATATTTTATAAACTGTATCACAAATTGGATCTGTTTCTCTGTTTTCTGTTATAGTTTCTGTTGACCACGCTGAATAATCAACTGGTCCATAACCTAAGCTATAGTATAAATGATTATCAGTAACAAAATGGCCACCCTGACCGTATCCTGAAACTACTGCTAAGTGTGCTTCTGAAAGTTTTTTTTGTACATTGTATTTAAGAGAAATATTTGTTTCAATTGGTACTAAAGATGCACATGCATAACATATTCCACCTACTTGATTGTGTAAAAAAACATTAATTTGATTACTTAATTCATATTTCGTTGGAATAGTATTTCCTGATTTAAGTTTTTTTAAACGATTATTTGAAACGCTTGTATTATTTTCATTTTGTATGTATTCTTCTAATGTTGTAATAAATTTCGAAGGAATTATTTCATACTCTGCTTTTTCGCTTTCACTTAGTTTTATATATTTTATGTATTGTTCATTATATGTTTTAGTCGTTAAATATACTACATATTCATCATCAGATAATTCTTCATTTATTTGAAAATTATCTATATTTTTTATAGATTGTGAAATTTTTTTCGGTACTCTAACAGTTTCTAATTCTTTATCAAAATTAAACATATTATTCTCGATACTCTCTACAGCGATACCATTTATACTCTCTGGAATCCTAACACTATCTGCATACCCAAAATAATCTCTTAATATTAATTTTCCTTCATTTGAATATTTATAATCACAATTTTCTAAAGAAATTATTTCTTCGTTTTGAATTTTGTTAATAATCAGTTCTTTAATACTATTAAAACTTTCTTTTGAAAACTCTTTCGATATTGTTTGAACTTTATAATAATTTAAACATTTTACAGTAAAAAAAATCACCAAAATAATTAATATTGTAACAAATATAATCTTCTTCATTATACTCTCCTATACATATTCCCCTATAAATTTTAACTATTCATTTTCATATATATTATACTTACTATATTTTTATTATTAACAATAACAATTTTATTACATTATTATTGTAACTTATAGTTCATATAAGTTATATTATTTCAAGAAAAAAGTGTTCTTACTATTTCTTAATAATATTTAATTTTATAAAATAGTTTCTTCATTTAATATAATACTAACCACTCTGGATGTTCTTGCGCCACCTCTGGATTATTATTAGCCGCCATATATCTTTGTATTTTTATTACATCTCCCATATCAACTCTACCATTTTTATTTAAGTCACCTTGAATTATTTTTTCATCACTTAATTTCCATTCGGGATGCTTTGCTGCAACCTCAACATTATTTCCTTGTGCTATATGTCTATATATTTTCATTATATCTCCAGAATCTAATTGTCCATTATCATTAAGGTCACCCGATAATTGAGAAGTTAGTTCTATAGAAAATATTTTTGTATTTCCAGACAATTCATAGTTATCTTTATTTTCTTGACCACCAACCACACTTGATATAACTGCTGTCGCTGTATAATTTGTTCCAACTTCGGATTGATATCCTTCCACACTCAAATTAACTGTTTCACCATCTACTCCATTTATTTGACTATTTTTTAATGTTGGACCTTGATTATTTCCATTATATATAAATAAACTAGTGCTATTCCACTCTATTAGTAACGGCTTTTTTGCAACTACTACTTGCTTTGAAGTTAAATTTTGATCATTATCTTTAACCCAAATGTAATAAGTTCCTGCATCTAATCCACTATAAATTACACTTTGGTCATTAATTTTATCCTTAATTCTAAACCATTCATTTGATGGCTCATCTGGATTTTGACCAACCTGCCATGCATGAACTCCGCTTTGATTATCTTGTAAGCTTATAAGTAATTTCTCTCCATATGTAATATTATTGACGGTAATTGTGGGTTGAATAGTGTCATTGTTTGTACATATTCCAGCACCATTATAAGTATATCCACCTATTGTTTTATTTTTAACCATTGCACCTTTAACATATTCATCAAACTCTTCTGTAGATTTAGCAAAATAATAAAAATCTCTATTTCCCATATAATCTACATATTGTCTTCCCGTTATCATGGCACCTTCTGGGAATTCTTCTATATCAATATTATTACGTGCAAAATAGAACCAATAATCTGTACCACCATAGTTAATTTTCTGCCAGCCCTTTATCATTGCACCTTCTGGATAGTATGTATCAGTATTTTCTTTCTTAATATCACTATCACTTTGAGCTAAGTAGAACCAAAATCTTCCACTATCACAAATTAACGATTTCCAGCCTTTGACCATTGCTCCTTCTGGATAATAATTAGTTCCATCTTCTAATACATCATTTAGATGTGCAAAATAATACCAATTACCATTTATTGCTTGCCATCCGCGTCTTATTAATCCACTTGCATCTGAACAATACCAATAATCACCTTTTTTAAACCATTCCGTCTTTACGTTATATTGATTATTACTATCTTTATCTAAATACATCCAATTATTATATCCAAAGCTATTCCAACTATTCCAGCCAACATAATCATCATTTTGTATATCTAATGGGCGTGGATTTAAAGATTTCAAATTTGGATTATATGTATTACTATTATCCGCATTATTACTCGTATCATATAATTCAGCAAAAGTCATTCCGTTATCTTCGATTGTTACAACAACTGCCTTATCTACTAAACCTGTTTCATAAAAAGAAGTATTATATTTTTTTGATGCATAAAATCTTGTAGCAAAATAGCTTTTTTCTGATTGAGTATTTTTAGTCACCTTTCTCGTTGCAACACAATATTTAGGTTGTAAGTAATCAAATAATTCTTTTGAATTAGAACCAGTATTAGTATGGTGTGCCATTTTATATAAATCAATATATCCTACATCATCATATATTTCTTTTGCTAAAAGTGCTTCTGTATCACCTTGAATATTTATATCTCCAGATAATAGAATTGAAGATTCTCCTTTAGTTATCAATGTAAGAATTGAATTAGCATTTTCATTAAATCTACTTTGTGATGTAAAAAGATTATATAATCTGATATTAAAATTTCCGAATTGAAAACTAATATAATCATCATAATAATTTCTTAAATTTTCTGCACTATATGAAGCGTTAGAAAGATGAGAATCTTGACTTTGTATATTTGAAATATCTGGAAAAATAGTTTGGTTGTTTTGATTATTCTTTACTCCATTTGAAACATTAATTAAACTTGCTCCCCTATCTTGCATTGCTTTGGTAGCTGCATAAACATATGCTTGATTATGCCATGTACCATTTCTTGAAACCTTATTTCCATTTTCATCTAAATCATCATCTACATCACTCATATGATAATATGTTTTATAAAAATAATGAGTTTTACTATCTATTAAATAATTTCCATTGCTCAATTTTTGTTGACATATTTCTTCTACTCCACCTATATGATCTGAATGAGCGTGAGTTCCAATAACAAAATCTATATGATCCACGCCTAGTGCATTAACCATATATTTTGCAACATCTTTTCCATTTCCAAAATATGTCTGACTAGATAATCCCTCACTTGATGGTATATCATATTCAATACCATCAGAATCCACAATCTTATTTGAATATCTATTAGAAGTATCAACTAAGCCATAATGACCATTAGAAGCTACTAGAATAAAATCACTATCATTAGTACTAAAAAAGTATATTTTATCTTTAAGATCATTGGCATATGGAGTGTTACCAGCAAATTTTTTGTTAGAAAAAAGCTTATAATATGTAGTTTTACTATTATATATATTACATATTATCGCAACCAATATTATAGTTATAATAATAAAGAATAATAGTTTCTTTTTCACAGCAACAAAAACTCCTTTGACAATGCTGGACTACTCCCTTGTAATGATTTCATTTTTCAAATCATAATTTCTCATATAAATCCAACAAAAATATATAATCTATTGTATTTCTAATATTTTTTTTTATCAATATATAGTAAAATTTGTAATATTTTTTTATGAAAACAAAAAGCTAGAAACACGATTATTAGTCGCATTCCTAGCTTTTAAAAGCTCAATATTTTATTTTAAAAAATTCTAAAAAAATGTCAAATTTTATAGAATAAGATTCAAATCAAATAATTATGTAATAGATGCATTATAAATCTTTACAATAACATCATTTAAAATTGTGTCAAATTCTTCTTGTGATTGATTTACTCTTAAATCTTGAAGTAATGCTCTTGAGAAACTTGCAATCATTTTATTATTTCTTGCTAATTTTTCAACAGCTGTATCTACATCATATCCTCCAGATAGTGCTACAACTCTTACAACTGCATCATAATCATATATGTCAAGATATAAATTATCTACTGATGGAATAGTGAACTTAAACATAATTTTGTCTTCTGGATTCCATGATTCTAATTTATTGATAATTGCTGCCTTTAACAATTCTTCACATTTTTCTTTTTCTTCAGAATGAATATCAACCTCTGGTTCAATTATTGGAACCAATCCATTATCGCAAATTACTTTAGCGAAAGCGAATTGTTGATCTACTATATCATTAATTCCTTGCTCATTTGCTTCATATATAACTGATCTCATTTTTGTACCAAAAACATTTTTTCTAACAGCTTCTTGGCATTGTTCTGCAAGATTTGGTATCTCTTTCATTAATTTAACACCATTTTCTTGTTCTGCTAAACCTTTGTCAACTTTTAAGAAAGAAATAATTCCTTTCTTGTTCCATAAATAATCAGCTGTATATTCATCATCAATCATAGACATCATTGTCTTCTCAAATAATATTGCTCCAACAATGTGCTCATTTGTGAAAGATTTGCTTGTAAAAACTCTTTTTCTCATCTCGTGGATTAAATCAAACATTTCTTCATCTGAAGAATACTCTGTTGCAGCAATACCATATGCAGCTAAAGTTTTGCTACTGCTTCCTCCACTTTGATCTAAAGCAGCTATAAAGCCTTTTTGATTTTTCATTATTTCAAGCATTTTTTCGTTCATAAAGTATACCTCTTTTCTTTAAATATAATTGTCCGTACTCATTGTACAACAATAAATTCAAAAAGTAAATAATTATAATATCTTTAATTATTTTTAATATTGTTTTGCACTCTCTAGTTCGCCAATATATACAACTTGTCTAGTCTTATCCTTTGATTTACACGTAATCAATGTCACACAAGATTTTGTAGTATCTCTTTTAATCTCTACAGTTCCATTTTTTAAAACTTCATAAATATTTACTAATCTATATGCATATTGAATTCCACGGTAATATAGATTCACACTATCACCCTTTTTAGCATTCTTCAAATTATCAAAATATGAAACCGTGCTATTTCCATTATGAGCAGCTAGAATGACATTTCCATTCTTACAATCTGGTGTAGTGGATGTTTGCATCAATTGTACATTATACTTTATGTTATTATATGGCGATGACATTGGATAAATTCCTTTTTTTATTCCAACTCTTGGAACTTCAACAACCATATTGTACTTGCTGTAGTTCTCTGTAGGAGTACTGCTATTTGGATTGGCACTACCACCATCTGTAGGAGCTACACTATTATCATCTGTAATTGTAATATTCTGAGCTCCCGGGCTTGCATCAATATATCTAACCACTGTTGCTTGATTGTCAATTGAATTGGAAGTTAAATCATTTGTTTCATTAAAGAAATCACCTATCAACGACTCCTCTTGTCTTCTTCCTGCGGTTTTACTTGCCATAGGAATTAAAAAGCATAAAATTCCTAAACAAATAAATAACAATCCAACTATATAACCTATTTTAAGTTTTTTTTCACATCTGTGTCCATCAACAAATTTATTTTTCATAATTATTCTTTCTTTGGTTTATTTTTTACATTTCTGGTCCATCTTGATCATCTAAAGTTTCCCTATTTTTATCATAAAAATCTGTAGGGATACTATGATAAGTACCGACCTCAGGAATAGTTGTTTCGCCTTCTGGTACCACGTCCACACCAGTTATAGCAGGGGTTATATCATCCTTATCCTTTGGTCTAATAAATACTTTTTCAACAATCCATGTACATACACCACCAACACTACGTGTTACTAGCTCAGGAACAAATTTATCAACACCTCTAGATACTTTACCAAACATTTTAGATAACGGATCTTGTTCACCTTCTTCAAGTTCCCAAGATATAGTATCCATTCTATTATTTTTATCAAATGGTGGTGTAACTGATTCAGTAGTGTGTCGGCATAATTGCCTTTTTACTAGTTCTACCAAACGAATCAACGAACATTTTCCCTTATGCCTAAAATTCATAAAACTTGACAATTTATCTTCGTTAACTTTTAAGAAAGCAGCATCTTCAGCAACAACTTCTTCTTCCCCTTCTTTATAACTTAGGTCATTTAATAAATCTCCTACCAAACTCCATTTTGCATGTTTAACTAATCCATTTGATTTACCTTCTTCATCTAGAGCCACTTTTTTAATTAGATTTTTATGTTTTGCTAAATATTTATTTGAAAAACCTGGTCCATCAAGATTATATGCATTTTTTAACTTTGGTAAATACTCTTCAAATTCTTCTAACCCCATTAAAACAGCACAATGAGTAGCAAGATTTCCACCAAGAGAATGACCAGCAGTAGTAATTGATTTAGCATTATCTAACACACCTAAATCTTTATAATATCTAAGCATATAATATATTTCTTTTTGTTGAATAGTCTCCTCATTTTGTAATAATGCTAAATCACCTTCACACCAATCATGAATAAAATTTTGTTTAATTTTACAATTCTCGCTACCTCTAAAGGCTAAGGATATTTCACCATCATCTTTTTCGATGCAGCATGAATAGAACCCATTCAAATCATTTGTATCATAGATATCTTTGATTTTGTAACTAAAACTTTTGGGATTTAATTCTTGTATTCTGCGCTTATCCTCTCTAGATATGGTATTAGAAAATTTTACAATATCTACAATTGAAAGTTGGTCAGCTGGTTTTCCTGTTTCAATTGCTACTAGTTGTGCTCTCTTTAAAGCTTGTTTAAAATCTTCCTCCCCCATTGAGGCTAAAATAGTCTCTTCTAAAGTTGGAGGCACTTGATCTTTTTTTCCTGTATATAATGCATCATAGCCATCCTTTACACAATCTAAATATGCAATTTGCGAATCATCTACAGCTTCCTTAAATTCATATTTATTATAATCCATAACACTCTATCTTCCTTTTATTCTTCTATTACCTCTATCTTACTTGGTAAAAATTTTTGAATAATTGTTCTACTCGTACAATCATTAGTATTAGCAAATTTGCAATAATTCTCATAATTAATACTATTCATTCTATAAACAAAAGCTTTGATTTTAAGTCCTTGATATTTAGCTCGAACATTATTAATTACCTCATTAACTACTTCACTTTCAATTTGTCCATTTACTACAATATATGCCAATAATAATTGACTTGGATTAATCTTTATAAATTCATCGATATCAACTTTTTTATCTATCTTATCTTTTACAACATTTGTAACTTTAGCTGTAGCCTCATGACCTTTGTTTTTAAATTCTTCTATTATTGCCTGCTCTACTTGGCATAAAATATTTCTTACACAATAATCGTCTTCATATTCTTCAAGTGAATTTCCTCTTGCATAAAAAACTATATTAGGATTTGAAATTGGATGACATATAATTTTTATATCATCATTATATTTATCATCTCTATCCCCAGCCCTTAATACTTCGAATTTTTCATCATATTTCTTCTCAAGATAATCTGTAACTTTTTGGATTTGCTTTTCAAGTTTATCTTTGGAAGTAATACTTTTCAAAAAGTTACCAAAATCTATATTTGGATTTATTTTTATTCCCATAAAAATCTCCTAACCAATAAAAAAATCTATACAATTTTATTTTACTATATAAAAAAGTAAATGCCAATTATTTTATCACACAAAAAAAGCTCATACGTTAACGTACAAGCTCTTTAAGAAATATAATATTTATATTATTTTTTATTTACAAAATAGATATAGCAAATTATTCAATTGTCGTTTCCGTATATTCATCTGCTGCTTCTATCTTTGAAGTGATTCCCTCTCCCACATTAGGGTTCATTGTTGAATATAGAAAATCTAAACCAAATAAAGACACTAATGCTATTACCAAATATTTTCTATGCTTCAAACTTATTTTATTTAATAGATTATCACATATTGGGGCTAGTATATACATAAATCCACAACCACCTAATCCAAATACAATTGAACATTCTAAGCATACTCTACCTTGTATATTAAAGAAATATGTACTATAGTCCCAATATTTTAAACCTTTAAATGTTTCTAAAAACCATCCGCCGACATATTCTATAAGTCCACACAATAACATCGTAGCCAAAAATAATACTATTGGTTTATCTCTATATTTCTTTAATAATACCAAAATTGCTACGCCACCACTTCCATAAATTGGTAACCACGGACCATACATTGAGCCCCTATTTACAAGGACACCATCTCTTACTAGATATAAAAATACTTCCCATGAATAACCTATAAATGAAAATATAAAAAAGAACAAAATATAATTAACAATACTATAGTCCTTCTTATAATCAACTTTAAGCCAATGTCTATGTTCCTTCTTTGGAATAACATAGTATTCTTCTGGATATTCCTCATCTTTAGCCTCTTCTATATCTAAATATGCATCATTCAATAATGGTATTAATTTAGCATAATAATCTTTATTAACTTTTCCTTCATCTACAAAATTATTCTCAGCAATTAATTCACTCCATTGAAGTAATTTTTCTTTTCTTATTTGCATATAACTTTCGGCATTAACACATTCTTTATATCCATTATAGAAAAACAAATTTGTCAAATTTAAAGTTATACTTCCTAATATATGACACCAAATAAATGATAAATCTAGTAAAAATAGATTCCATTTATTTCCTCTAGTCAATTCTTTAGATAACCTAAAAGCATCTTTTCTACTAATGTTTGGATTTTCTGCTAGTACATATGGAATATACATATATTCGTATGCCTTGATAAATCCTCCAATCACTGTTAGATTCCATATGCCTTGAAATAAATATTTATTTAACAAAACCCATGCGATATGCTTAGTCTTTTTTACTCTATATGGAAATAATATTTTATCGACTTTACTATCATAATATCTACGTTGCTCTAAATAATATCTATTTTTTCCAACCTCAACAACATCCTTAACCAAGAAGAAAAACATAATTGAAACACTTGTAAATACTAATGATAAGACAAAAGCTTTAATATTATGCTCATTCATAAAAACATTGATTGTATTTATAAAACCAAAAGAAATTCTTGTGCTAGTTATATCATTAATAATTGTACTTATTACACCTTCATTATATTTTGACAAATAATTTTGCTGAGATTCTTGAACATTATTCTTAAATTCTGAAATCTTATTATTATTTTTAAAAATATTAAAAAAGAATTCTGCAAAATCACCAGAATTTGACAATTTGCTATTAGTATTTTTATTAACACTTGGTAATTGAGATGTATCAATAATTTTAGAAGAATCAATCACTTCAGTAGTTAAATTAGTATCTATATAGATATTATTTTCGATAGTATCTATATTAATATTATTTTCTTTTATAATATTTTTTGTAGAATATAAATAACCACCATCTAGTATAACAATAACAATAAATGCCACTATAATATTCTTAAAATATGAAGCTTTAAAAGTTTTAAAACTATTCTTTCTAACAGATTTTCTATTCATAACCCCACCAACCAATAAAGACGGCTTCCTTGGCTAAACACTATTCCAAGAAAACCGTCCCTCAATCTTTTATTCTTTTTTCTTTTTCTTTGATTTTGACATAAAATAAATAATTAGTACCAAAACAACTATTACACCAATTAGAATATATATAATCATTTGTTTTCGATTATTCATATATTCTGCGTAACTGATTTTTTTAGGAACTTCATTCTCTTTAACAGAATTTGAATTTTCATTACTCTCTATTTGATTATTAATTTCATTTGTAAATGAAGTGGTTGTATTATTAACTTCATTTTTTTCTTCTGTTGTCTCAGGCTCATTAAAATCAACCACTGCTCCTTCTGGTTCTTCTGTTGTTTCGACAACTTCTGCAGTCTCATCTGTCAAATCTTGAATATTATTATATAAATAATCTGTATCAGTAATCTTTACAAAATTAATTTTTATATCTCCGCCAATATGTTCTTCGCCCGCTCCTAGTTGTCTCGCATCATAAACTTTTTTTACTAATTTATTATTATCATTTAAACCATATAATGTCACTTGTTCATAATTCATATGTGCATATAAGGCATATATATATTTTTCATCTTCCATCTCATATAACACGGTATGAACACCACTAATTGATTCTAGATACTTTAATTCAGAAATACTAAAAGTATAAAAATGGAAATTATAATTTGAATCATTGCTTCCACTTCTGATTATTAATTCTGGATTCCCATCTTTATTAATATCTGTAATAGTGTAATCTGTATTAGTTGAAGATGTTTGATATAATTTGATTGTTTCCAAATATGCTGATCTTGCATTAACATATGTTCTGCTAGTTAGAGCTGAATCATTTACTATTTTCAAATCAGAATCTGCAAATGAAACTAACTTAAAGATGTTTAGAAAACTAATCATAATAAGAATAATCATTATACATCTTAAAAAATATAAATCTTTTTTCATTAATAACTCCTATAATTTCAAAAAAGTACATATTAAAGCTTGAAACATATCACATTGATATTATAACTTATATTCTATTTAAAATCTACATAAAACTATTAATTATTTTGATATAAATTATTATCTTTTATATATTTTAAAACTCTTTCATCTAAATATTTATTTACATCTGGGTTATCCACATTTTGTTTAATTTCTGTGGAAGAAACTGGTACATAATCAAAGTTTTCAACTAGTATAAAATTCTCTTTTTTGTCAAATCCATTGATATATTCATCAATATTTATATTATCTCTATTTAGCACAATTATTTTATGATCTAATAATTTATCCACATTTTTCCACTCACCAAATTTAATAATATTATCTGCACCAATAATTAAATATAATGAATCTGCTGGATATATTTTCTCCAATTCATCAAAAATCATATATGTATATTCTAAATTGTTATAATCCTCAGAAATTATAACTTGGTCATTTTCAAATATTTTCATCATATTAATTCGATGCTCTAATGGAGTATTTACAGATTTTGTCCAATAATCCCCTGTTGGGATAACTAATACTTTGTCAACATAGTCGTTTTCTAGTAAATAATTAATTATATGTGTATGGCCTTTATGTACTGGATCAAAACTTCCAACAAAAACTCCTATTCTTTGCCTCTTATACATTGGTATTGAAAATTTATGTCTAGAGTTCTTATGAAGTCTTGCAATTTTTTCTCTAGTTACATCATCTAATTCTTTTCCATAGATATATTTTTCGATATCTTCATAAGATACACCTAATTTATCTTCATCACTTTGACCAGATAATCCATCGCTTGGAGTTTTGTATAAAACTTTGGCTGGTACACCAAGATACTCCCCTATTTTTATAACTTCAGAAACGGTAAAATCTTTGATTACATCTATATCATGAACAGCGTCTCCACCCTTGGTAAAATAGCCAACAAAACATTCACTTTTATTTGAAGTTCCAGCAACTAAATATGTGCCACCTTTTATAGAACTATATAGAGCTGCTAGATAATATAATGTTGTCATTCTAAGTCTTGGCTTAATATTTATATCACTATTTTTCAAATTATCTTCAGTCAAGATATCAGCACTTATACTACCGCCAATATGTGGTAATTCATTTTTAAAAGTCTCATATGTAGCTGTCAAATCATAATTTACCATTTCAATATCATAATATTTCCCAAGCATTTCAGCATCGGCTCTATCTTCCGCATTTGAATTACATGGCATAGTTACACCAACTACATTTTCTTTTCCTAGAGCCTTAACAAAAATTGCTAAAACCACAGCGCTATCTTTTCCACCACTTATTCCTATTATGGCACCTTTAAGATTATTTTTAGAATAATAATCTCTTACAAATTTGATAATATTTTCACATTCTTTCTCACTATCGAACAACATATATTCCCCCAAACAAATTTATTTACCAGTATATTGATGAATTAATTTATTCTTTAATGTTAATAATTTTTCAGATAAATCCACATAATATATATGAGGATTTGTAATTCTTCTTACCTCTGGATATATAGTCTTCATCTCATTATCGCAATACTCTCTTCTGGCTTTCAAAGAAGGCATATTATATATTTGCTCCCCATCTTTAAAAATTGGAACTAATAAAGGTCTTACTGTATAATTTGAAATTGTTTTCTTCTTCCATGTATCTACTGGATTTATTAATGTATATTTTCCATCTAATGGAATTTTTTCATCAGCTA
>JAEEGL012898245.1_pt1 | contig 14591 bp, 12 predicted proteins | sample 9134231 | NCBI WGS metagenome assembly JAEEGL01 (sample SAMN16246548, study PRJNA631951) | gut metagenome | biome: gut microbiome; feature: rumen; material: fiber-attached | host: Bos | place: Iran: Karaj | collected 2018-10 | reverse complement strand
TGTCGCTGGTTCAATTCCCGCTGGAGCCACCATTTAATTAATTTGTAGCGAATGCGCTCGTAGCTCAGCTGGATAGAGTGTTTGGCTACGAACCAAAAGGTCAGGGGTTCGAATCCCTTCGAGCGCACCATGTATCGGGAAATGGCTCAACTTGGTAGAGCACTTGGTTTGGGACCAAGGGGTTGCAGGTTCAAATCCTGTTTTCCCGACCATTTAAATTATAAATAATCGTAAGATTATTTTTTTTTGGTCCCAACCACGTGAATATAATTGTTTATTAAGCATTTCCCTAGCGCCGACCTCCCGGTTTTATATTAGACTTGGGTATTTTTAAAAAAACGTAACGCTTATTTGATAGAATCAAATAACATATCTATATTTTTGCTTGCTATCGAAAAAGCCGTTCCTCTATCGTGAATTTTTCCCATCCTTTTTATATCCCTATAAACATTTAATTTAAACGTTATTTTTATTAATCCCATTTCAATCATATCTATGAAAGCATCAAAACTTTTTAATTTATATATATGCAGATTTTTATATCTGAATAGTAATTTACCATTTACAATTTTTTTCTCAGTGTCGACTAGTGCTAAATAGTTCAATTTTCTAACTAGTTTTTCTTTTAAAATGTCGAAATCCCAATATGTACTTTCTCCTATTTTTTGCTTTTTATTGTTATAAGCATTTAGTGTAATTTTGTTTTCTTCCTTATGCACATTAAGCTTGAAGTAAAATTTAAACCCAATTTTGTTTAATTTATTACAATAAACATCGCCATTAAAAACTTTATATTCTTTTAATGATAAATCTGGATAGCCAAACGTATCCTTAATTATTTCTACTTCGTGATAATGTGGTCCTGTAGGAGCACAATTGAATAGGCAAATATGATTAAATTTACCCTTGCTTTTTGTTTTAATTTCAATATTGCCAAAATCAGGAATTTCAAAGTTATTCTTTGTTAACCCAATTAGTTTTTCAAACGTTTCTCCAATTATGCCATAATTTATTTTATCTGATTCTATCCAACCCATTTTTATAATTTCATTAAACTTTCTTTTTAGTTGTTGAATTTCACCATTCATTATTTACCTCCTATATATATTATTCTCCACAAAAGTACCATTTTACTTTTTTTAAATGGGAAAACTTTATTTTTTTTAAAATTTAATTATTCCTATAATAAAATATAAATGTCATTGTTCATTAACATCATATAAAATTGTTATGTGTAAATAAGTGCTTTTTTTGTATGGAAAATAGGTTAAATTATTGAAACTGAATGTTTAATCTTGTATAATATAGGTAGTATGAAAAATTATAAAGGAGGTATTGTATGATAAAAACTTTAATGCTTGGTTCTGACATTAATGTTTACTACATGGCTAGATGTTATCATGAACTTTATAATAAGAAGGCTGATGTATTAGGCAACGAGCCAATGAGATTTACAAAAGGCTCAAGTATAATCAATATCTCATATAATGAAAATTTAAAAAATCCAGAAATGTTTTCTACTATTTTAATTAATTACTATAAAGAACACTATAGTGGGGAAAAAGTATTGTTAGTACCATGCCATGATGTGTATGTTAGATTGGTAGTGGAGAACGAAGATAAATTAAAAGATTACTATTTATTTAATTGTCCTAGTATAGAAATAATGGATACCTTATTAGTTAAAGAAAAGTTTTATACTATGTATAAAGACAGTGCCCTTTCTTTTCCAAATACATATTTTTATAATATAAAGGAAAAACTTGATATGCCTCGAGGGTTTAGATATCCAGTTATAGTTAAACCTGGCGATGGAATTTTATACTATAGACATCATTTTTCTGGGCAAGCTAAAGTTTATAGATTGAATGATATTGATGAATTAAAAAATACAATCAAAAAAATTAAAGATTCTGGTTATGATGGAAATCTAATCATACAAGAGTATATTAAAGGCGATGATACAAATCTATTTGATGCAGTATTTTATGTAAACAGTAAGGGAAAATGTGAACTTGCAACATTTGCTCAAATTGGTCTTCAAGAACATGGGCCAACTGCATTAGGAAATTGCACGGTACTTATAAATAATTACAATCAATATGGTAATACTATGAAAGAAGTAGAAAAAATGAAAAACTTTTTAGAAAGTATTAACTATCGTGGATTTGCTGAATTTGATTTAAAATATGATCCTGACGATAAGAAGTTTAAAGTGTTGGAGATAAATCCAAGGCAGGCAAGAAGTAGTTATTATTTATGTGCTTGTGGATATAATTTGATTAAGTACTTAGTTGAAGATTTGTTTGATAATAAAGAACATGATTTTACGTTTATTGAAAAAGAGTTACTACTATCAATGGTACCTAAATCAGTGATCAAAAGCGAGATAAAAAACATTGAATACAAAAATAAAGCATTAGAATTATATAAAGAACATGTAGATCCTTTAACTTATAATAGAGATAGAGGAATTATACATAGATTATACTTAATAACAAGGAAAATACAGTATAAACGAAAATATAAGAAATTTAAGTGGTGATAATATGTGTGGATTTACAGGATATATTCATAAATCTAAAGATAAAGATAGAATTATTAAAGCAATGGCAGATTCTATAAAACATAGAGGGCCAGATGGAGAAGGCTTTTATGTCGATGATGATATTGCAATGGGATTTAGAAGATTATCTATAATAGATTTAAAAGGTGGGAATCAACCTTTATTTAATGAAGACAATAACCTTGTAATTAATTTCAATGGAGAAATTTATAATTTCCAAGAATTGAGAGAAGAATTAATTAACAAAGGTCATATATTTAAAACTAAAGCCGATACAGAAGTAATAATACATGGATACGAAGAGTATGGATATGATGTGGTTAAAAAACTACGAGGCATGTTTGCTTTTGTAATTTGGAATAAAAATAAAAGAGAATTATTTGGCGCTCGAGATCCATTTGGAATAAAGCCATTCTATTATTATAAAAAGAATGATGTATTTATGTATTCATCAGAAATAAAAAGTTTTTTACAAAATCCTTTATTTGAGAAAGAATTAAATAAAGAATCATTAAAGAATTACTTAGTGTTTCAGTATGATGCATTGCATGAAACTTTCTTTAAAAATGTATTTAAATTAGATCCTGGCCATTATATTACATATAAAGATGGTAAAATTGCTACTAGCAAATACTTTAATATAGAATATAAGAATGATTTAAACAATTTAGATGAAATAACTAATGGAATTAATGAAATAATGGCAGACTCTATTAAGCATCATCAAATAAGTGACGTTGAAGTTGGATCGTTTTTAAGTAGTGGTGTTGATTCAAGCTATATAGTTAGTAATGCTAAGCCTGAAAAAACTTATACAGTTGGTTTTGATGGAGAAGGCGGATTTAATGAAATTAAGGATGCACAAGATTTATCAAAGATATTAGGTATAAAGAACAAGAGTGAACTAATTACTCCTGAAATGTTTTTTGATGCGGTGCCAAAAGTACAGTATTATTCAGATGAACCTCATGCTAATCTTTCTGCTGTTCCATTATACTATTTAGCACGTTTAGCTTCTAAGGATGTTAAAGTTGTGTTATCTGGAGAAGGAGCAGATGAATTGTTTGGTGGTTATTCTTTATATAATGTTCCAAGGGAATATGAAAAGTATAACAAAATACCATTTTTTATAAGACGTTTTTTAAAAACTATAGTAACGCCTCTTCCAAATTTTAAAGGAAGACATTTCTTGATAAACGGTGGTTCCAAATTAGAAGATAGCTATATAGGACAGGCGTATATAATGAATAATAAGGAAGCTAATAATCTATTAAAACCAAAATACAAATCAAATATTAAGTATCAAGATTTAACTAAAAAAGCATACAATGAGGTTAAAAATAAAAATGATTTACTTAAAAAAATGTATTTAGACATGAATTTTTGGTTACCATATGATATATTGCTTAAAGCAGATAAAATGACTATGGCATCTTCATTAGAACTTAGAGTACCATTTTTAGATAAAGAGGTGTTTGAGTATAGTACCCATATAGGGATACCATATATAGTAAATAATCATGTTACAAAGTATGCATTTAGAAAAGCTGCATCAGAAATGGTTCCAAAAGAATGGTCTCAAAGACCAAAATTAGGTTTTTTAGTACCATTTAGAAATTGGTTGCATGAGGATAAGTATTACAATATAGTAAAAGAAGTATTTAATAGGGAGTATGCTGGCGAGTTCTTTGAGGTTAACAAGATAAATGCGTTACTTGATGAACACCACAATAACAAGTGGAATAATGCTAGAAAGATTTATACAATATATACATTCCTTGTATGGTATGGTATTTATTTTAAAGGAGAGAAGTATGAGTAATGAAATTTTTGAAAAATATGAATCTAATGTAAGAAGTTATTGTAGAAAATGGCCAGTTGAATTTAGTCATGCTAAAGGATCAATAATAGTAGGTGTGGATGGAAAGAAATATATCGATTTCTTTGATGGAGCCGGAGCGCTTAACTATGGTCACAATAATGATTATATTAAAAACGAATTAATTAAATATATAGAATCTGATGGAATAGTACATTCACTTGATATGTATGCTACTGCTAAAAAGAATTTTATAGAATTCTATGAAAAAGAAGTATTAATACCACGTGGATTAGACTATAAAATAATGTTTGCTAATCCAACAGGTACTAATGCTATTGAAATGGCTATTAAATTAGCAAGAAAAAACAAGAAAAGAAGTAATATTTTTGCACTAATGGGTGCGTTCCATGGTATGACACTTGGTTCTTTAGCGCTTACAACTGAAAAAGGTGCAAGAGAAGGGGCGGGAGTACCACTTTATAATGTTACTCATATCGCACCTCCATATTACATGGATAATTCATTTGATACTATTAAATATATTGAAGAAGTATTAAACGATGACCATTCAGGTGTAGAAAAACCAGCAGCTATAATACTTGAAACAGTACAAGCTGAAGGTGGTATATACCCATTTAGTGTACAATTCTTACAAGATTTAAGAAGAGTATGTGATGAAAACGATATTTTATTAATAGTTGATGATATACAAGTTGGATGTGCAAGAACAGGAACATTCTTCTCATTTGAAAGAGCTAATATTAAACCAGATATGGTAGTTATGTCTAAATCAATTGGTGGATATGGGCTTCCATTATCACTCGTAATGGTAAAACCAGAATTAGATATATTTACTCCTGGTGAACATAATGGAACATTTAGAGGATTCCAACTTTCTATGATTACTGCAAAAGCAGGACTTGAATTCATGTTAAATAATAAGATAGAGGCTGAAGTTAAGAGAAAAGAACAAATAGTTAATAATTACCTTAATAATGAAATTAAGCCACTTTTAAAAGAAAATATGTCATTTAGAGGTATTGGTTTAATTTGGGGAATTGATTTTATGGATGGTAAACTTGCACGTGCAGTATTAGATAAGTGCTTTGAAAAAGGTCTAATAATAGAACTTGCAGGTAGAAACGATAGAGTACTTAAAATTATGCCAGCGCTTACTATAGAAGACGAATTATTACTAGAAGGATTAAATATAATTAAAGAATCAATTAAGGAAGTATTATGAAAAAATTAAATGAATTATTTAATACAGAACTTGACATTTTAATTACTAATTTGAATGATGATTCTAGAGCAATTAAACCAGGTGGATTATTCTTCGCAATAAGAGGATTAACCAACGATGGTAACAAATTCAATAAATCAGCAATAGAAAATGGTGCAGTATGTATAGTAAGTGATGAAGATGTTAGTGAATCAGTACCTGTAATAAAAGTAGATGACGCACAAGCTGCTTACAATGATGCATTAAATAAGTTTTATGATAATGTAAGAGATAACTTTAAATTTATTTCTGTTACAGGAACAGATGGTAAAACTACTACATCTGAAATGATCTATCAATTATTAAATAAATATGACAAATGTGGTTATATAGGAACTAATGGTATAAAGTATGCTGACTTTTATATGGAAAGCGAGCACACAACACCTTTTCCAGCAGATCTATATGCGTCTTTTGATAAATTTAGAGAATTAGGATGTAATTATATCTCACTTGAGTGCTCATCTGAAAGACTTGGTACTCATAAATTAGATGGTATAGAAAATGAAGTCGCAATATTTACTAATTTATCACGTGATCACTTAGATACTCATAAAACAATGGAAAATTATGCAGATGCTAAAGCTATAGAGTTTAAGAATTTAAAAAAAGATGGTTTAGGTATAATTAATTACAATGATGAATATAAAGAACACTTTATAAAGGCTTGTAATGGTAAATATGTGACATATTCTATAGATGATAACAATGCGGATTTATATGCATCAAATATTAAAATGTCATATGATGTGTTAGAATTTGATATTAATGGGTTATATAATAAACATATAAAAACTTATATATCTGGACTATTTAATGTAAATAATATAATGTGTGCTGTACTAGCACTTACTCATTTAGGTTATGATATAGATAGTATTATTGAAAATGTACTTGAATTAAAACCTATTGAATCAAGACAAGTGTTAATTAAAACTGATTTTGGTTTTAATGTGATGGTTGATTATGGTCATACAAAGAATGCCATTAAAAATCTATTTGATTACGTAAGACCACTTGTTAGTGGTAGATTAGTTGCGGTGTATGGCGCTGCAGGTTCAAGAGATCCTAGAAGAATGATGGATGTTGCAAACTTTTTAACAGAAAATGCAGATTATTCATATCTTACTATAGAGGATGCTAGATATGATGAACCAGATTATTTATTAAAAAAAATGATTAGTGAAGTAAAAACTAATAACTTTGATTTAATAGAAAATAGAGATAACGCAATAAAAAAAGCAATTATGGACGCTAAAGAAGGCGACTTAGTATTAATATTAGGTAAGGGACTTGAAGCTTATCAAGTAACTAAAGGTGAGTTAGTACCTAGACCTAACGATTTAGAGTCTGCTAAATTAGCTTTAAAAGAAAGAGAATTAATGACACAAAAAAACTGATTTTATCAGTTTTTTGTTTGACTTTAACACATATAATATGTTAATATATATATCATTAAAAGGTGATAATATGGTATACAGTAGATTTATAAATTTAAAAAAAGAAGAATTATTATATATAGAAAAAGTTCATAAACTTAGTTTAACCAAAACACTTACTGAAGATGAAATGCTTGAAATCTTTAGACAATTAAATGATTATGCAACAAGATTAAAAAATATGTATAAAAGTAATCATAGACAAGATTATTGCTCTGATGCAATAGTAAGTAAAGATTATTTATCTGATGTTGATTCTGAGAAACGTGAAAATATATTGTATCTTTTGCGAATTGATCCAGATACTTTAAAGTTTACCAAAAATATTTTTTCATCAAAATATAAAGCTATTAATATTAGTTATATACTAAATGGACAATATTTTAAACCAATATATGCTGAATGTGGTCTATATGATCCATATGGCGATGGTGAGACTACAAAACTATTATATATATATGCTTTATTCCCTATAGATAAAATAATTGAAATAGAGGAAAAACAAGATTTTGAAAAAGACAAAACTATTATTAGAAACAAACCATATGTATATGGAAGAGAAATTCCACATATCTTAAGAGAAGAAATGCTAAATGAAAATAATAAAACAATGAATGACTGCATTAAAGCAACTGAAAAAAGAATTGATGAGTTAAGTTACGCTAACAGTCCAGAAGGTAAAAAACAACTTTTATTAGATAAAGTTAATAACTTATACAAAAAGGTAAAAGGCGAATTTATAAATGAAGAAATACTATATAACGGAAAATTTCTTGAAATTATAAGAGAAACATATAAATTACCTAATGAAAAAACTGTTCAAAAAGAGAAAGTTGTTAAAAATAATAATAAAAACGCAGTAGTTGTAGTTGCAATTACACAAGATGAAAATCACACAAACAAATATATAATTACTGTTCAAAACAGAGTAAGAGATAAATTGATTGCTGAATTTCCTGGTGGATACATTGAAGAAAATGAGACTCCAGAAGAAGCAGCGAAAAGAGAATTACTAGAAGAGACAGGATATGTAGCAAACACTATGTTTACATTAGAAGAATCTTATACATCTCCAGGAATAGATAATTCAATTACTTATATAGTGGTAGCAAGTGATTGTTGTAAGGTAGCTGATAAGACTACTGAAGGAACAGAACTTGTAGAATACGATTTATTTACAAAAGATGAATTAGACCGATTAATAAGAGATAATATAATGTGTGGTGGAATTAGTAAGTTAGCATATTATAGTTTAAAAGATAATGATAATATATACATGAAGAGAAAAAAATAAAAACTGATTTAAATCAGTTTTTTTCATTAAATAAATCAGGTAAATCATTTTCAAGTAAAATATATGGTTTATCAAATCCAAGTTTATTTATTTTAGGGAAAGCTTCTTTAACATCATTTGTTATAAATATCTTTTCCTCACTATATTTACTATCCATAAGACCTTCATATATTGGCTTTGTTTGAGATTTACCAACAAGTATTACATAATCCGCAACACTTGCTATATGCTTACCAAATTCATAATTAAGTTCATATTCTTTATCTTTAAGTTCAATCATACCAGGAGTTACAACAATCTTTTTACCAGGCATTAAATTAAGTACATCTAATGCCATTTTAGAACCTACTGGATTAGAATTATATGCATCATCAATAATTGTGTATTGTGGTAATTTTTTAAGTTGTAGTCTATGTTCAATAGGTTTAACGTTTAAAACCCCTTTTATCATTTCATCATAAGATAGCTTCAATTCTTTAGCTATTAATAAAGCTGCCAAGATATTATAAATATTTGGTTTTTCAAATAAACATGTTTTTAGATGTATTGTTTTATTATCGTCTTTAAATGTAGCGTCAAATTCTGTCCCTTCATAAGTTAGTTTTATATTAGATGCAACTATATCAGCATTCTTATTATCAATTCCTATCCATTTAATACGACAATTATTTTTAATTTTATAATTTACTTGATTTGGATCATCCATATTTAGTACGCCTAAGCCATCACTTGGTAGAGCTTCTATTAATTTAAATTTAGTTTTTTGTATGTTTTCTTGTGTTTTAAAAGATTCAAGATGTGCTATACCAATATTTGTAATAATGCCATATTTAGGTTTTACTATTTCACAAGATTTTTCAATATCATGTGTTTCAGGAGCAGATATTGATATTTCGGCTATAAATATATCTTGAAACTTATCCATAAAATTATTTACGGTTTTCATAATACCAAGTGGTGTATTGTAATTACCGGGCGTTTTGTAAGTCAGATATTTAACTGATAATATATCACTTAGTATGTGTTTACTACTAGTTTTTCCATATGAACCTGTAATACCAATATTGGTTGTATTCATGCCTTTTAATTTGTTAATTGCAAGTCTTTTATACTTGTTATATATTAAGCGTTCTATTGGTAAGTTTAAGAAGTACGCAATATAAGTAATAAAGTAAGCAAGTATTGTAAGAGTAACAAGAATACTAATTAGTATTAAATAATTATTTATATACATAAAGTATTCAAAAAATAAGATTCCGTAAAGTAAGAAAGTAGTAAATACTAATCTTTTAATTCTAGATGTATATTTTAAACCAATTTTTACTTGTTCTTTTTTCTTTTCATCATGTTTTATAGCGTAAACAATGAAGTAAGCTATAGTTGATATGATAAATCCAACAGTACCATTTATTAAGAACGTAAGTGGTAAAAATATAAATAATAAGTCTATAGTGATCAAGCTTCTATACTTATTCTTAAATATCCATTTAACATATCGATTAGATTCATTATAAAAGTTTTGTTGTAACATATGCATACCATGCAAAATCTTTATATATGTGTATAGAAAGTATGGTATTAAGAATATAATTAGTAATATTATTTCATGTTTCATATAAACACCTCATTATAATTATATCATATAAAAAAAGAAAAGACTTAAAAACTAAGTCTTAATGCTTTTTTCTTTGCCTTTTGTTTTACAAAATGCGTTTCAAATTTAATTGTACCATCAGCAGGATTTGAAGACTTAATAATTGCGTTTTCAATTACTTTTCCTGGTGCGTATCTTATATTATTAGCTTTATCATATACTTCATTTTTTTCTTTATTAAAGAAGCACATACAACCATGCATGTCATGAAAATCTAGTGTACCTCTAATGTGATTCTCAGTAACAAGTTTTAGTCCGTTTTTTGTTACTTCATATACATGCGCTCTAATAGATTCACCTATATGTTTGCTAGCATAGTTTGCTATATTCAAAGATTCAGCGGTTTTTTCCATTTCAAAATCTAATCGTTCAGCTTTATTAATATTAGTACAAATAACATTTAATTGATTAATATAGGCTTCCCAGTTATTTACATCAAATATTCCAGCATCTATTTCATCTATTATTGTGTGCATCATTAAATCTGCAAGTCTTCTGATTGGAGAAGTAGTGTGACTATAATAGTCAAGATTTAATGCATAATGACCACAGTTATCTGTGTTGTATTCGGCACGTTTCATTGATTTAATTAACGCACGTTTAAATATATTTCCATTTTCGACATCTTTTAGGTTTTCAATTGCTTGCTTTATTACTTTTCTACTATTATATTCATTTACTACTAGTTTTTCGCCGAAGTCATAACCAGCTTTACGTATCATATCAATAGTATCTTTTACAGTATCAATTTCTGGTTCTGGGTGAATTCTATATATAATAGGTGCCCATGAGTAATGACTACTTGTAATATTATTTGTAAGTACCATGAAGTTTTCAATTATTTTCTCTGCAAAACCTCTAGGTTTTTCTATTACATCAATTATAGTATCATTAGTCCCTCTAACGAATTCAGTTTCAGACATATTAAAATCTAAACAATCTCTTTTTTCTTTATTAGCTTCTAGTATTTGATTTAATTCATTTATTAAGTAAATATCATTTTTAAAATCGTTTAATTCAGCAACATATTCTCTATCTAAAACTCGATTGACTGCACTATAAGTCATTTCTTTTCTTGAATTAATAACAGCAGGATATATATTTGAATCCACTATTTTACCTGTAGAATCTATTTCTATTTGAAATGTTCTAACTAATCTATCAACTTTTTCATTTAGTGAGCATATACCATTTGATATTTCTTTTGGTAACATTGGAATACAATCATCATTAGGATAATGACTCGTACAACGTTTAAATGCTTCATTAAATAGTGCGGTACCACGTTTAACATAATGGCTTACATGCGATATACTTGTATATAACATGTAATTACCGTTTGGTAGTTTTTCTACGCATACAGCATCATCTCTATCTTTAGTATTATCGCAGTCAATAGTAAAGAAATTTTTATCTCTTAAATCTACTCTTCCAATTAAATCTTCTTCGGTTACGCTAGCAGGTATTAATTGTGCTTCTCTTTTTGCTTCCTCAGAAAATTCTGTATTTATATTAAATTTTCTAGCAATCAACAATGTAGAAATTTTAATATCGCTGTTTCCATCAATAATTTCTTCTAATTCTGCAGGAAAAGCACCACGTTCTTCTTTTTTACCAACGGTAACAACTATATGATTACCATTTTTTAATTTCATCATATCTCTTTTGCACAAATCAATATTTATATGATTATTAAATCCTCTAGGTGAAATCAATGTAGCGTTCATTCCATCGCCAACAACTTCAAGTATTACTTTGTTTTCTGATCTTTTTGTTATTTGAAAGATTTCACCATATAATCTATTACTTTTTTCATATATATTGCATACAATTACGTTGTCGCCATCAAGTGCACCGTTTAAATCAGCCTCTTCTATATAAATTTTTTGAGTTCCTTTTCTAATAAATGCCATACCACTTTTATCAAATCTCAAAGTTGATGGTATAAGCAAAGGTCTATTCTTAATTGTTTCATATTCTTCTGTTTTTTCATTAAAAAACAAACTACCATCTTCAACAAGCGCCATTAAAGCACTATCAAAAAATCTAGTTCGTTGTTCACCTTTAATTTTAAACTGCTTTTTAGCAGCCTCTTTAGTTAATTTTTTTCTTGTTGCCTCAAAATAAGACAAAATATCTCTAGTTAATTCTTCCATCAAAACCCACCTCTACTATAATAATTGTACCACATTTTTATACTTTGTAAACATAAAAATAAAAATATGTTATAATATTTTTGGTGGTAGTATGAACGAAATAATTAATAACATGAATAAGGGCAATAATCTTCTTGCAAATTATGCTTGTCACAACGAAGATGCGATAAGATTAGAACCTATAGAAAAGGATATTAGACCAGATTTTTTCAGAGATGCGGATAAAATATTATACTCATTAGCGTATTTTAGATATACAAAGAAAACTCAAGTGTTTTCTAATAATCAAAATGATATGATAAGTAAGCGTATGACTCATGTGCAACTAGTAAGTAAGATTGCAAGAACTATTGGTAGGGCACTTAATTTAAATGAAGATTTAATAGAGGCTGCAAGTCTAGGACATGATTTAGGGCATGCTCCATTTGGACATTTGGGAGAAAGTATATTAAGCGAATTGAGTTTAAAATATGATAACACTTATTTTAATCACAATGTACAAAGTGTAAGGGATTTAATGTACATAGAAAATAAAGGTAAAGGTTTAAATATTACAATTCAAGTGTTGGATGCTATATTTTCACATAACGGAGAAATTATTTCTCCTATATACGAGCCAACAATCAAGACTAAAGAAGAATTCTTAAACGATTATAATAACTCTTATACTGATCAATCAATACTAAAAAAAGTACGCCCAATGACTTTAGAAGGTTGTGTTGTTAGAATAAGTGATGTTATATCATATATAGGTAAAGATATAGATGACGCTATAAGATTAGGAAAACTTAGTAGCGAGGATATACCCAAAGATATTACAGATGTTTTAGGTAGTACAAATGGAGAAATTGTTAATACATTAATAATGGATATTATAAATAATAGTATAGGTAAAACTTATATTAAAATGTCTAATGATGTTTTTGAGTCATTAAATAAACTATTGAAGTTTAATTATACACACATATATGCTTTAGCAAACACAAAAAAGGATATAGAAATACTAAAAGAAAAGTTTGCCAAGCTATTTGAACTATATTATAAACAAATAGAACAAAATGATTCAAAAGAAGATATATTTATATATTATTTAGATTTAATGGATAAAAAGTATTTTGAAAATTCTAATACAGCTAGAATGGTAATAGATTATATTGCAGGAATGACTGATGATTTTTTCAACAGTCAGTATAAAAAATATTTTGAGTAGGTGAAGTATGAAAAAGAAAATTGTGATAGTTATAATAGGGCTTATTCTAATTATTCAAATTGTTGCTTTATCAATAAACAAAACATTCTTTAAAACAACATATATTGGAGTACAAAGTCAAGAAATATTTATACCAAGGTTTTCTTACTTTAAAGATGAATGTTGTATGACTGCGGCTACATTTTATTCACTAAAAACCAAACAACAACTAAAAAAAGAAATAAACAAGTATTTAAAAGATTTTAAATACTTTGAAAATGAAGAAACTTATGGCTATAAGAAAGGTGACTTGTTTATACAAAGTTATGAGGTTATAGATAAATTATTTTATAGAAAAATAATTATAACTTATTAGGAGGTCATATGAAAAAGAGTTTTGTATATAATTTTTTATGCGGTGTAGGTGGAGGATTAATTGGATATTTTGCTGTTCATTTAAAGGAACCAATAGGAATAATAATGTTTGCTGTAGGCGTTTTTCTTTTGACATTCTCATGTATTAAGTTGAATAAATAAAATGTTATTAAAACGGGCGCTTTTTCCAGTTAAAATTGGTAGATATAATACCTAACAAGTAATATGATTATTGTGAAAGAAGGAGATATTATGGAAATAGGAAATAAGATTCAAGAATTAAGAAAGAAAAACAATCTTTCACAAGAAGAACTTGCAGAGAAATTAGGAGTTGCAAGACAAACTATATCTAAATGGGAATTAGGAGAAACTTCACCTGATTTAAAGCAATCAAAAGAATTATCTAAAGTATTTAATGTTAGTTTAGATGAATTAGTTGATAACGAACTTAAAAGTGTATTGGTAGAGAAGGTATCTAATACTGAAAAACTTGCTGGATTAATCTTAAAGTTTATTAAAGTATTTGGCATCTTCATACTAACTGTATTAGTTTTATGGCTATTATTTATGATAGTAGTAATAATATTTAGAGCACGCTAAAAAAATATCTTTATGATATTTTTTTATTATGTTATAATTAATATAGATAGGAGTGATGGTGTGAAAAAGAAAATATTAGGGCTAGTATTATTTATGGTTTTGGTTTTATGTGTAGGCTGTGGTAAGGGCGTTAAAATTGTTAAGAGTGAGACAAGTAAAATACAATACGAAAAATATGATAATGGATTAGTCTCTTTTCAATATCCAAAAGGAT
>JAEEGL016833390.1_pt1 | contig 14592 bp, 4 predicted proteins | sample 9134231 | NCBI WGS metagenome assembly JAEEGL01 (sample SAMN16246548, study PRJNA631951) | gut metagenome | biome: gut microbiome; feature: rumen; material: fiber-attached | host: Bos | place: Iran: Karaj | collected 2018-10 | reverse complement strand
GGGCGGCAGACCGGATTGCGGCTTATCTTCGTGCCGGCGGTGCGGAGGAAAACAGTTTTGTGGCTGTCAGGATGGGCCGGGTGAAGGAATTTGCTGCGGCGGTGATCGGCATCCATAAGGCTGGGGCGGCCTATCTGCCGGTGGATCTGGACTATCCGGAGGAGCGGGTCAACTATATGCTTTCGGATTCCGGGGCCAGGATTCTGCTTACGGAAGAAACCGTTGCGGAAATTCTATCCGGCAAGCAGGAGCCGCCAGCAGGGAGTGAACCGGAAGGCGCGGGCAAAGAAACCCTCAGCCCGGATCACCTGGCCTATATGATCTATACCTCCGGATCCACCGGAAAACCCAAGGGCGTCATGATTCAGCACAAGGCGCTGCTGAACTTCGTGCAGTTTATCCGGAGCCGCTGGGGACTCAGTGAAAAGAGCCGCATTGCCCTGCACTCGAACTTTTCCTTCGATGCGGCGGTGGAGGACCTTTTCCCGCCGCTGGCAGAGGGCGGAACCGTATGCATCGTACCGGAAGGCGCAAGGCGGGATCCGGAAAAAATGAGGGAATTCCTGAAGGAGAACCGGATCAACGGCGGCTCCTATTCCACCCAGTTCGGACAGCTGCTGGCCGCAGATGAACCCCTCGATGTGGATTACCTCTGCGTCGGCGGCGAGGCCATGACGGTGGTGCCCCGGGCGAGGGGCCCGGTTTACAATGCCTACGGTCCCACGGAGTTCACAGTGGACGCCACCTATTACGAACTGGATAAGACCAGGACATACAGGACGATTCCCATCGGCCGGCCGGTGCATAACTGCTGCGCCTATATCATGGATCCCTTTGGCGGACTGCTTCCGAAGGGCTTTACCGGGGAACTGTGCCTTGCCGGTCCCCAGATGGCTCTCGGGTACTGGAACCAGCCGGAACTGACAAAGGAAAAGTTCGCGACGGCAACCATCGGGGAAGAGCCGGTCCGGATCTACCACACCGGCGACCTGGCCAGGTACAACGAGGAAGGACAGCTGGAATACCTGGGCCGGATTGATACCCAGGTGAAGCTCAGGGGCTTCCGGATTGAGCTGGGCGAGATTGAAAGCAGGGCGGCCGGATACGAAGGAATCGCCCTTGCGGCGGCGGAAGTGAAGAAGGACCAGCTGGTTCTGTACTATGCCTGCAAAAAAGATGCCCCAGTGCAGGAAGTGGATGAGGCTGCCTTAAAGGATTTCCTTGCGAAAGACCTGGCGGATTACATGATTCCGTCCATCTTTATGCAGCTGGAGGATATGCCCCTGACCCCCAACGGGAAGATCGACCGAAAGGCGCTTCCCGAGCCGGAGGTTCGCCGGACGGGCGAGTATGCGGCGCCCGAAGGGGAAGCAGAGTGCTCGGTTGCCGAAGCCATGAAGCAGGTGCTTGGCATGGAGCAGGCGCCGGGGGCCACGGACAGCTTCTTTGATCTCGGCGGGGATTCCATCCGGGCCATACGCCTGGTAAGCCTTCTCCGGGAAATGGGACTTCAGGTATCCGTGGCGGATATCATGAAGCAGAAAACGGTTCGCGGAATCGCCGGCTGCACCGAAAGCGCCGGCACCGCGGCCATCAGCCAGGAACCCTATGAAGGGGCTGTTCCCGACAGCGCCATTGTGGCATTTTTCAAGGATATGAAGCTGCCGTGCCCCAACCATTACAACCAGACAAGGCTGCTTGAGCTGACCAGCCGGGCCGGGAAGGACAACCTCCGGAAGGCATGGGACGCGCTGGCTTACCAGCATGATATGCTGCGGGCTGTGCTCCGGGAGGAATCGCTTTTCGTCCGGAGCGCGGGTACGACCACAGAGGTTGAAGAATATACCGTTTCGGCAGGAAAAGGCGGCGAAAGCTCCGGGGAGAACCGGGAGGCTGTTACGGAAATCTGTAAACAAGTACAGACGGGCATTCACCCGGAAAAGGGCCTTGTACGGCTGGCCCTGATCCATGGGACCGCCCATGATTACCTGTACATTGCAATTCATCATCTTGTGATCGACGGGGTTTCCTGGAGGATCATCCTTTCGGATCTGGAAACGGCCTACGGACAGGCGCTGAAGGGAGAGGAGATCCGCCTGCCCTCCAAGACCAATACCTACAACGATTACGCAAACGCGATCCGGCGTTACCGGGACAGCTACATCCTGAGCCTGGAAATTCCTTACTGGCAGGATGTGCAGAAGAAGCTTGCCGGCCTCAAAACCGCCGACGCCAAGGATTACAAACGGAACTTCGGGCAGCTGACCGTGACATTGGATCCGGAGAATACCCGCGGCTTCCTTCGGGCGGACTTTGGCAAGCTGAACGCGGAAATCAACGACGCCCTGCTTGCGGCCGTTTGCAGGAGCTATCACGACGTGACGGGAAATAACGGAATCTCCGTGCAGCTTGAAGGCCACGGGAGGGAGGAGACCGGCGACGGTCTTTCCACGGACAGGACGGTGGGCTGGTTCACATCGGAATACCCGGTGATTGTGGAAGGCCTGAACCAGGATCTCCGGCATGACTTCCTGGCTGCCAAGGAGGCGCTTCACAGGGTTCCCAACAAGGGCTTTGGCTATAACGTGTTACGGTTTATCCAAAGCGCAAAGACGTCCCCGAACCCGGCGGAGGGCATCGATCCGGAGCTGACCGCCCAGGTCGGCTTTAACTACCTGGGAGACATGGGCGCGGAGGAAAACGACGGCGTCCGCTTCTTTGCGGATACGGATATTCCGGCAGGGCCGGATATCAGCCCGCTGAACTGCTACGGACCCGACATCGCCATCAACTGCTTTGTGCAGGGCGGATGCTTCCGGCTGATGATGGACTTTAACCGGGATCTGTATACAGAGAAGCAGGCCCAGGAGTTTGCGGACGGAATCCTGCTGCAGATGGGGGAAATCACGAAATACCTGAGTTCCGAGATTCCTGCGGCCGTGACGGCGACGGACCTGGGTGAAAAAGAGTGGAGCGAGGAAGAATTTGAAACGGTGACGGCGGACTTTGCCTCCCGGGGAGAAACGCTGGAGAGGATCTATCCGCTGCTGCCCATGCAGGAAGGCATGCTGCTGAAAGCAGTGTCCGAGCCGGAATCCCATGCCTACCGGATGGCGGATGTATTTGAGGTGGACGGGAACCCCACGGAGGAGATGCTGCGGCGGGCGCTTGACAGGCTCGGCAGGAAGCATGAAGTGCTTCGGACTGCCATTATCCATGAAGGCGTCACGATTCCCAGGCAGGCCATTGTGGACAGGAAGCTCGGACTTCAGATGATCGATCTTTCCACGGACGCCGATGCGAAGGGAACGGACGCGGAAGAAGCTGTCATGCGGATCCGGGAGGACATCCTGACGAACGGCTTTGATCTCCAGAGAAAACCCCTGTTCAGCGTAACCTGCGTAAAACTGCATGGAGGACGCTGCTACCTGATTACGGCGGTACATCACATTATTGTCGACGGATGGTGCACCGGCCTTTATATGGGCAGCTTTGTGGAGTACCTGAAGGAAGAGCTGAAGGACGGCGGGACGGCCGGCACCGGGCGCCCGGCAGAAACAGCCCCCGACACTGGAAGATACGAGGCCGCGGTGCGCGAGATCCTGAAAAAGGATATGGCGGCCGGGCTGGATTACTGGAGAGAACTCCTGGACGGATATGAAACCAGGGCTGCGATTCCTTCCTGGGGCAAGGTGCCGGAAGAGATGAGAAGCAAAGAGGAGGATATCTTTGTTGCCATCGATCCGGAAGTGACGGCCGGCTTTGAGCAGGCCTGCCGCAAGGCGGGGGCCACCATCAACACCGGCGTGGAGCTGGCCTGGGGAATGGTGCTGGGCACCTGCAGCCGCCAGAACGACGTGGTGTTCGCGCGGGTTGTTTCGGGGCGCGACAACACCCGGGTCAGGACGGACGACCTGGTGGGACTGTTTATCAATTCCGTGCCGGTCAGGATCAGGATCGAAAAGAATACCACCGCCGCAGAGGCCCTGAAAGCCCTGCAGGAGCAGGCGGCAAAGAGCAACGGATATGACTTCTGCGCGCTTTCGGAAATACAGAAGCAGTCCTCCCTGGGAACCGATCTGCTCCAGACGGTTTTTGCCTTTGAAAACTACAACAGCGGCGGAAACGAAACCGTCGCGGAGGACCTCCTGAAGCCCGTATGGATCCGGGAAGAGAATTTCTCCGAGATTTCTCCCTATGCATATGTGGAAAACGGAAAGCTGGTTCTGCATGTTAAGTTTGATACCGGCCTTTACCGGGAGGCAGAGATCCGGCGGGTCCTTGCATTGTTCAAAAACTATGTAAAAGAGATCACCGAAAAGCCGGAAGGCGAGATTCATGCCTACGGACATTTGGACCGGAACGAACAGGAAAATATAGTCAGCCTTTCCCGGGGCACTTCGCTGCCTTACGACGCAGGAAAGACCTGGCTTGACCATTTCATCCTGAATGCGCGCCGGAATCCGGAGAAGACGGCTGTTACGGGCAGCACGGGAAGCTATACCTATGCGGAACTGGACAAAGCATCCGACGCGGTCGCTGCCTGCCTGATTGAGCGGGGCGTGGAGGAAAACAGCTTTGTTGCCGTGAAGATGAGCCATGTGAAGGAATTCGTCCCGGCCGTCATCGGTATCCAGAAGGCAGGAGCCGCCTACGTGCCCGTGGATCCGGAATATCCGGAGGACAGGATCCGCTACATGCTGGAAGATTCGGAAGCAAAGGTGGTGCTGACGCAGGAAACCGTCCGGGAGATCCTGGCGGAGTATCGGGACGCGGAAGCGGTCAACCGTGCAACGCCCGGTCACAGGGCCTATATGATTTACACCTCGGGATCCACGGGAAAGCCCAAGGGCGTGATCCAGAGCCACCGGTCCCTTTGTGCATTCGCCACATGGAGACAGAAGGAGATTTCGATCGGTCCGGACAGCATCCATGCCCTGCATCCGAGCTTCTCCTTTGACGCCTCGCTGGACGACCTGATCTGCCCGCTCTTTGCCGGGGGAGAGGTACATATTTTCTCCGATGAACTGTGCAAGGACATGCAGGGAATGGCGGATTATATCCGTGAGCACCGGATCAACAGCATGACCATGTCCACCCAGATCGGTATGGCCATGGTGAACCAGTATCCGGACCTGAAGCTTCGGTACATCATGATGGGCGGAGAGAAAATGCTGCCCTGCGAGAAGACAGAAATCCGGATCTATAACGGTTACGGACCCACGGAATTTACCGTGTGCTCCTCCTTCCATGTGGTGGACCAGGAGCGGGATACGGATATTCCCATCGGCCGGCCTGTGCCCAACACCTGGTCGTTCATCTGCGACGAGGCCGGAAACCTGATGCCCCAGGGCATGGCAGGAGAGCTTTGCCTTGCCGGGCCGCAGATTGCCGAGGGCTACTGGAAGCGGAAGGATCTTACGGACGAGAAATTCATTTCCTGTCCTTTTGCAGGCGGCACGGAAATGAAGATGTACCGTACCGGAGACCTGGCAAGGTATAACGAGGACAAAGAACTGGAATTCCTCGGACGGATCGATGCCCAGGTGAAGCTTCGGGGCTTCCGCATTGAACTGGGAGAGATTGAGAACGCCGCCAGCCTCTATGAAGGGATTGCCCAGGTGGCTGCAAGGGTTTGCGACGACCACCTGGTGCTCTACTATACCGGGGACCGGCAGATTGACCCCGATGACCTGCGCGATTTCCTGGCCGGGAGCCTGACGGAATACATGATTCCGGCCGCCTATAAACAGCTGGATGAAATGCCGATGACACCGAACGGCAAGATCGATCGGAAGGAACTGCAGAAGATCCCGGTCGTTTCCGATGAACAGATGGTTCCTCCCGCCAATGAAACAGAACAGAAGATCAGTGACCTGGTAAAGAGCGTTCTTTCCGGCAGGGAGACGGGGGTGACCGCGGAGCTCCGGAGGGAAGGCCTGACCTCCCTTTCGGCGATGCGCCTCAGTGCCCTGATTTCAAAGGAATTCGGGAAAAACTTCAGGATGACCGATTTGAATGAGCATGGAACCATCCGAAAGATCGCGGAATACCTGGGCACGGACATCCAGGAGGAACACTTTGAACGGCAGGACAGTTATCCCATCACGGCGGTGCAGCAGGGAATCTATGTGGAGTGCATGGCAAACTACAACACATCGATCTATAACACGCCGGCCCTGCTGAAACTGGATCGGGGGATTGATATCGCCCGGCTGAAACAGGCTGTTGCCGAAACGACGGACGCCCATCCTTACCTGAAGATGAGGCTTGCATTGGGCGAGGACGGACAGATTGCCGCATGGCGGAGGGATGAGGACCGGCAGCAGGTTTCCGAAGTGGAGTTTGCAACCCTGGAGAATGGCTTTGAGGGACTGGTAAAGCCGTTTAACCTGGTGGACGACTGCCTTTTCCGGACGATGATCGTTCATGACGGGGAAGATAACTATCTTTTCCTTGACGGACATCATATTGTGACAGACGGCGAATCCATGCAGATCTTTATGAGGGACCTGAACCTTGCGTATGCCGGGGAGACACCTGCAAAAGAGAGCTTTACAGGCTTTGAAGCGGCCCTGGCGGAAGCGAAGCTGCGCAACGGTCCCCAGTATGACCAGGCCAAGGAATATTACAGGGGGCTGCTGGAAGGGTTCGATACGGACTGCCTGCCTGTATACGACAGGGATCTGGGAAGGACGGGAATCGGCACGCTGACAATGGCGGCGCCGGTCAACACGGACAGGCTGGCTTCCGCCGTAAAGGACGGGAGCGTGACGCTGAACGGGTTGTGGAATGCTGCCTTCGGCCTTGCGCTGACCGCGTTTTTATACCGGGACGACTGTGTGTATACCACCGTATATAACGGACGAAACGATCCCCGCCTGGGCGACAGCATCGGGATGTTTGTCCATACGCTTCCGGTGGTCTGCAATGCGGGGAAGAACGAGTCCGGCCTGGCATTTGCCCGGCGGATAGGCCAGCAGCTGGCGGACAGCATGTCCAACGACATTTACTCCTTTGCCGAGATTTCAAAGGCCTTTGATGTGAAGGCGAATATCATCTTCATCTACCAGGGCGGCATCGGTTCCGAGCCGGAGATCGGAGGCAAAAAGGCGGAAAGCATCCTGCTGCATCTCAACGCCCTGAAAGCACCGCTGACGATCAACGTGCTTCAGAAAGACGGCGGTTTCGAGATCTTCAGCGAGTATGACGCCCAGCATTACGAGGAGTGGAGTATCCGGGCGCTGATTGATCTGACGATCAGGATCTTTGACCAACTGACAGAGGACCGGCCGATTGGCAGTCTCTCCCTGATCAGCCCGGAAGAGAAGCGTGCGCTGGACGCCGTGAACCAAACGGAAAAAGCCGTGGAGAGCACGGATATTGTGGCCCTTTTCCGGAAAACGGCAAAGCAGTATCCGGAAAGACGCGCCGTGGTCTGCCTGGAAAAGACCCTCAGCTATCGGGAGCTTGACGAACGGACGGACCGTATTGCAGCGTATCTGCAGGAGCGGGGGATTGGCGCCGGGGACGTGGTCGGTATTCTGATTCCGAGAAGTGAATACATGGTGATTACAGCCCTCAGCGTGCTGAAGACCGGAGCGGCATACCAGCCGCTGGATCCCGCCTATCCCACGGAACGGCTGAAGATCATGGCGGAGGACTCCGGCGCGAAGGTCCTGATTGAGGATGAGAAATTAAAGGACCGGCTTCCGGATTACAAGGGAGAAATCCTGTATATTCACGAGACGGAGGCGCTTCCGGACAAAAAGCCTGCGATGCTCACACCCAGGCCCGATGCGCTGTTTATTCTCCTCTACACCTCCGGCACCACGGGCGTTCCGAAAGGCGTGATGCTGACCCATGGGAACCTGGTGAACTTCTGCCAGTGGTACAGGGATTACTTCGGGCTGACGGAAGAAGCAACGGTTTCCGCCTATGCGAGCTTCGGGTTTGACGCGTGCATGATGGACCTGTATCCGGCGCTGACTACCGGTGCCTCCGTATGTATTGTGCCGGAAGAGATGAAACTGAACCTGCCCGAACTGAATACCTATTTTGAAAAGAACCACGTGACGCATGCATTCCTGACCACACAGATGATGAGAATGTTCGCCACAACCATGACGGGAACCAAGATGAAGTATCTTGTGGGGGGCGGCGGAAAAGTGGTTCCTTTCAACCCGGAGGGCGACTGCAGGTTCTACAACGGGTACGGTCCCACCGAATGCACCATCCTGGCTACGATTTACCAGGTGGAGGAATATACTTTCCGCGTGTCCATCGGGGGGCCCCTGGACAATTACAAATGCTATGTGGCCGGGAAGGACGGATCCGAGCTCCCGGTGGGCGCCCTCGGCGAACTGTGGATTGCCGGATACGGCGTGGCCAAGGGGTACCTCAACAAACCCGAACTGACGGAAAAAGTATTTATCCGCAATCCTTTCTGCGATGTGCCGGGCTATGACCGAGCATACCGCACCGGGGACATTGTGCGATGGCTGCCGGACGGAACGATTGACTTCATCGGACGCAATGACGGGCAGGTGAAGATACGCGGATTCAGGATCGAGCTGACCGAGGTGGAAGGCATCATCCGGATGTTTGAGGGGATCCGGGACGTGACGGTGCAGGCCTTTGACAGTCCTTCCGGCGGGAAATACATCGCGGCCTATTATGTGGCCGACCGGGAGATTGACAAGGCTGAACTCACGGAATTCATCAAGAGCAAAAAACCGGCGTACAGGGTGCCCGCCGCATTTATGCAGATTGATTCGATTCCTTTGAACCAGAACCAGAAGGTTAATAAACGGATGCTTCCGGTTCCTGAAATCCGGCAGGAAGGGAAGGTATATGCGGCGCCTGCCACGCCGCTTGAAAAGGAGCTTTGCGAGGAGTTCGCGAAGGTCCTGAACACTGACCGGGTCGGAGTCACGGACAATTTCTTTGAGATCGGCGGAAGCTCTATCGCGGCGGCCAGCCTGCTGACCTACGCCATGGGGAAAGGATACCATATCGTATACAAGGATATTTTCGACAATCCGACGCCGAGAAAGCTGGCGGCTGTGATTCTGGGCGCAGGGCTCCAGAAAAAGACGGACGAGGTATCCGGATACGATTACAGCAAAATCAACCGTTTTATTGGCGCCAACTCCATGGCCAGCATTGATGATATTTCAGGAGAACCGATCGGCGATGTGATCCTGGCTGGCGCCACGGGATTCCTCGGGATCCATGTGCTGCAGCAGTTCCTGGAGAAAACGGACGGGAAAATTACCTGCCTGATGCGGAAAGTCCAGTGGGATACGCTGGAGAACCACCTGAAATCCCTGCTGATGTACTATTTCGAAAAGCCCTATGAGGAGCTGTTCGGCAAGCGCATCTTCTGCCTGGAAGGAGATATAACCGACAAGGAATCCCTTCTGGCGATTGATAAGGTAAAGGCGAAGGCCATCATAAACTGTGCCGCCAATGTAAAGCATTTTGTTGCGGACGATGAACAGGACCGGATCAATTTCCACGGGGTTGAAAACCTGATTGAGGTTTGCCTGAAGAACCATATGAGGCTGGTCCAGATTTCAACCCTTTCCGTCGGCGGCTCCGTGATCGCCGGAATGAAGGATACCCTTTATGAGAACGATCTCTATATCGGGCAGCAGGTTGATAATAATTACATCCGGACCAAGTTCCTTGCGGAACGCGCCGTCCTGGAAGCCAGGGCAGGGCGGGGACTGGACGCCGTCGTCCTGCGGGCCGGAAACCTCATGGGCAGGTATTCCGACGGTGAGTTCCAGATCAACCTCCTGACCAACGCCTTTATGAGGTCCCTTGCGGCATTCAACCGCCTCGGCGCGTGCCCGGTGACCGCGCTTACAGACCCGATTGAGTTTTCTCCGATCGATGCCACGGCGGCCGCCGTGCTGATCCTTGCCGGCGTCAACAGCAAATTCAGCGTCTTCAATGTCAACAACAACCACACCGTGACCCGGGGAGATATTATCTTTGCCATGAACAGGCACGGATTCAGGATCGACATTGTTACGGAGAAGGAATTTGCCAGGATCATGCAGGAGGCTTCGGAAAATGACGCCAACAGCGAGGCGCTGATGTCCCTGACGGCTTATGAAAGCAAGGAGGATAACATCGTTCCGGTTACAAGCGACAACTACTTTACCACCAACGCGCTCTATCGCCTTGGCTTCAAATGGCCCATTGTTGACGATGCGTACCTGGAAAAATTAATCTCTGCGGTGGAATCCCTGGAATTCTTTAAAAACCTGTAAGCCGGCATCCTGAAAACTGCAACGGAGAAATGCAGCCGGACGCGGACAGGCCTGGAAAGAAATGGTTTGTGTTTTGCCGGGAGAAAAGGTATCATGTACGGCAGCAGGGTGCTTAAGAAAGGAAAGATGCTCCGTGACTTTTTTCAGGAATCTGCTGTTCAGGTTTGCCCGGTTTATGTCGGTCCGGAACGGGCCGGACCAGCTCGGAATGGCGCTGCTGATCCTCAGCCTGGCGGTACAGATGGTTTCGGCGTTTACCGGGCTTTACTGGCTGGTTTATCTCAGCTACGGGCTGTGCGGTGTGTTTGTTTTCCGCTTTTTTTCCAAAAACAGAACCAAAAGGCAGGAAGAAAACCGGAAATTCACATTCTTTTTCCGGGATGCCGTTCTGAAAACAAAACAGTTTTTCAGACGCCTGAAGGGAATGAAACAGTATAAGTATTTCAAATGCCCGCAATGCAGGACATTGCTGCGGCTGAACCGGGGAGCCGGCGAAAAGGAAATCCATTGCCCCAGATGCAGCCATGAATTTCATACGAAAGCCTGACGGCTGTTTTTCCGGGAAATACCGGCCGGATTTGCGGACAGGCCCTGAAACGGAAATTGCGGGTCCCCTTCGGGAGATCCGTTTTTGGTATGCCTTGCCGGGAAATGACCTGCATGTTATGATAGGTACAAGAGAAATGACGGATTTCGGGGTATGAAGATGAATCAGATGGAAAAGGCAAGGGAGATCCTGAACCGGGTGTACGGACACCATTCCTTTCGCGCCGGGCAGCAGGAACTGGCGGAGGGACTGCTCAGCGGCAGCGATGTGCTCGGCGTGATGCCGACCGGATCCGGGAAATCCCTGTGTTATCAGATTCCGGCGATGATCCTGCCCGGAACTTCCCTGGTGATTTCCCCCCTGATTTCCCTGATGAAGGACCAGGTGACGGCACTGAAGCTCCGGGGAGTTCCCGTGGCCTTCCTGAACAGCGCCATGAACGAAGCGGAATACCGGGAAACCGCATACCAGGCGGCCGGCGGAGCTTTTAAAATCCTGTATGTGGCGCCGGAAAGGCTGCAGGCTCCCGGCTTTCAGGAGATGTGCCGGCATATGGAAATCCCGCTGGTTGCGGTGGATGAAGCGCACTGCATTTCCCAATGGGGGCAGGATTTTCGCCCCAATTACCTGAAAATACCGGATTTTGTTGCCGCCCTGCCCCGGCACCCTGCTGTCGGGGCCTTTACGGCGACAGCCACGCCGAACGTCCGGAAGGACATCCTGGACAATCTGCGGCTGAAGGATCCCGTGATGATCACCACCGGATTTGACCGGCCCAATCTTTCTTTTTCCGTCTATCAGCCCCGGGACCGGGACAAGTCGCTTTCAGAGCTGCTGCGGGACCGGTTTCGCCAGTCCGGAATCATTTACTGCGCCACGCGCAAAAACGTGGAGGCGGTATGCGCCCAGCTTGAGCGGGAAGGGTTTCCGGCGACACGGTACCATGCGGGGCTGGACGCGGAGGAACGGCGGAAAAACCAGGAAGATTTTCTGTTTGACCGGAAACGGATCATGGTTGCAACCAACGCGTTCGGCATGGGAATTGACAAATCGAACGTATCCTATGTAATCCATTACAACATGCCCAAAAGCCTGGAAGCTTACTACCAGGAGGCAGGCCGGGCCGGACGGGACGGATGCGACGCGGACTGCATTCTTTTGTATGCGCCGCAGGATGTGGTAACCGCCCGCTGGCTGATTGAGCATTCGGAACCCAATCCGGACCTGACACCGGAGGAACAGGCGCAGGTGCGGGAAAAGGACGAGGAACGCCTGAAATGGATGACGTTCTACGCGAAATCCCGGAAGTGCCTGCGGCAGGGACTCCTCCGCTACTTCGGGGAAAGGGCCCCGGACAACTGCGGAAACTGCTCCAACTGCGTTCCGGACTGCGAACACCAGGATATTACCATGGAGGCCCAGATGATCCTTTCCTGCGTGGCGAGAACCGGCCAGCGGTTTCCGGAGGAGGTCATTGTTCCGCTGATGCACGGGGAGCTTTCAGATCCTGCGCCGGAGGGGATCGTTCCGGCGGAGCTGACGACCTTCGGACTGATGAACGACCTTGAGGAGGAGACCATCCGCGATATCACGGAAGCCATTATAAGCCAGGGGTATCTGGAACGCGACGAAACGGAATGCCTGAAGCTGAACCGCCAGTCGAAGGAGGTTCTTTTCAGCAAGCGCAGGGTGGTAATGCGGCGGAGAATGAAAGCCCGGCAGAATACCGGGAATGAGAGCCTGCTTACGGCGCTGCAGCAGCTTCGGTATGAAATTTCCGCCAGCGAATATGTCGCGGCGTCCGCGCTGTTTTCCGACAGCACGCTTCGGGATCTCTGCAGAACGCTTCCGCGGACCAAAAAGCAGCTGGCCGCCGTGGACGGGATGGGCCTGTTCAAAGCCAACCGTTACGGGGACCGGATTTTGCAGGTTATTGAGCGCTATGCGCCCGCAACGAAAAGCGGAAAAGCAAAAAAATCCGGAAAAAGCAAGCAATCCGATCATCCGGGCAGCTTTCAGGCTTATAAAGACAAGGTGATCGAAAAGGGGAGCACCGAAGCCTATCAGCCCTGGACAAAGGAGGAGGACCGGCAGCTGATCCGGGAGCGCCACGAAGGAAAAACCACCAAACAGTTATCGGAAATCCACCGCAGAACCCAGGGAGCGATCCGGAGCCGCCTGAAGAAGCTTGGGATCATCTGACGGGATTCATCCGCACTTCCATGCTCCCTCCGGAAGGGCACGATAAAAAATCAAAAAAATTGTAACAAAAATGGAGCGAATCCTGGAACTGCCCTTTGACATTATTAAATTCGACCGGAGTATGGTGGTGGCCAGCGCACAGGACAAGAAATCAGAACAGGTGCTCAGCAGCCTGGGGGATCTTTTCAGCCGGCTGAACTACTCGGTGCTGTACGAAGGCGTGGAAAACGAGAAGGACGAGGAAATGTGCCGGGGACTGAGCGCATCCTATCTGCAGGGATACAAGTACTCCAAACCGCTGCCGATTGCGGAGCTCCGCAGGTTCCTGACCCGGAGCTGAGAACAGGACGCTATTTTTCCGAATCGGAGGAATAGCGTTTTTTTATTCGCTGTTTCCGTCCGTGACAGACGGTGCGGGGCGGGGTAGAATCATACAGGGAAAATGAACCGGAAAGAAGGAAACCGGAATGGAAAAACAGGCAATCTGTACGGAAAAGCTGACAAAGTTTTACGGGAAAGCCCGGGGTATCCGGGAACTGGACCTGACCGTGGCCCCGGGAGAATTTTTCGGATTTATCGGGCCGAACGGAGCGGGAAAGTCCACGACGATCCGGACCCTGCTGGGGCTGATTCATCCGAACTCCGGCAAAGCCCGGGTGCTGGGGCTGGACCCGACCGGCAGGGAACGGAAGGAAATCCTGAAAAGGATCGGGTACCTGCCTTCGGATACAGCGCTGTATACGGGGCTGACCGTCCGGGAGATCCTGAAGCTGTCGGCGGACCTGCGGGGCAAGGACTGCACGGGCCGGGCCGCGGAACTGTGCGAACGGCTGCAGCTGGATACGGGAAAAAAGGTGGAAAACCTTTCCTTCGGCAACCGGAAGAAGGTGGGAATCGTATGCGCGCTGCAGCATGAGCCGGAACTGCTGATCCTGGACGAGCCTACCGGCGGACTGGATCCCCTGATGCAGCATGAGTTTTTCTGCATCCTGCAGGAGGCGAACCGGAAGGGCGTGACCGTTTTCCTTTCCAGCCATGTGCTGTCGGAAATCCAGCGCTACTGCGCACGGGCTGCGGTGATCCGGGAAGGAAGCATTATCGCGTGCGACAGCGTGGAAGCCCTGTCCCAGACCCATGCCAGACGGGTTACGCTGCGGGGGAGCCTCCGGAAGGAAATGCTGCCGGAAGCCCGGGAATGGAACGAACTGGGCGGCATGGTGAGCTTCCTTTACAGCGGGGACGTGAACGAACTGATCCGGACCCTGGCCCGGGAAGAGATCAGCGACCTGACGATCGCGGAGCCGGACCTGGAAGAAATATTCCTTCATTTTTACGGGAAAGGAGGCGAGCAGGCATGACGCTGATCCGCCATGAACTCCGCCGGGCATGGAAGAGCCTGGCCATCTGGACCTGCGCCATCGGCGCGTTTATCGTGATCTGCCTGTTTATGTATCCGGAAATGAAATCCCAGACGGAGAGCATCAGTTCCCTGTTTTCCTCCATGGGCGCCTTTTCCGCCGCCTTCGGACTGGATACACTGGACTTCGGTACCCTGAAGGG
>JAEEGL016669725.1_pt1 | contig 14592 bp, 7 predicted proteins | sample 9134231 | NCBI WGS metagenome assembly JAEEGL01 (sample SAMN16246548, study PRJNA631951) | gut metagenome | biome: gut microbiome; feature: rumen; material: fiber-attached | host: Bos | place: Iran: Karaj | collected 2018-10 | reverse complement strand
TCCTTCTACACAACAGGCTTCGGAGGCTCTCGTTGGTTTGCGCAATGTATATATGGAACTTGGCGACTACGATGGCTACATTGCCTACACCAACACGCTGGGCTCGTTTGCCAAAGTTGAAACCGCCGAAAAAGATTCGCTGCTCTTCGTGAGTGCCGAGAAGCGTTTTGCTACAGGCGACATGAAGGCTGCCGAGGAGGCATTCAACCGATACATAAGCGAATGTCCATCAGGACGTTACATAACTGGCGCTCACTACTATCTCGCAAATTGCTACTATACTACGGGCAACGATGCCGAAGCGCTGAAAGCCTATACATACGTAGCATCGCAGCCACGCAGCGTATTTACCGAAGAGGCACTCTTGCATACTGGCGAACTGCTCTATAAGAGTAAAGATTACAACTCGGCACTCAGCATGTTCGGACGCCTCGAGAATGAAGCCGAAGTGGCTGCCAACAAGACAGAGGCAATCATCGGTCAGATGCGATGCATGGAGAAGCTTGGCGACACCGAAGGCTGCATAAGTTCTGCCGATAAGGTTATAAAGATGCCGCAAGCTTCGCCTGAGATTTTGCGCGAGGCGAACTTCCTAAAAATGAAATCGCTCATTGCGGCTGGCAGAGCGGGCGAAGCCATAAGTACGATGACCGAACTTGCACAAAGCACTAAGACCGAAGAGGGAGCTGAGGCTAAATACCTATTGGCTCAATATTACTACGACTCGCAAGCCCTCGACACCGCCGAGAAAGAGGTGTTCGACTACATCGACAAAGGCACGCCGCATCAGTATTGGTTGGCACGCACGTTTGTGCTGCTAAGCGACATCTACCACAAGCGCGGCGACGACTTCCAAGCTTGCCAGTATCTAATAAGCTTGCAAGAGAGCTACAACGAAAACGAGGAGATAAACAAGATGATTAAGACGCGCCTCGATGCATGGAGCGCCGACGCTGGTTCATCTGCCCTCCCCGATTGATAGCTATTCACAACAGAAAGGAAAACAAAACTCGATTTTTTATACATAAGTAGAAAAATGAAGTTAAAACAATACATACTGCTTAGCGCCTGCTTGTTAGGCTTGGCAGTAGAATCGTACGCTCAACGCGACACCGCAACAATACTTCAAAAAGACGTAGAGGTTGTCAACACATACTTACCCACCATTGGCAACCCACGCAAACTGCAAGTAGCACCGCTTATGGACGACACCATGAGCTATCACCCTGCATTCCGCTATTCGTCGATAGGCAAAGTGGAGCACGTGCAGACGATGCCCGACTCCATCTCGGCTGCTGCTATGCGCTTCGTTCGCGACGAAAGTCCATACAAATCGCTACTTCGCTTTGGTGGCGGCAACTACGCTACGTTTGGCGGCGAAATATTCTACAACATCGGTGTTAATCCAAAATATCACCTCTCGCTCAACGGCGGCCATCGCTCTACGTTTGGCAAAGTGGAACTGCCCAACGACAGCGGCAAAGTGAAAGCTCCACTCTCGCGCACGTGGCTTGCTGCCGACTTCGCTCGTATGTTCAAACGCGTGGTTATGGGCGTGAAGATGAACTACAACAACGACGTCTTCAAATATTATGGTATGCAGACAGTCTATGCCGACTCTACATACATAACTACAGCAGGAGACAAAGCTCTCGGCAGCGCACTTACCGACGGACAACATCAGCGCACATCGGCGTTCGACTTCGACTTCACACTTGGCAACACCATGCGCGACCACCGTTCGTATACACGCTTCGACATCAACGCCGGTTTTGGCTTGTTTGGCAACACCACCGACCTTCACGAGACCGACATCCGCGTAGGTGCGATGATATATGTGCCTCTAAAGAAAAATTACTTCTTCAGCGGCCGCGTAGACGTGGACAACTTCTCTATAAAATCGCCTTCGTACAACGGTCCGGCATACACATTCTCCGACCGCAAGCACACCGATGTGATGCTACGTCCGCGCGCAGGTGTCGACTTCGACCATGTGAACCTTCGCCTCGGACTGAAACTCATCTTCGAAGTGGGCAACACAAAGGATAATATGTACCTGATGCCAGATATTTGGGCCGACTTCAAGTTTGCCGAAGACATATTTACATTCTACGCTGGCATGACAGGTGATTATAAGTCGAATAGCTATCGCAGCCTTTACGCTCGCAACCGCTACGTTTCGTCCGATGCCTTCAACTACGTATGGCGTGCTTCGAAGAAGGTTTTCGTAAGCGACATATTTACAAATGGTTACAACATACCTACAACGCAAACGCCAATAAAATTTACGGCTGGTTTCAACTCTACGTTTAGCAAACACGTGGCTTTGAATGCACAGATTGAGTACGGCAGTTTCGACGACGAACTCTTTTTCGTGAACAAAGGTTATGCACAACAGACCGTCAACGAAGCCGACACCGTGTTTGGCTACACCAACCGATTTGGCGTTGTGGCTGAGAATGGCAAACTTTTCAAGGCTACTGGCGAACTCATAATTAAGCCTACTCAGAAAAGCAACATCTTGCTCACAGCCGAGTATTTCAAATATACGCTCGACTATCTGCAGCAACCTTGGTATAAACCTAAATACGACATTAGCCTCAGCGGTCGTTTCTTTCCAACCGACCGACTGCTAATCGACGCCCAACTACGACTTGTTGGCGAGCGCTACGCATTCGACCAGACACTCCGCGCCGAGAAGACTATCGACAAAGTGATTGACCTCAACCTTGGCGCTGAATATTACATCACTTCGCGCTGGACGGCATACCTACGCCTCAACAACCTTGCTGCTCAAGATTGGGAGCAGTGGCTCGGATATACCACTCAGAAAGTTAACTTCACCCTCGGTGCAACGTTCAAATTCTGATGATGCAACTACAACAACAGATTCTATTTCAACAACATAAACTTACCGCGACGCAATCATGAGGATTAAGCATACCATACTCCTTATGACGATTCTTGTCGCAGGTGCTATGCGAAGCATCGGGGCTATGGCACAAGCTACGGCCACCGACAGCATTTCGCTCGAAAAGCCATCGCAAGGCGGTTCTGCCCCGTTCCTCGATGCCGAGGTGCAATACAAAGCCAAAGACAGTCTCGCCTTCGACTTCGAAACTAAGAAGATGTATCTCTTTGGCGATGCCGAGGTTACGTATGGCGACATTCACCTCACCGCCTACGCCATTGAACTCGATATGGATAGCACGCTTGCCTACGCCTACGGAAAGAAAGATTCGCTGGGCGTGGAGAGCGGTTTGCCAGTCTTTAGCGACAAAAGCGGCGAATACGAGATGCGCGAACTGCGCTACAACTTCGAGACGAAAAAGGCCATAATTACACACCTTGTCACCGAACAGGGCGAAGGCTACGTGATTGGTCATCGCGCAAAACGCGTGGACGAGAAGACCTACTTCATGAAGAATGCGCAGTACACCACGTGCTCCAACCACGACCACCCGCATTTCTATCTCAACCTCACCAAAGCCAAGGTCATTCCCGGCAAGAAGACCATCACCGGTCCGGCATATCTTGTCATCGAGGATGTTCCGCTGCCACTCGCCATACCATTCGCCATAATACCAAACACGAAGCATTATAGCTCTGGTATAATTATGCCTACGTATGGCGACGAGTCGACGCGTGGTTTCTACCTACGCAACGGCGGCTACTACATGGCTGTGAACGACTATTTCGACGTGAAACTCCTTGCCGATATTTATACCAAAGGCTCGTGGGGCACGCATATCACCACTACTTATAAGAAGAAATACAAATTCTCGGGCAGTTTTGCCGCCGACTACATAGTGAACAAAACTTCCGAAGAGGATTTGCCCGACTATTCGGAAACGAAAGACTTCTCGGTGAAATGGAATCACTCGCAGGATACGAAAGCCAATCCCGACATTACCTTCTCGGCATCGGTGAACTTCTCTACGAGTTCGTATAATAAAAATAGTATTACGAACGTGGTGAATCCAGCGGTATTGGCGACAAACCAGAAGAGCTCAAGTATCTCCTACAGTCGCAAATGGCCTTGGAATCCGTTCCGACTTACTGCTTCGCTGCTGCACTCGCAAAACAGCCGCGACACGTCGATAAGCCTCACATTGCCAGACGTTTCGGTGACAACGTCGAAGCGTTTCTATCCATTCAAGCCTGCTAAGATGGTTGGTGCTGGCAACCCTATTACCAACCTAAACATCTCATACTCAATGAGTATGAAGAATAGCATATCGTGCAAAGAGAAAGATCTCACATTTGCGCCCGAAGATTTTGCCACGGCGTGGAAAAACGGTATGAAACATACCATTCCTATAACTACAACGATAAAACTCTTCAAATACTTCACATTCACACCAACAGCTTCATATACAGAACGTTGGTATTTGAATAAGACGCGTCAATATTGGGACGAAGAGAATCAGAAAATCGTGAAATGCGAGCCAGAAAGAGGCTTCAATCGCGCGTACGATTACAACTTCTCGGTGGGCACTAGCACCAAGGTATACGTATTCTACAAGCCTATTCGTTTCCTCTTCGGCGATAAGATTAACGCCATTCGCCACTTGATTACGCCAAGTGTAAGCTATACATATACACCAGATTTCAGCCAAAGAAAATACGGATTCTACGACTCGTTTGAGTACTACAAGAAGTCGACCGACGAAATCATAAATTATAAGTATAGCTACTACAATGGCTATCTGTATGGCACGCCAGGTTCTGCGCGCTCTGGCCGTCTTTCACTATCGATGAGCAACACCATAGAGATGAAAGTCAAAAGCGACCAAGATTCGACTGGCTTCAAGAAAATCAGCCTTATCGAAGGCTTGAGCCTATCTTCGGGCTACGATTTTATGAAGGACTCGCTTCGCTGGGACAACATATCTATGTCGGGACGTACGAAAGTTTTCGGTACTAATGTGAGCTACAACGCGACATTCGACCAATATGGCTACGTTGCTTCGAAGACTGGTTCGGCAATACGTATCGACCGCAGCGCGCTCCGCCAAAACCACCGCCTTGCACATTTGAAATCGGCTGGTATCAGCTTCGGTTTCCAACTATCGCCCGAAGTGCTGAAGAAACTTGCTCGCGGCGAAACCAAGATTGAAGACGAGAAGGGCGAAGGCGAGGACGACGATTGGGCACTCAACGCTGGCGACGACGGCATAGAAGAGGGCGCACAAATGCCACACAACGACCAAACGCAAGACACACGCCTCGACAAAGGCGATAGCGGTTACGCCGAGTTCTCTATGCCGTGGAGTTTGTCGTTCAACTACAGCTTGCGCGTATCGCAAAACAAGTTCAACCCAAAGACTTGCCTCTATAGCCACAAAGTGACACAGAGCCTCAACGTGTCGGGCAACATATCGCCAACGCCAAAATGGAAATTCTCCATCACCACAGGTTATAGCTTCGACGAGCACAAACTCTCGCAAACAAGCATAGGTATAACACGCGACTTGCACTGCTGGAACATGAACTTCAACATGGTGCCAGTGGGCGCATATAAATCATATTCATTCTCAATAGCCATAAGTTCAAGTTTGCTGCAAGATTTGAAATACCAGCAGAGCAGCAGCCCACGCGACAATGGTTATTATTAATTTTGCACAGAAATTTTCACTTCAGATATGGACAACTTAGTATTTCTCGATAAACAATTCACGCTGTGGCTCAATAGTTTTCATAGCGCATCGGCCGACTTTTTCTTCTACCTCACCACATCCACGGTGCTTTGGATTCCATTATTCCTCGTGCTTGCGTGGTTGATAATGAAGCAACAAGGTCCGCGCGGCATTATGACGATATTGTTTATAGGCTTGGTAATATTGGTAGCCGACCAACTCTCGTCGCACGTGATAAAGCCTCTCGTTGAGCGTCCACGACCTTCGCACGATGGTGTGCTGCAATACATGATTCACATTGTGAATGGTCGCCGCGGTGGGCATTTCGGTTTCGTTTCGAGCCACGCTGCCAACACCTTTGCCATAGCTTCGCTGCTCATACTTATGGTGCGCAACCGCTTCCTAAGTTGGTCGATATTTATGTGGGCACTGCTCAACTGCTACTCGCGCGTATACTGCGGCGTGCACTACGTAGGCGACATCCTTTGCGGTGCTATTCTCGGCATAATTATAGGCGCTATAGCATATCAAATATACCTACACCTCGTGCTTCACCTTTTTGTGATATTCCACCACAACAAGCGCACGCTGAAATCTGGTTTAGCTGAGATGTTTGGCAAGGCCGAACCGCGCATCGTTGGCTGGACATTCTGGCTTACTATTGCACTTGTACTTATAATTACGCCAATGTTTATGCGCTACAACTGCTAATTCTAATTACTAATTACGAGGTTCCGAATTGTGAATTATGAATTGTGAGCAATAGCGAACTTATAACTTACTACGCAGATGGAGTTGCTAATAGATGAATCGTTCGATGCAAACGGAATACTCTCGCCCGACGAGAGCCACCACTGCATAAAAGTGATGCGCCACCGCGAAGGCGACCAAGTATTCGTTACCGATGGTCGAGGAACGCTCTACACATGCCGCATCACTAAAGCCGATGCGCGTGGCTGCCAACTTAGCGTCGAAAGCACCGAAGAACGCCCGCAACGCCACCAGCTGCATATGGCTGTAGCGCCTACCAAGAACACCGACCGTTTTGAATGGTTCGTCGAGAAAGCCGTTGAATTTGGTGTGACGTGCATAACGCCAATAATATGCCGTCACTCCGAGCGCACCAACCTCCGCACCGATCGTTTGGTTCGCCTGGCCCACGCTGCCGCAAAACAATCGCTAAAGTGCACTTTGCCTCAAATTGACGAGCCAACTCCCGTTGCCGACATAATAAAGCAATCTGCCGACGCACAACGCTATATACTTCATTGCAAAGATGGCGAGAAGCCACACCTCTTCAACGCAGCCACTGCGCTCGGCGCATCGACCATAGTACTTATTGGCCCAGAAGGCGATTTCAGCGACGAAGAGATTCTACTTGCTGCACAGAACGGTTTCACTGCAGCATCTCTTGGACCTGAGCGTCTACGCACCGAAACCGCTGCCCTTGCCGCTTGCCACATCATCAACCTCAGACAAGACGTGTAGGGGAGCTCGAATTAAGAGTTACGAATTCGGGACTACAGATAAATAAATTCTCTAAATCGGTTTTATCAGCGTCATCTATGTTCTGCATTGAGATTCCTCGCTACGCTTACGACACAATTTTTCCCGTACATAAAAAACTAAAAAGCGCCGTCATTTAGCAATGACGACGCTGTGTAGTTATGTACTTTATATCAGTCGATTACCAAATAACTATGCGCTGCTCTGGTGCGCGATAGAGAGTGTCGGTTTCGGCTATTTCGAACGATTTGTAGAATGGTTCGAAGAGACACATCTGGCCGTTGGTACGGAACTTACCCGGTGAGTGAGGATCGGTATTCACCTGCTGACGAAGATATTCGTCGCTTGAATTTCTTGCCCATACACGTGCGTACGAGAGCATAAAACGTTGATCGCCCGATTGACCGTCGATAAGTGGAGCTTCTGCATTGCCGAGAGCATTGTGGTATGCTTGGAATGCTATGTTCAAACCACCAAGGTCAGCAATGTTTTCGCCAAGCGTGAGGTTACCATTGATATGCAATGTATCAACAACAACGAAGCTTGAGAAGTGGTCGGCAAGGCGCGAAGTAGCCTGATCGAAACGCTCTTTATCTTCGGCAGTCCACCAGTTTTTGAGGTTACCAACCTTGTCGAATTGTGCACCTTGGTCGTCGAAACCGTGAGTCATCTCGTGACCAATAACTACGCCAATTGCGCCGTAGTTAACTGCATCGTCACCTTCGGCATAGAAGAACGGTGGTTGAAGAATACCAGCTGGGAACACAATCTCGTTAGAAGAAGGATCGTAGTAAGCATTAACGGTTTGAGGAGTCATGTACCATTCGGTGCGGTCTACTGGTTGGTCTATTTTAGCAAGGTTATAAGCCTCTTCGAACTTAGCCGAAGCAATCATATTACCAGCATAGCCAGCTTCGCGAGAGATTTCGAGACCGCTGTAGTCGCGCCATTTGTCGGGGAAACCGATTTTTATAGTTATGGCAGCCAACTTCTCTTTAGCCTGAATCTTGGTAGAGTCGCCCATCCAAGCGAGTTTTTCGATACGCTCGCCAAATGCAGTACGGAGGTGCTCAATAAGATCGCGGGTGCGGTCTTTAGCGGTTTGTGGGAAGTATTTCTGTACGAAAACTTGACCAACTTGCTCGCCCATAGCACCTTCTACGTTGCTAAGTACGCGTTTCCACAAAGCCTTTTGTTCCTTCTGTCCTGAGAGCATACGACCGTAGAAATTGAAACGAATCTCATCGAATTCTGTGGTGAGGTTGTCGGCGTATGAACGAACAAGGCGAAGCGACATATAGTCCTTCAAGACATTGACGTCTGCAGACTTGATAACATTGCCCAAAGCTGCGAAATACTTCGTCTGCATAATATTTACGACCTTAGGAGCAACGCCCATTGCCTCGAAATATGCACTCCAGTCGAACGAAGGATATTTAGCTGCAAGCTCGTTAGGAAGCGATTTGTTGTTTTGCTTCACTGGGTCGCGATTCTCTTCTGGAGTGTTTTGATATTCAGCGAGTTGTTTCTCAAAATCGTATACAGCCTGAGCGCGTACTTCTGCATTTTCGTAGCCGATAAGAGCAGCAAATTTGCTAAGCATATCTATATAGCCCTTCTGCAACGCAACGCCATTCTCCGATTCGTCGAAATAGTAGTTACGGTTAGGCAGACCAAGACCCGATTGATAGAGATTGGCAATATTTACATCGCTATTGTCCATATCGGCGCCAGCGTAAAGGGCGAAGAATGGAGATACGCCAATCAAGTGCAAATCGGCAATAAGCTGTGGCAAATTATTAGCCGCTTTCTCCTGAATATTAGCCAAATAAGGTTTCAAAGCGTCGTAGCCACTTGCATTACGCGCAGCGGTATCCATACCACAAGCGTATAGGTCGCCAACTTTCTGCTCTGGAGTACCTTTAGCAGCGCCAGAATTCTGTGCAGCTTCAACAATGTCCTTGAGTTTCTGCTGATTCTCGTCGTGGAGCATGTCGAAAGTGCCATGACTACTCTTGTCGCTTGGCAGCGGATGCTGTTTGAGCCAACCACCATTAGCATATTGGAAGAAATTGTCGCCCGGTTTCACCGACAAATCCATGTCGTCGGCCGTAAAGTGGGCTTTACCATCATCTGTCTTATGGCAACCACAGTTGATTACACCTGCTGTCATACAAGCCATTAGAAATACGTTAATTTTCATATAATAGAGAAATAAAAATACCCTGCGAAGTTAATTTTTTGTTTATAATGTGCTGAATAAAAATGCATACGAATAATACGTAATTATTAGTTACGTACTATGGGAAGCATTACCTTGAAAGTAATGCGAATAACCTACGAACGTACGTTTCATTTCATTGGAAAGTTTTTCATAAATAAACACATAAATATCAGCGTGGATATTTTCATACTTACTAAAAAGCAATAAAAAATGAACATCACAACTGACGCGGAGTGCTATGTTTGGGGCAAGAAAATCAGAATACAAATCATAATTATGAAAAGGCTATTATCTGTATTTATGGCTGCGCTCATAGCATTGCCGAACCTCTTTGCCGACGATATGGTGGCATTTCCTGGAGCTGAAGGTTTTGGTATGTATACAACCGGCGGCCGTGGAGGCACTGTGTATCATGTAACTACGCTCGAAGATGGCACTGGCGAAGGCACTTTCCGTTGGGCATGCAACAAAAGCGGCACACGCACAATTGTCTTCGATGTTTCGGGCACAATATTTCTCAAAAGCGAGCTGAAACTCAAGAAAGGCGACGTAACAATTGCTGGTCAAACTGCGCCAGGCGATGGCATTTGCATTGCCGATTATCCGTTCGTCATTGCGGCTAACAATGTGATTATCCGCTATATGCGCTTCCGCCTTGGCAATCGCGAAGTGGCAAATCATGAAGGCGACGGCTTGGGCGGTATGGATTTGAAAAATATCATCATCGACCATTGCTCGGTTAGCTGGAGCATCGACGAATGTCTGTCGGTTTACGGCAGCACCAACCTCACCGTGCAGTGGTGTTTGGTGGCGCAAAGTCTCGTAAATAGCGGACACTCCAAAGGTGCACATGGCTACGGCGGCAACTGGGGCGGCAGTGGAGCAAGCTACCACCACAACCTGATGGCTCACCACACAAGCCGAGTGCCGCGCCTCGGTCCACGCCAAAGCACGCAAACCGACGAACGTATGGACTTGCGCAACAACGTATTCTACAATTGGGGTGGCAACGGCTGCTACGGTGGCGAAGGCATGAACGTAAATATTGTGAATAATTACTACAAACCCGGTCCGGGCACAGAATCGCGCAGCGCTACCATTCAGAAGCGCATTGCGGGCATTGGCATACGTACGACGGAGTATTGCAACCGCGTTGAGGCCGCCGATGGCAGTGTAACGGGCAACGGCTGGCTGCCTATGTGGCACGTTTGGGGAACGTTCTATGTGAATGGAAATTACAACAATTCATTCCCAAATATGGACGAATGGAAAGATGGCATCGTGGCTCAGATTGACAACAGCAAGTGCGACAACACGTTCAACTCTTCTGTTGAGACAGAGATGCACCTCAGCGAGCCTATCGACTACTATCCTGTAACTACGCACACTGCCGCTATGGCTTACGAAAAAGTACTTGCTTATGCTGGTGCATCGCTCCACCGCGATTGGCTCGACGAACTGATGGTGAGCGACACGCGCAACAAGAAAGCTACGTACACTGGCAGTGGCAATGCTTCAGGATTCATAAACAGTCAGAATGACAACAAACCCGCCGACGCCGATGACACTTGGAGCGCTTGGCCGACATTGACAACCGACGTAAATATCGATATAACCGACACCGATGGCGATGGCATTCCCGATGCGTGGGAAGATGCTAACGGCCTCGACAAAACCGACGCAAAAGATGGCAATCTGCTAACGCTCAGCGACGAAGGTTATACCAATCTCGAAGTATATATGAACAGCCTCGTGGCCGACATCACCACCGCCGAACTCCTCGACGCTTTGACTGACAACAAAGAACCAATACCTACCGAAGTCGGTGAAATTCAGCGCACGAATACTTATACCGATGACACCGAATATTTACTCTCTGGGCAGAAAGCTTCGCCCAACGCTAAAGGTCTGATAATAAAAGGCGGAAAACTTCTGTGGCGTAGGTAGGTTTCTGCATCACTATACGAAAAACAAAAAAAGGCTGTCGCAATACGACAGCCTTTTTTTTTTACACCACTACTCTACTTGGTCAATCTCTCAGGATGACGCATCTTGTAATCGTTTATGCGTTCATTGAAGGCGCGATCTCGCTTATTATTTGGATCAGGCGTAAATTCCATATATTCAGGAATATCTACACCGAAATCTCTAATAACACTCTGTTTGGCAGTCTTCACAATCTGCAACGAGTCGTAGAGCGTATGGTTATACACTTCGTAGGTTGCCATAGTGAGCGTATCACTAGCAACATTGATGGTCTGATAATATCGACTTGAGATGCCAAATTTGTCGAAACGATCGTCGAAATGGATGCGGTAGTTCTTTGGCGAACAGTGACTTACGGTATATACAGGCGTTGTAGGCGTGCCATCTTCTGCGTGGTTGGTCATGCGGGCATATTGATGTTCGTGGCCTTGCAGCACGAGGTCTACGCCAAACTCTTTCACTAATCCGCCAAAAATCCAACGTTGAAAGATATTATTGCTACCCAACGTTGAATATAGAGGATGATGAAGCAGTAAAATCTTCCACTTAGCAGTGCTTTGCTCCATTTTAGCCTTTAGCCACGAACGCTGTGCAAGTAAGTATGGCAATTCACGATTGCTATCGAGCACAAAGATGTCGGCATCGCCATAATGCAGCATATATACGTGATTATCATCAACTTTGGAATCGAGGAAATATGAGAAAACGAGTGTAAAACGACGTTCGAGCACCAATTTTATACCCTTCAAATAGTCGTGATTGCCAGTGATATTTAGGAATGGCATCGTCTGACACACACTATCAATATCGCGGAAAGTCTCAGCCCAAAAGCTATCCTTTGGTCGCTCGGTAAGGTCGCCACCACAAACCACAAATTCACACTCTCGATGACGCGCAACAGCCTCACGCAGATACTTATTCGCACGCCCGCCTATGGTGTCTTGCACATCGCCAACGTAAAGAAATGAGAAATTATCGTCTTTTTTATATGTATGAAACTCGTACCACTGCGATACCTCGCCATCTGTAACTGCACGATATGCATAGTGAGCGTCTTGCTGCAAATTGCGCAACCGAGCCACATAATATGCTGCAACACCACCGCGAGAATGGAATACTTCTCCGTATGCATCAATATTTATAGTATCACCATCGGGGAGCTGAACAAGTTCGAGGTGCGACGGAAGAAGCATGGTGTCGGCCTGCCAACTAACGTTGCGCGACCATTCACTAGCGTCGCCAAAAGTAAGCAACACGCGATGTGGCGTGCGCTCTGATATGTACGGAGACTCCTCAGAATTGTGGAACCAAACATCCCAACGACATGCAATAAAAACTGCTACTGCAACCACCAAAACTGTGGGTACTATTACTTTTATTTTCGCTTTCATAGATGGCAAAATTACTACTTATTTACTACTCGTTTTCGCGCTTTTTGCGCAATTTTGCGCCCCGAAAAATGAGAATAACGAAATGAAAAAGAACATTTTCAAAAGCTATCCAATATTGTCGCTTTTGGCCAATTTGGCTATCGTATACATACTTTTCACTCTCTGCCGACTTGTGTTTTTGCTAAACAACTGGGGCATGTACGCCGACACAATGACGCTCGGTCACGCGCTCTACCTCTTCAGCGTCGGCATAATGTTCGATACCACGGCCATACTCTATACCAACCTTTTAGTTGTGGTACTTATGCTGCTACCTCTTCACTGGAAAGAGTGCACTGCGTTCCACAAATTCACACGATGGATATACGTGATTTTCAACGGCATAGCCATAATAGCAAACCTTTCTGATGCCGTCTATTTCCCGTTCACTGGCAAGCGCACCACCACATCGGTGTTTGCGGAATTTGGCAACGAAGGTGCTGGCAACATGACCAAAATTTTCTTTGAGCAAATTCTTGCCAATTGGTATTTGGTAGTTATTGCGGCTATATTTATTTGGATATTATGGAAATTTTTCATGCCGCTCTACAATAATTACGACAACAAAAACACCGAGCGTCCATCATTACTGAAATATTATATAGTACAAATATTGTCGCTTGGATTGGCTATTCCGCTTAGTGTTGCTGGCGTTCGTGGCGGATTCTCACACGCCGTTCGCCCAATAACCATAAGCAATGCGAATCAATTTGTAGACCGCCCAGCTGAAACGGGCATCGTACTCAACACGCCGTTCTCCATCTACCGCACGCTGAACAAAAAGCCATTAGCTATACCTAATTATATGAGCGACGAAGAGGCTCAATCGCTTTTCTCGCCCATACATACACCCAACGATTCGGTAGCTTTTCAGCCAAAAAACGTGGTTGTACTTATTCTCGAGAGCTTCAGCAAACAGCATTTCGGATTCTACAATCGCACGTTGCGCGGCGGCACATTCAAAGGCTTCACGCCTTTCCTCGACTCGCTCATCGTCAACCATGCTATGACGTGGCAATATTCCTACGCCAACGGTCGCAAGAGCATCGAAGGTATGCCATCGACACTGTCGTCGCTACCGAACTTCGTAGAACCACTCTTCTTGACGCCGGCTTCGCTTAACCGCATGTCGGGCTTAGCGCGCGAACTCGGCGAGAAGGAGGAATACACCACCGCATTCTTCCACGGCGCACAAAACAACTCGATGGGCTTTCAGGCTTTTGCACGCGCTACGGGTTTTGAGCGATATTATGGTCGTACAGAGTACAACGAAGATCCTAATTACAATGGTGATGCCGACTACGATGGCACGTGGGCTATCTGGGACGAAGAGTTTCTCCAATTCTACGCCGACCGCATGAGCGAGATGAAAGAACCGTTTATGACTGCCGTATTTACAGCATCGTCGCATACGCCGTTCAACCTTCCAGAACGCTACGTTGGCCGCTTCCCCAAAGGCGACTCGCAGATTCAGGAGTGCGTTGCATATTCCGACCACGCAGTGCGCAAGTTCTTCGAAAAAGCAAGCAAGCAACCGTGGTTCAACAACACGTTGTTTGTAATTACTGCCGACCACACAAGTTCGCACGACGACCCATATTACCTTACCTCGCTCGGACGCTATTGTGTGCCAATCATTTTCTACGCGCCTGGCGACACCACGCTTCACGGCTACGACACGCAACACATTGTAGAACAGGCGGACATTATGCCGACTGTGTTATCATATCTACATTACAACCACCCATATCTCGCATTCGGCAAGGATATGTTCAACACACCTTCTAACGAGACTCACGCTTTGCAT
>JAEEGL017039329.1_pt1 | contig 14593 bp, 12 predicted proteins | sample 9134231 | NCBI WGS metagenome assembly JAEEGL01 (sample SAMN16246548, study PRJNA631951) | gut metagenome | biome: gut microbiome; feature: rumen; material: fiber-attached | host: Bos | place: Iran: Karaj | collected 2018-10 | reverse complement strand
CGCTGGCAGAAGATGAACCCCTACGGGTTCAACAAGCCGCCGAAGAATGGTTAGGCAGTTAGGTAGTTAGGTGGTTTGGTAGTTAGGTGGTTGAGAGCGTGACTGCGCTGGAATACATACTTGACGGCCTGGAGGCGGAGCTTGCGCTGGAGCGCGAACTCGGCATCCGGGTCGTCGAGTGCGACAGGTCGCTGCTGGAAGAGGGAAAAGGGAAGAGGGAAGAGGGAAAAGGGAAGAGGGAAGAGGGAAAAGGGAACGGGGAACGGGGAACGGGGAACGGAGAACGGGGGCGCGAGACGATAGACGCGAGACGAGGGGCAATTTCCCAGCGTCTCTCGTCTAATGTCTCATGCCTCGCCAACCCGCCAACCCAAACACCCCCCAACCCAAACACCCAAACACCCCCCAACCCAAACACCCAAACACCCCCCAACCCAAACACCCAAACACCCCCCAACCCAAACACCCCAAAACCAACACTCCCCCACTCCCCCACTTCCCCCTTCGTCTTTCTCCACCACCGGCCGCTTTCCGACGCCGGGGAGGAGATGGTCGCGAAGATTACCGCCGCGCTCGGCGCGACGCCGGAATCGGCGCCTGTCGCCGTCGATCCTCCGCTACCCGCCGCGCGCGTCTATGTGGTCCTGGGCGGACTCGCCCTCAAGAAGTGGTTTCCGGGGAGGAACGCCGCGCCGGGGCAGTGGGTCAGGAGCGACGGCGGGGTTGACGTCCTGGTCACGTATTCGCCGGAGTACATACTGCGCTTCAACGTCGTCACTCCGGCCGTAATGAAGATGAAGCACGACATGTGGAACAGCCTGAAGGAAATGAAGAGGAGACTTCTCAAATGACAGACGCGAAATGCAAGGTCGTGGAGCATCGCGACATCGGCGCGGGATACCGCTACATATCCTTTGATGCGCCAGGGATTGCGGCGACCGCCGCGCCGGGGCAGTTCGTCCACGTGCGCGTCCCCGCGCTGGAGGAAAGCGCGCTGCGGCGTCCGTTCTCGATATTCAACGCCGACGCAGGCACCGGGATCCTGGAGCTCCTGTACAAGACCGTCGGACGCGGGACTGCCGCGTTCAACGCCGTGAAGCCCGGCGACGAGGTCAGCGTGCTGGGTCCGCTGGGGCACGGATTCCCCACGGAATGCGCTGGCGAGCCGCTCCTCGTCGGCGGCGGGTTCGGCGTCGCGCCGCTCTACTTCCTCGCTCGCGTGATGAAGAACGGGGGACTGTCCCCAAGGCTTTTCGTCGGCGGACGCACCAAGGCGGACCTTCTGGCGCTCGACAGGTTCGAGGCGCTGGGCGTCCCGGTGTTCACTGCGACGAACGACGGTTCCGCCGGCGTGAAGGGGCTCGTCACCGACCCGCTCGACGACGAGATGATCCGCCTTCGCGGCGAGGGGCGTCCGTTCGAGCTTTTCGCCTGCGGGCCCGACCCGATGCTCAAGGCCGTCGCGTGGCGCGCGACTGGCTCCAAGTCGAAGGGGTGGATCTCGATGGACCGGCACATGGTGTGCGGCGTGGGCGCGTGCTACGCCTGCATCCAGAAGACCGTGCGCGGCAACTCGCGCTGCTGCATAGAGGGGCCGGTGTTCGCGGCGGAGGACTTGGTATGGGATTGAAGGCAAGCAGCGGACGGAAGGCGGCGCCGGTTCTCCTGGCCATAGCCGCGCTCGCAGTCCTGGGCGTCGTGCTGGTCGCGGCGCTTAGCCCCGGTTCGCAGTCGGTGGACAGTTCCGGGGAACTCCAGGGCGAGCTGCGCATCGCCGCAGGGGGGAACGCCGCGAAGCCGAAGGCGGGCGGCAAAACAGAGCAGGGAGCATCCGCCGGAGAAGCCGACGATCCGGGGAAGCCCGGCGATGGCGGCGAAGACGGCGATGGCGGCGACAGCGAGCCGGTTTCACCGGAGGAAGCCGCAGTCGAGGCGTTTGACGCGCTTACGGACAAGTGGATGAAGCCGCAGGAAGGCGACATCTCGATGGATGCGATAGAGGAGTTCTCCGAGAAGTTCAGGAACATCCCTGTCGCGCGCAGGGAGGAGTGCCTCCAGCGCGCGCTCAACCTGGTGCCGGACGACAACGTGATGCTGCTCGTCGGCATCCTCGATGACAAGTCCATCGACACGGCGCTCGTGCAGCAGGTATTCAACGACATACTGAACCGCAACGAGGACGTGAAGAAGCCGATTCTGCTGCATATATTCAAGGACTGGACGCATCCGTGCTGGGCTGACGCCGCATGGGTGCTGGATGCCACGGGGCAGCTTCCCGCGAAGGAAAAGGGGACTGTCCCCGCATCGGGCAAGGCCAATGAAGGAAATCCTGATCGTTGACGACGAGCGCACGGTGCGCGCGTCGTACCGCAGGCTGTTCGAGGGCGAGGGATACGCCGTCCGCGACGCGCGCAGCGGCGCGGACGCCCTGCGCCTCTTCGACGAGCGGCGTCCAGACCTCGTGCTTCTGGACGTCGATATGCCGGGCATGAACGGCTACGCCGTGTGCCGCGCCATGCGCGAACGCGACCCCGCGACGCCGATCCTTTTCCTCACGGCTATGGAGAGCGACGCGGACCAGCTGCGCGGGCTCGGCGTCGGGGCGGACGACTACGTGTTCAAGACGGCTTCCAACGCAGTCCTCGTCGCCCGCGTGGCGTCGGCGCTCGCCCGCCTAGCCGCCTTGTCGCCGGATTCGTCTGCTGCGACCGAAGCCGTATCCCTCGGCCGCGTCGTTTTCCACGTGGACGGCGGCGAGCTTACGCTCGACGGGAAGCCGATGCCCGCGCGGCTCACCCGCACGGAGGCGGGAATCCTGCGCATCCTTGTGCGCTCGCGCGGGCGCAGCCTGTCGTTCGGCGAGATCGTGGAAGGCCTGCGAGGCGAGGGCCAGGTGATGGAGGACTCGACGATTCGCGCGCACATGGCGCACATCCGCGAGAAGCTCGGCCCGGCTGGAGGGCTGATAGTGACCGAGCGCGGCGGCTCTGGCTACCGACTCCTTCGCTGAACGACCGGGGCTACGCCTCGTTGCCTATCGTCGTCAAGATCGCCTTGCCCTTCGTCCCGAGCGAGCTGAGCGGCCTGACGGCGACGCAGAGTGTGTCTCCCTCCGGGACGTCCTTGCCGTTGATCCGAAGCGTGGTGACGCCCTTGGCGTTCTCGTGCCCGATGCCCATGTTGCACCCCGACGCATAGACGCTCCTCACGACGCATTTCTTCGTGTTCCTGTTCGCGACCACGACGTCGTAGGCATAGACGCGGGAGTCCGGGTTGCCGTTCGCGAGCGGTATCTTCACGGTCATGCCGGACTCCGCGCGCGAGACCGAGAGCTTCGCGCCTTCGGGGAACTGCGGGGAGCCGATGCGCTTCTTTAGCTCGTCCATGGAGTATGGGTGGGGGTCGTATTTCCCGAAGGGGAGCACCCACGCCGAGCCCAGGCTGCCGCCGTGGTTGAACTCGCGCCGCGAAATGACCAGCATGTCGTCATAGACGCGGACGAGGTATCCCTGCATCGCGCGTCCCGCGACGTCCGGCTCGCCGCCCTCGAGCTTCGCCTTTGCGATGTAGGCGTCCCCGCCGAGCTTGTTGGACCCCCTGGGGTCGACGGCGGGGATCTGGATGAGCGCGTTGGCGTCGCTGAGAAGCCGTATCTGGTTCCAGTTGCTGGCGGAGCCGTGGGAGTGTCCGTAGAAGCCGACCAGGTTGCGCCATCCCTTCTGCTTCAGCGCGTCGTTGACGACCCTTCCGGGGCAGACGTGCTGGAGGTGGAACACGGGGCGCGTTCCCGTGCCGAGCTTGGCAGTCTCCTCGAAACTTTCGAGGAGCTTGACCGTCTCATCCTCCTTCACTCCGTAGTGCCTTCCGAAGAAGAAGTATCCCTTGACGCACTTCACCCACACAGGGCGGTACGACTCCTTCCAGATTCGCTTCCAGTGCTCGGCCATCTCGGTGCAAAGGATGTGCTTAGCGCGCTTCTTCTTGTCGGGGTAGCGCATCTCGACGAAATCGCCGTATGTCGAGCCCTCTACGTCGTGGTTGCCGGTCGTGAAGAGCTTGACGACCTCGTGCCCGTCCGGAGCGCGGTTGTCCGGGAACACCTTCTCCCAGACCCTGGCGTGGAACTCCATCTCTGCGACCTGCCCGCGGTGGGCGAAGTCGCCGGTATGGACCACGGCGTCCACGTTCTTCTCGCGGAAGTACTTGAGCGCGGCGGCGAAGTACTTGTCGGAGAAGCCCTTGCCGACGTAGTCGCCGTGCGGCCCCGTGCGCAGGTGGGAGTCGCTTATCGCGCCGAAGACGAGGTTCGGCGGGGACTTCGGCTTCCATCCGGGCGGGGCGGCGAATACGCGCCCGAAGCCGAATGCGCCGATGCCGAGGGTCGCCAGCGCGCCCTTGAGGAATCCTTCGCGCGTTATTTCCATGCAAATATTCTACCAAACGCGCCGCGCCGCAGTCAACCGCGATTTGGTATAATGTCGGAAAAACGGAGCGACAGGCAGGACGTGACGGAACTCATACGAGAGCGGCTGAAGACGGTGCCGAACAAGCCGGGGTGCTACATCATGCGCGACCGGCAGGGCGTCATCATCTACGTCGGCAAGGCGAAAAACCTGCGCCGGCGCGTCTCCAGCTACTTCCGCCCCGGCGCGAAGCACGCGCCGAAGGTGCGCTCGATGGTCGATACGGTCTATGACTTCGAGTTCATGACCGTGAAGAACGAGGCGGAGTCGCTCCTCACCGAGGCGTCGCTCATAAAGAAGTACAAGCCCCACTTCAACATCCTGATGCGCGACGACAAGCGCTACCTCGCGCTCAAGGCGGACCCCGACGCCCCGTGGCCGCGCTTCCAGTGCGTCAGGATCGTCCGCGACGACGGCGCGAGGTACTTCGGCCCGTTCCCGTCGAGCCCCGTAGTGCGCGCGGCGAAGGACTTCGCCGAGAAGCGCTGGGGCATCCGCGAATGCGACGCCATAGAGCCGGACGAGGAATGCCACCGCCACTGCCTCGCGAACGTGATCCGCCGCTGCTCCGCGCCGTGCCTGGGGCGCATTTCGCAGGACGAGTACCGCGCGCGCTTCGAGGAGGCGTGCGAGTTTTTGCAGGGGAAGCGTCCGGAGGTTCTCTCCGATGTCGAGGAGTCGATGTGCGCGGCGTCCGCAAAGGGCGACTTCGAGACGGCGGCGCGCCTTCGCGACACGTTCTTCGCCCTAAAGGAGATGACAAAGGCCCACTTCGTGAGGAAGTCGCCGGAAATGCGCCGTGACGACGCGCAGAAGGGAATCGCCGAGTTGGCCGAGGCGGTGGGGCTGGAGCGTCCGCCGCGCATAATCGAGTGCGTCGATATCTCAAACCTCTTCGGGACGCACAACGTCGCCTCGCTCGTCGTCGCGCGCGACGGACTCCCCGACCGCCGCTACTACCGGCATTTCAAGATCAGGAGCTTCGAGGGCGCGGACGACCCGCGCGCGATGGCGGAGGTAGTGAGGCGGAGGTACGGTCCCGAATCGACGCTTCTCGAGACGTCGCCGCGCGCGGACCTCTACATCTGCGACGGCGGCATAACGCAGCTCCGCGCCGCGCGCGAGGCGTTCGCGGGAATCGGCGTCAGGGACATCCCGACGATAGGGCTCGCCAAGCAGCAGGAGATCGTCGTCCTTGACGACGGACGCCCCGACGTAGTGCTTCCGCGCGACGGCGAGGCGCTGATGGTCATCACGCGCCTTCGCGACGAGGCGCACCGCTTCGCGATCACGTACCACCGCTCGCTCCGCGAGAAGACGATACGCGAGTCTGCGCTCGACGAAGTGCCGGGGATCGGCGAGGCGAAGAAGGTGAAGCTCTTGAAGGCTTTCGGGTCCGTGCGCGGCGTCGCGCGCGCGACGGAGGGGGAAATCGCAGCGGCGGCCGGAGTGGGGCGCGCCATAGCCGCGGAGGTGCTGCACGCCGCGCAGAACGCGGCAGGGGAGAAATGAGAGATGAAATTCTGGGGCATAACCGGGACGAACGGCAAGACGACCTGCACGTGGATTCTCGCCGAGTTCATCGGCGCGTGCGCGGGCCGCAAGTGCGGCTACATAACGACCGTCGAGGTGTTCGACGGCGCGCGCCGGTTCTACACCGGCTACACTACGCCGCCAATCGCGCAGCTTAAGGATATCTACGCCGCGATGGAGGCGAATGGATGCACGGACTGCGCGATGGAGGTCTCGAGCCACGCGATCCACCAGGACCGCGTAGGGTTCGGCGTGACGACACCGTTCTCCGGCGGGGCGTTCACGAACCTCTCGGAGGACCACCTCGACTACCACAAGACGATGGAGGAGTACTTCCGCGTGAAGCTGTCTTTCGCGGAGCGGATCGCGGCGTGCGTGAAGCCGCAGCCGTGGAACGGACGCCGCGACTTCCCGCCGTTCGTCGTCTGCATGGACGGCGGCTACGGCGAGGAGATGCTGGAGGCGGCGGGGCGGCTTCCGCTCAACGTGCTGCCGGTCACGCGCGAGCGCTCGCCCTACGACCTTTCGGGACTAAAGCTTGTCGGCGGCTACAACGAGTCGAACGTCCTCGTCTCGGCGGCGCTCGCCGAGGCCGCCGGCGTTGCGCGCGAGACGGTCCAGCGCGTCATCCCGGAGCTGAAGCCGCGCTGGGGACGGCTAGAGAAGGTCGAGAACCCGAACGTCAAGGCCGACGTCTATGTCGATTTCGCGCATACGCCGGACGGACTCGAAAAGGTGCTCACGGCCGCGCGCGGCTTCACGAAGGGGCGGCTCTGGGTCGTCTTCGGCGCCGGAGGCGACCGCGATCCGATGAAGCGCCCCCTGATGGGCGAGGCGTGCGCGCGCCTTGCGGACCGCCTTGTCGTCTCGAGCGACAACCCCAGGAGCGAGGACCCGATGGCTATCATCGGGCAGATAATGGAGGGGGTTGCCAGAGCGGGCAATGCGGGAATGTGTAGGACGGGCAGGACGGGTTGTTCGCCAAGCTTGGACCGCCAGGCGTGTGCCATTGAGCCGGACCGCCGCGCGGCGATCTTCCGCGCGCTTGCCGGGGCCGAGGCGGGCGATGTCGTGATCGTCGCCGGGAAGGGACACGAGACCACGCAGGAGATCGCGGGCGTAAAGCATCCTTTCGACGACCGCGAGGTGGTCAGGTCGTATCGAAATTTGGTATAATATGCGGCATGGAGAAACCGACGAAGAAAGAAAACGACGGGTCGCGAGGGCCAAACCTTGAACGTCTGGCCGAGCTTGTGCGCGCGCTGCTGGTCGAGCTTGGAGAGGATCCGAACCGCGAGGGGCTGCGCAGGACGCCGGAGCGGGTGGCGAAGTCGATGGCGTTCCTGACGCACGGGTACAGGCAGAGCGTGAAGTCCGTCGTCAACGGCGCGTACTTCGCGAGCGGCACCAACCACATGGTGATCCTGAAGGACATAGAGCTGTACTCGATGTGCGAGCACCACATGCTGCCGTTCTACGGGAAGTGCGCGATAGGCTACATCTCGAGCGGACGGGTCCTGGGGGTCTCCAAGCTCGCGCGCATCGTTGACATGTTCGCGCACCGCCTCCAGATCCAGGAGCGAATGACGGAGGAGATCGCGAACGCCGTGATGGCGGAGACCGGCGCGGAGGGAGTCGGCGTCGTGGTCAAGGCGAAGCACCTGTGCATGATGATGCGCGGCGTGGAGAAGCAGAACAGCGAGATGACGACGTCCGCCGTCCTCGGCACGCTGCGCTCCGACGCGAGGGCCCGCCAGGAGTTCCTCTCGCTGGTGAGCTGACGTCCGCGCCCGACGGGAAATTGCAACAATGTAAACAAAAGCAGGAAACAAGTAAAGACAAGGAGACACAACATGATACGTTTCGGAACAGGCGGCTGGCGCGAGATTATCGGCGACGGCTTCATCAGGGAGAACATCCAGCGCATCGCGACGGCGCTTGCGCTCAGGATGCAGCGCGAGGGGTGCGCGGAGAAGGGCATCTGCATCGGCTACGACAGGCGCTTCCTGAGCAAGGAGGCCTGCAAGTGGTTCTCCGAGGCGTGCGCCGCGCGCGGCGTCCACGTCCGCTTCGTCAACATCTCCTGCCCCACGCCGCAGATCATGTTTTCCGTGAGGCACCTCGACCTCCCGTACGGCGCGATGGTCACGGCGAGCCACAACCGCGCGATCTACAACGGCATCAAGCTCTTCACGCGCGGCGGACGCGACGCCGTGCAGGAGATCACGGGCGAGATACAGGACGAGGCCAACGCGCTGAAGCCGGAGGACGTCGTCTCCGTCCCGTTCGACAAGGCGCTCGCCGACGGCACGATCGAGATCTACGACCCGCGCGACGAGTACCTCGACGCGATCATGGCGCAGGTCGATGTCGCTGCGATGCGCAGGCGCAAGCTCCGCGTGGTCCTCGACCCGATGTACGGCGTCGGACGCACCGGCCTCATGACGATCTTCTACAACGCCCGATTCGACGTCGAGGTGATCCACGGCGAGCACGACGCCTTCTTCGGCCGCCGCCTCCCGGCGCCTACGCCGGAGACCCTCCACGAGCTCCAGCAGATGGTCCTCTTCAAGAACGCGGACATCGGCATCGCGACGGACGGCGACGCCGACCGCCTGGGCATCATCGACGAGAAGGGCAACTACGTCTCGGCGAACCAGATACTCTGCCTCCTCTACAACTACCTCCTCGAGCACAAGGGGTGGAAGGGCGCGGCGGTGAGGAACATCGCGACCACGCACCTCCTCGACCGCATCGCGAAGGCGCACGGCGAGAAGTGCGTCGAGGTGCCCGTCGGCTTCAAGTGGATCTCTAAGGGCATGGAGGACAACGCCGCGATCATCGGCGGCGAGTCGTCCGGCGGCCTCACCGTGCAGGGGCACATCCCCGGCAAGGACGGCCTCTACGCGGCCAGCCTCCTCGTCGAGATGCTCGCCGTCACCGGCAAGACGATGAGCGAGCTAGTCAAGGAGCTTTCCGAGAAGTACGGCGAGTTCCACTCCGCCGAGTACGACTGGGACCTCACGCCGGAGAAGAAGGCGGAGATCAGCCGCATCGTCATGGACGAGAAGCGCCTCCCCGACTTCGGCGCCGAGCCGAAGGAGGTCAGCTACCGCGACGGCTGCAAGGTCTATTTTGACAACGCATGGGTGATCGTGCGCTTCTCCGGCACGGAGCCGCGCGTGAGGATCTTCGCGGAGGACTCCACCGAGGACCGCGCGAAGGACCTCGTTCGCGAGTTCGCTGACTTCACCGGGCTTCCGTTCTAGCGCAGCGTCCGCCATGCAGAAGGTCAGGGCTGTCAAGGGCGGGGTCTGCTCCGCCAAGGGCTTCCGCGCGGCTGGCGTCGCCGCGGAGATAAAGTACAAGGGCAGGAACGACGTCGCGCTGATCGTCGCGGACGCCCCGTGCGCCGCGGCCGCCGTGTTCACCACGAACAAGGTCGCCGCCGCGCCGGTCCTCTACGACCGCGAGGTCGTCGCGGGCGGGCGCATACAGGCGATCCTCGCCAACTCCGGCTGCGCAAACGCCTGCACCGGCGAGGAAGGGCTCAAGGACGCGAAGCTCTCCGCGCTCGTGACGGCTGGCGAGCTAGGGATCGACCCGAAGCTCGTCCTCGTCGCCTCGACCGGCGTCATCGGCCGCCGCCTCCCGATGGACAGGCTGCTCGCGGGCATGAAGTCCGCCGCCGCCGCGCTCGGCCGCACCGCCGATCACGGCGAGGCCGCCGAGCGCGCGATAATGACGACGGACACGAAGCCGAAGAGCGCCTGCGCCAAGGTGACGATCGGCGGGAAGACGGTGACCGTCGGCGGGATGTCCAAGGGGTCCGGCATGATCGAGCCCAACATGGCGACCATGCTCGGGTTCGTGACGACGGACGCCGCGATCACGAAGCAGATGCTGAAGAGGGCGCTTCTACTCGCGCTCAACAAGAGCTTCAACCGCGTCGTCGTCGATGGCGACGAATCGACGAACGACTCGCTCTTCCTCCTGGCGTCCGGCGCCGCCGGGAACGAGACTATCTCCAAGGCGGGGCCCGACTTCGACCTGTTCCTCGCTGCGCTCGAGTCCGTCTGCGTCTCGCTCGCGAAGCAGATGGCGAAGGACGGCGAGGGCGCGACGAAGTTCGTGACCGTCACTGTGAAGGGCGCGAAGACGGAGGCGGACGCCGCGCGCGCCGCGCGCGCGGTCGCGAAGTCGCCGCTTGCGAAGACCAGCTGGTTCGGGCGCGACCCGAACTGGGGGCGCGTCCTCGCGGCGGTCGGCTACTCCGGCGCGGCGGTCGAGGACATGAAGGCCGAGGTCTTCTACGACAGAGTCTGGGCGTTCAGGCGCGGGAAGATTGCGGACGAGGCGCAGCTCGCCAAGCTCGCAAAGGTACTCGCAAAGGACGAGTTCGAGGTCGTCGTGGATCTCCACCTCGGCGAGGCCGAGAGCAGCATCTACACGTGCGACTTCTCGCTCGACTACGTCCACATCAACGCCGACTACACGACGTGAGTGGGCTTGTGGACGCCCGCTGTCCGTCTGACTGAACTTGAAAACATGAAGAAAGAAGAAATGAAAACAGGAAACACCGCCTGCCGCGCGCTGCGAGCGGCATGCATCCTCTCCCTTGTCGCAGCGGCTCTCGCCGCCGTGCCGGCCTCCGCCGAGACGGTCGTCCACGTGAAGGGGACTGGCGCGGAGAAGATACCCGTATCAGTCGATGTCGGCGGCGAGCCGTCGTTCGCGGCCAGCCTTAGAAAGAACCTCGACCTCTCCGGCGTGTTCAAGGTCGTGAAGTCCGGCGCCGTCAAGGTGTCCGGCTCCGTCGGCTCGGCGGTCAAGGCCGAGGGCGCGGGCAAGGTGATGACGCTGCCGTCCACCGCGGCGGACGCGAAGGCCGCGCGCATGGAGGCGCGCCGCCTCGCGGACAAGATGGTCGAGACCTACGGAAGGCAGAGGGGCTTCGCGTGCGACAGGATTGCCTTCGTGACGAAGAAGGGCAAGGACGTGTCGGAACTCTGCGCGTGCTACCCGGACGGGTACGACATCGTGCAGCTCACCTCCGCCGGCGGCTCCGTCGTCGGCCCGAGGTGGGGCGTCGGCGACAGGCTGCTCTACACGGCCATCAGGAACGCCGGGCCGCAGGTGTTCGAGTACAACGCCGCGACCAGGCGCGAAATGCGGAAGTGGAGCTTCAAGGGGCTCTCTACCGGCGCGACCGTCGCGCCGGACGGACGCCGCGTGGCGATCATCCTCTCCATGCACGGTAACCCCGAGCTCTACATAATCGACACCGTCGCCGGCACCTGGACGCGCCTGACGACGACGCCCTACGCGAACGAGGGCCAGCCGAGCTGGAGCCCGGACGGGAAGAGCATCGTGTTCGTCTCGGACGAGTCCCGCAAGCCGCATCTCTACGTGATCGACGTTACGACCAGGAAGCGGACCCTGCTCACGAAGACCGGCGCGCAGAACGTCGATCCAGACTGGGGCCCCGACAACCGCATCGTCTATGTGACGAAGCGCTCGGGCGGCAGCCAGGTCGCGGTGATCGACATGGACGGGACGGATAGGACTCCGAAACTCGTCGGCGAGCCCGGCACCTGGGAGCATCCGTCATGGGCGCGCGACGGACGCCACGTCGCGGCGTGCAGGGACGGCGCGCTGTTCGTGGTCGATACCACGCCGCCGGAGAAGGGCGGCGAGCCGCCGAAGCAGCTCTTCAGGAACCCCGGCAAGTGGATAACCCCGACATGGAGAAGGTGAGATGAAGATCGACGCCGCATACGTGGCCGAACTCGCACGGCTGGAGCTTACGGACGAGGAGAAGGCCGTTTTCCAGCCTCAGCTGGAGAACATCGTCAAGTACGTGGAGAAGATATCGGAGGTTGACGTCTCGGGCGTCGAGCCGATGATGCACGGACGCCCCCTCGTCAACGCTTTCCGCGAGGACGAGGTGCGTCCCTCGATGGATCGCGAGGAGGCTCTTCGCAACGCGCCTTCCCGCGTCGGCGACGAGTTCCTCCTTCCGAAGATAGTCGAGGGCGCGGAGAGCTGATCTCCTGCGCCCCTAGCCCTCTGTAGCCTCAAGCCACTTGATCTCCAGCCGCTTGGGGCTCACGGGGACTGCGGTTTTCAGCTCCTGCGCGAAGAGCGAGATCCTGTATTCCTCCAGCATCCAGCGGTATTCCGCAAGCGCGGCGCGGCTCGCGATGCGCGCCTCGCGCGTTGTGACTAGCTCGCGGTACTGCTCCCAGAACGGCGCGAAGCGCTCCATCTTCGAACGGTCGGACGACGGACTCACCTTCGCGCGCGCAATCCGCGTGCGAAGCGCCTTCAGGTAGGTCGGATAGCGAGCAAGGCTCGCGGCGGGGACGGTTCGCACCCAGCCGTTGTACGTGAGCCACGCGATCTGCGTCTCGATGTCGTCGTAGATGTCCGCAGCAAGCTCCTCCGCCGCCCAGAGGATTTCCTTTACCTCGCGGTCGATCTCCTTCGCCTCTGCGGCGACCTTCGCCTTGAGCGCGGCAATTTCGCCGCGCCTCTCCCTGAGCCGCGCGGCGAACTCCTCCGCGCTGCGGATTGGGGACAGTCCCCGCACAGCCGCCTCGCGAATCGCCGTCCATAGCGCGTCGTCCGCCGTGCCGCCGCGCGACGCACAGGACTTTGTGATGGCCAGGTACATGAGCCGCGAGACGCCCGCTTCGTGCGACGCGGCGGCGCTTGCGGCGTCCTTGTAGAGCCGAATCGTCACGCCGTCGCCTTCATCGCGCAGCGCTGGATAGTGTACGAGCCGCCATCCGGCGGAAGAGCCTTCAACAGACGCCGCAATCGGACCGAAGTCCCACTCCGTGTGCTTCGTCGTGTCTTCCTTCGCCGCGGCAGACGCGCCGCCGCGCGAATCCGCGACTCCCGCCTCGGTTAGCGCCGCCTCCAGGTCGCGCGACTCGGCGAGGATCTTGCCGCCGTCGTCTTCGCGGATTCTGAACCGGACTTTCAGATGCGGCGGAAGCTTTACGCTGTCCCATGCGTCGATCGGGATGCGGATGCCGTTGTGCCCGAAAAGTACGCGCCGCAGGGCGTCCGTCAGCGCCTCGTCTCCGGGCTTCAGTAGCGGCATTACGATGGTGACGGTGTCCGTGATCGGCGAGACGACGCGGCGCAGCGCGGATGGAAGCGACGAGAGGAGGAACGACACCTTCTCGGGGAGCGCGCCGGGAACGAGCCAGTCGTGGCGCCAGAGGCGGAGAACCGTCGCGTCGGACTTCCTGACCGTACACGTTATGCCGTCCGTCTCCGGGTCGTCCGGCGTGTGGCGGTAGGAGAGCGAGAGCTTGGCGTTCCCTAGGCGGATTGTCTCCGGAAATGCTGAAGTTGATGCGCCCGTCGCCGTAAGCCATTCGCGCCGGTCGAGCAGGAATCTCCGCTTCTCCTCCGCCGTAGCCGCGTAAAGCCACTTCCGCAGCTCGCCTGCGCTCACGATCTCCTTGGGGACAGTCCCCTCGAAGTGCGCCTCGAGGCGCGCGGCGTCGAAAAGCTCCGGACGCCTGTTGCGCTCCGCGCGCTTGCGCAGCTCGTCGATGACGCGCATGTTCTCGCGCACCTCTCGCGGCGGATTTCTGAACTCGCCGAGGACGAGCGCATGGAAGATGAAGAGGCGGCGCGAAGTTGCGGGGTCGATGCGGCTGAAGTCGCGACGGCGGGAAGGGACGATGACGAGCCCGTAGAGCGTGACCTGCTCCGTCGCGCGCACGAAGCCCGACTCGGCGTCCCACATCGGGTCGCGGTAGCTGTGCTTGAGGATCGGGCCTGCCGCGTCCTCGATCCACGCCGGGTCGATGGCCGCCGCGTTGCGCGCGAAGAGCCGCGAGGTATCGACAAGCTCGCCCGCGACAATCCAATCAGCGGATTGTTTGGGTTGCTTGGTGTTTGGGTGTTTGGATTGAGAAGCCTCTCGTGTCTCGCGTCCAGCGTCTCGCGTCCAAAACTTCTTCTTGGCCAGAATCGATCCCGGATGCAACGCGAACCGCAGTCCGTGGGCACCGCGGTAGTCGAGCTCCTCGGTGTCGAGGTGGCCGATGCGGGAGAGAAGCCCGGTGAGCAGCGCGCGGTGAAGTGCGTCCGGCCCGCCGTTGTCGCTTTCGACGTCGAGCTTCAGGCGCTTCGCGAGGTCCGCGAGCTGCCGCGCGAGGTCGCGCCACTCGCGCATCTTCGGATACGAAAGATACGTCTTCGTCGCGAGCTTGCGGAGCTGTCCCTGCGAGAGCGTCTTCTGCTGCTCCTCCCACCAGCGCCAGAGCTTAAGCGTGCCGAGGAAGTCCGAGCCCGGCACGCGGAACTGCGCGTGCGCCTGGTCTGCGCGCTCGCGCTCGTCAACCGGACGCCGCCTCGGGTCGTCGCAGCTCATCGCGGCGACGACGGGGATTGCGGAGGGGAGCGTCGCGAATTCGGAGGCGGCGATGAGCATGCGCGCGAGGCGCGGCTCAACGGGGATGCGCGCGAGGCGGCGTCCCGTTTTCGTGAGCGCGATGTCGTGTTCGGCGTCGTGCTGTATCGCGCCGAGTTCGAGGAGCTCCTTGAGTCCTTCGCGCACCATGGTCGGCTTG
>JAEEGL015864477.1_pt1 | contig 14593 bp, 12 predicted proteins | sample 9134231 | NCBI WGS metagenome assembly JAEEGL01 (sample SAMN16246548, study PRJNA631951) | gut metagenome | biome: gut microbiome; feature: rumen; material: fiber-attached | host: Bos | place: Iran: Karaj | collected 2018-10 | reverse complement strand
GTGTAGTTCGGGTGATGCTCGCGGAACCACGCCATGATTTCCGATGCTTGCGGGTGGAGGACAAACTCGCCTCCCTCCAGACCTACGGTAGTCCGCTTGGTCACACATCGGCTCTTCATGATTCGCTTGATGTCTTCGAGCGAAAGATGTTCCACAGGTTTCTTCCAGATATTACAATGCTTGCAGCGCGACTGGCAAGCCGTAGTTGAGTAAATCATCAGTTGCGACAGCCGTTTGTGGCGCGGACGCATGATGTTGTTCAGATAGAGAAGCCCATTGTAGGCATAATCATAAATCGTGTACATAAAAAATCGTTGCAGTTCCTACTTATAAAGTCTGAAACTGCAACGAATGACTGCACGGAATGGAAGATTATTTCTTGGACGAGCCAAGCGGCAAGCCGATTACTTTAGTTTGCCTTTACTATCTAAGTATCTTGTGAATGTCTCCCACTGCTCCGCTCGTTTTGCACGGTTTGCTTTCACACGCTCGTCATTGCTGAACTGAGGAGGATAGCAGTCATAAAGGTAATAGTGACCGTCATCCACAACTCCATCATCAATCTTGCCACAGCAGAGTACGAGATCATCGAAAAACTCGCTACAGACGAGGCCGACAAAGGTACTGCCGGAAAAGAGTGTTTGGTCGCCCAAACGGAATTCTACGCCGGAAAGCAGACGCAGCTTCTCGTAAAGAGGTTCCTCCATGTCGTGGAAGCGCAGTTCGCGGGTGTTGATGTCGAACCACTCGATGTCATCTTCAGAGAATACTTCGTAAACCTCGCCTTCTGACAATCCTGTAGGCAACGTGCTATAGCCGCGAACAAAAAGCCGAGTCTTTTCTTGCGAACCGTTTTCAGTTTGAATGTTGCTTACTTCATTGTCATCGCTACTGCATGCAGCCAGCGGCATTGCAAGACTGGAAATGGCTATCGCCATCGTCCAGATACCGTTCTTGATGTTTTTATTCATAACTCAAAAGTTTTACCGTCTTTCTACTTATATAGTCCGCCGGGCTCTGAAAAGACTGCATGCAAAGTTACTAATTATTCTGTTTCCAGCCAAATACAGAGAATACTATTATTCTTACCACGTAAATCTGATGCCCAGCGGCAAAGTGAACGTGAACGGATGCTCCGTGCGGTAGGTCTCGATGCTGCTACTGGTCGGGATATAGTATTGTAGGCTTGGCTCAGCGAAGAGGCCGATGCTGGGCGTGAGGTTGTACTGCAAACCGAGGCCTACGCCGACAGACCACTGCCACGGGGCACGAATAGCAGTCTTGTCGCAATCCTCTAATGTGCCATGCAAGTAATAGTTTGTATTGAGTTGCGAGTGGACTGGTACTTCGATAGTCAATCCAAGACTACCGTAAAATTTCCACGCTCTTCTATTATATATATTACAGATGCCTTCCACGGGGATGCTGAGGTAGTGGATAGTCTGCTGCTCGTTGATGGTGTTACCATTTGAGCCCATCTCGAATTCAGACCTCAACCGGCTGTAGCCCAGCCCCGTTTCCAATCCGAAGCGATTGTTCAGTCTATACTTCAATGCCAAAGAGAAGTTGATTGGCATGTAGTGGTGGGTCTTGCGGACAATCCTGTCTGTACCTACGGCACCGCCTGCATTGTTCAGCGCGATATTCATAATGACACTACGGCTATGGCTGCTGCCTTCGTCTGGATTTTCTGCCAAGAAGGCGGCATAATCGCTCCAATTCTCGAAAGTGACAGGTGAAGGGGGCTCGCCGCTTATGGCTAACGTCGGTGTTTCCGTGAAGCCGTATGGACGGTTGTAATTCTGCTCACCAAGACTTCCAACGTATGCAAAATCCACCGACCACCTTTGCTGAATTCGGGGGCCAATAGCTGGTTTGCCGGGCAATAAGTCGGCAATGTTTTTATGCGGAATCTCCACCCTGCGTATCGTCTCAGCCGTGTCAGCCGCTGTGGTGTCAGGGATTACCTGCTCTTGGGCTATTATATTAAATAAGGTATCAAGCATGACAGAATCCACAACCTGGGCGATGACTGGCTGCAAGGTATCTGCTGCAATGATGGTTGTACGATGCACAGGCACATGGACAATCACAGGCTCCTGTGGCTGCTCCGTCGGAGATTCTTGCAGCAATTCCTTTGGCGCCTCTTTCTGCTTCGCAACAACAGGCTTTTCGTCCTTGACCGCATTATCTCCTTTCCTGAGCAAGAAAAACGCCATCGACATAAGTAGCAGCAAGAGCACAGCGGTCCAATACTGCCGCATCATCTTGCGAAGCATCTTTTTTGCCCGTGCCAGTTGCGATGACGATGAATGGGGCTCGATGCCCAACATGTCGGCAATCTCCTTGTGCTTCATGCCTTCAAACACCGACAGTCGGAACACCTGGCCATAGCCTTCTGGCAGTTGGTCTACCATTCTCTCCACCTCAATCAATGGCACACCTTTTACTGTTTGAGAGGGTTTGCAATCCCCGATTTCCCCTTCTTCGTCTGCAATCAACGCTGCTTCGCTCGTCTCGTCGAGCGAAACGGTTGGTAAAGCCTCTATATGATCCTTGCATTTCGATGCCACATTCCTCGTGATGGCCGTCATCCAAGGCTCTGCCCGCCGCACGTCGCGCAACCTGTCGAACGAAGTGAAGATGATTACGAAAGCGTCGTGCAGCACATCTTCCACCATCTGATCATCGCTGACGTAACGCCGGCACACACCTCTCATCCGCTGAGCGTATGCCTTGTACAGTTTGCCGAGGGCTTCCGCATCCCCTTGTCTGCACCGTTCTATCAGCTTTGTCATCTCCATCGTCAACATAAAGTCTCTATTTATATAGTCCCGACAATGTGGAAAAGACTGCACGCCATTCGCTTTTTTTACACACTTTTTCCCTTTTCTCTCGTTAGATATAGAATTTTCATGATACAAAGGTACAAAATGCATCTTCGATAATTTGGCTTTTTGCTCGCTAAATCGTACCTTTGACCTATTGTCTTAGGTACTCACGTTGGCTTCGCCTTCCTCACTCACGACTCAGCCAAACAAACACGTTTGATGGCGCTCGCTGCTCTTTCGGTTCGAAAAAACTCAAACAAGTTTGGCTTTTTGCTCGCTAAATCGTAACTTTGCACGGAAGAAAAGTTGAAACGCATGAATATTACCTATCTCATCTCTGCGCACACCGACGCACCGCAGCTGGCGCGGTTGGTTGCGGCACTGCACCCCGACGCCGAGTTCTTCGTCCACATCGACAAGAAGTCCGACATACGCCCTTTCAAAGAGGCCGTGAGTGCAGGGAACGTCCATTTCATCGAGAATCGCATCGACGTCCGCTGGGGAACGCTCATCGAAGTGGAGTATCAAATGGCTCTCATCCGGGAGGCCGTGGTGTTTCCCCGCCACTTCGACCGCATCTTCTTCCTCTCGGGCATGGACTATCCGCTGTGGAGCAACGCGCACATCGCGGACTGGCTGCAGGCGCAGGGCGACCGCGAGATTCTGCAGGGCATCTGCATGAACACGGACTACATCCAGGGGCAGCAGCGCGAACTCTACACCCACAGCCGACCCCTGTTCCGCCTGTTTGGCAACAAGTGGAACCAACGTTTCTCCATCCTATGCCGCAAAACGCTGGCCGCCGTGGGCTACCGCAAGCGATTGGCGTTCCGGATTGGCAACGACGTGTGGGACCTCTATAAGGGTTCGGCCTGGTGGTGCATCAGCGAGGAGCTGGCCAACTACGTTCTGGAGACTTACCGACGGTGTCCCGAAATCAGGAGGTATTTCCGCGACAGCTTCGGGCAGGCAGAGACCGTGATACAGACCATTGCCTTCAACTCGCCCCGATGGGCAGAGCGCTGCATTCTCACCGAGGGCCCCTACCCGGGGCTCGACGCGCTAACGCCCTTGCACTACATCGTCTATGAACCGGTGATCAAGGTGATGGAGGCCGAGGATCTGCCAGCCCTCTTGAAGAGCGGACGCATGTTTGCCCGCAAGTTCCGCAGCGGCGTGAGCGACGAGGTGGTGGCTGCCCTGCAGTCCCGCCGGTACTAATCCGACAGGGTTTCCACGAAGAACACCGCGTGCCCCTTGCGCTTCTCGGGAGGGGGAATCTGCGTGTAGTCGCCGTAGATGTTGCGAAGATAGGCATCGGGATTGGCCGGGGCGCTGAAGGTCTCGCCCTCGAACTCGATACGGCCTACGGGGAAAATGTCCGACACGCGATGGACGATGCCGTAGCCGTTGGTCTCCAGCGTGTTGCTGAAATGCGTGTCCATGGGGCGCAACTTGCAGGCCAATGCCCATTGAAGTCGAAAGAGCAGGCGCTTGGCTCCGAACCAGAAAAGTTCTGCCACGGAACGCCACGAATAGGTGTGCTGCTGCAATAGTATGGCATTTGCACGGCAATACCCCCCTACGACTCGTTTGCAGAAGGCTTTCGAGACGCTGGGGTATGGCATCAGGGGGAAGATATCGACATAGAGGCCTTTCAGGTACGGACGGCTGAAGTCGTCGCCGCCTTCGACCAGGAAGGAGTCGGTATCGCGTACCTTGATGATAGGCAGTCGGCAAGAGGGGTCGGTGTCCATCGTCTGCATGAAGAGGCCTTCGGGCAGTTCCCTTTGCGCAATCTCCACGAATCGGGGTATGTCGCTGCGGCGCATGGCAATGTCGATGTCGTCGTCCCAGGGGATGAAGCCCTTGTGGCGCACGGCGCCCAGTATGGTGCCTCCGTCGAGCCAGTACTCTATACCGTGGCGGTCGCAGATGTCGCGGACGGTTTTCAGAATCTCCAGTTCCTTGATTTGTACGGCACGGAGATGCCGCTGCTGGTGGGCTTCTATGGGTGTCATGGCGTTTTCTGGTTTACGATTTCTTGGAGCGTGCGTTGCATCTTGTCGTACATGTTGCCCTCGACGCTCCAACCCAGTCCCGACAGTCGCTCCGTGGAGAATACGGATCGCGTCACGGGATTGTAGCCAGCCTTTTCGGCATCGTCAGGCAACTCTGTCTTCACTTTTTTTCCTGCAATAGATGCCACCATTTCGGCCAGTTCGCGAATGGAGATGGAAGATGAAGAGTCGGCCACATTGTAGGCCTCGCCGCACGTCCCTTTCAACAAGATGTGCAGGAGCGCCGACACGGCGTCCGCCACGTAGCACCACGTGCGGAACTGCGAGCCAGTGCTCTTCATGACGATGTCTTCGCCACGGAGGACGTTGCGGATGAACTGGGCATAGACCCGGTTGTCCTGGGGCGCGAAGTGAGGGCCATAGGTGTGGCACAGACGGGCAATGACATAGTCGGCCCCATATTCTGCGCCGTATGAAGCGCAGAGGGTTTCGGCGGCTCGCTTGCTGCCAGGATAGCAACTGCGAGCCAACAAGGGATTGACATAACCGCTGTATTCCTCGACGAAATCGCGGCCATCGCCTTCGCCATACACTTCGCCCGAACTGACAAAAAGCAGTCGGCGCATATCGTGGCGAATGCCGTAATCCATCAGGTTGCGGACACCCAAAATGTTGGCCAGCATGGTCTCCACAGGCTGACTGGCAAAGAAATTGGGACTGGCAGGACTGGCGGCATGAACGATATAGTGGAAGGGAACGTCGCAGTCGAGAGGCTGTGTCACATCGGCTGGGAGGAAATGGAAACGGGGATTGGCGGCGTATGAGGCGAAGAGTTCGCGGGCGCGTGCTTCGCTGCGGCTCATTGCCCACATACGGAAATCGGCAGCATCACGCTGCATCAGCACTTCCACCAGACAATCGCCCAACAGTCCCGTGGCTCCCGTCACAAGGATGTTGCAGCCCGCCAACTTCTCCCAAGGGAGGTCGAGCGCCGCCACACGCCGAATATCATCGCTATAACACATCAGAACATTTTACATTCTACATTCTCCATTTTACTCACTTCAGCCATTGCTCTTTGGTGGTATGCATCAATGCCTTCAGAATCTCCAAATCCTCCACTGTGGTCACCTTGATATTCTTTTCCGAACCTGCCACTATATGCATCTCGCGGCCACCGACTTCGGCTATCAGGGTGCAACTTGCCACGCTGTTATCAATGCCCTTCGCCTTGGCTTCCTCATGCACTTGAATGATGTTCCCGAGACGGAACGTCTGCGGCGTCTGAGTGCGTATAAGACTGTCACGCGGGATGCTCTTCGTGGAGGCAAAGCCATCGGCACTCTCCAAGATGGCCTCGCGGCACTGGATGCCCGTAATTGCATAACCGTATGCCTGACAGGTGGCAATGTTGTTGGAAATGATGTCCTGACTAAGCAACGGACGTACGGAATCATGAATAAGCACCAAGTCTTCGTCGCTGCAACCCTCCTCGCGCAGTCCATAAATGCCGTTGTGTATGGATTCCATTCCCGTCTTCCCCCCAGGGAATATCCAGCGAAGTTTGTCAATAGAGAATTGGTTGGAGTAGGCCCTGAGCACGGTTTCCCATCCGCGAAGACAGACAACGGCAATAGCATCAATGTCAGCATGTTGCTGAAAGCACATCATCGTGTGGATGATAATGGGACATCCGTCAACATGCATAAACTGCTTGGGAATGTCCTGCCCCATTCGGTTGCCGGCTCCACCTGCTATTAAAAGTGCTATATTCATAATAAAAACATTTTTTAGGAGTATTTTTCACCCTTCGTCCTTTACTTTTTCTCCCACCTTCCGCTGAGCCACGGCACACGCTCGATGTATGGCACAAGCCAGGCACACAGGCAGAAGACAACGGGCAAGAGCACAAGCACTTCGTCGTATCGACCGAAGATGCTCCGTCCAAAGCACAAGTGCATATACTTATAATAGTATAGCATCGGATAGTGGCTGACGAAGAACACCATCGAGTGCTGTCCGATGAAGTTCACCACAGGCACACGAGGCAAACGGGCTGCGATGAGCAGACCCGACAAGCCGCACAGGATGGCCGTGATGTTCACGACCGTCACGACGGGATTGCCCGTGAACTTGTTGGTTGACATCACGTACGAAGCATCGTGGAAGACAATGTTGCTGACGATGAAGAACAGGATGAGTGCCACGGAGATATAGATGGTTCGTTCGGGCTTCCATCGGGCAAGCAAGCGGCTCCAGGCCCGACCGAGTTCGAAGAAGAACAGTCCCATGGGCACGTTGCTAAGGCTCATCCACAGAGGATTGCCCTGCTCGTAAAGCCAATAGCTGACGAAGGGGAATACGAAATACAGCGACGACGACCACCGAAGCACCCAAGGCGAACAGCGACTGAAGGCCCTGTGCCGCCACTTCTCCAAGAAGTGAATGGCAATGTACGCCGCAAAGAAACTGAACAGAAACCACGTGGGACTGTTGCCATAGAACGAGCTCGTCGTCCAGATGTGACTCACTTCCAGCGGTTCAATGGGATTCTTGTACCTATCGATGAGGAAAGGGAGAAACGAGAAATAGACCACATTGCCAATGAATCCCGTCGTCACGTAGGGAATGAGAAGCCTTCGGGCCTTGTCGGCGCAATACTGGCGACTCGGCCCCAGCACGCTCTTGTTGAAATAGCCCGCCTTGAAGAAAAAAAACGACATGAAGTAGTACGACCACTGCATCACCTCGCGCCACCAATCATCATCGGCATGGCCGCAGAAGGCCATGATGTGGAGGCTGACCATACGGACGATGCAGACGCCGCAAAGGAAGTCGAAAGCGTGGTTTCGTAGTTTCATGCCTACAAAATTACGAAATAATTCTTAATTCCTAACTCTTAATTCTTAATTTATTTGTATCTTTGTGGCCATGAAGTACGCGCCCGTTGCACTTTTTGTCTATAACCGTGCCGACAACACACGCCGCACGCTGGAGGCTTTGGCCCGCAACACACTGGCCCGCAACACGCAGGTTTATGTCTTCTCCGACGGGGGGAAGGACGCAAAGTCGTGGGCATTGGTCAACGAAGTCCGCAAAGTGGTGAGCGACTTTGCAGGGGCATTCGCACGGTTCGAACTCGTTGCCAGGTCCGAAAACATCTACCTCGAACGCAATATCACCGAAGGCATCGCACAGGTCTTCGCAGAGCACAACCGCATCATCGTCCTAGAGGACGACATCGTCACCTCGCCCTACTATCTCCAGTACATGAACCAGGCTTTCGAACTCTACGAAGATGTGCCGCGCGTGATGCACGTCGCTGGCTTCACGAATCTGGCCCTCCCCGATGCGCCCTTCTACTTCACCCCCCACATGAGCGGATGGGGCTGGGGCACCTGGCGCGACCGATGGAATGGGCATTTCTTGCACTACAAGACACGCGAGGAAGCCCTCGCGGGACTCACCTCCGACGACGAGAACGCCCTGCAGTACGGCGGCGTGTTCCCCTGTCTGAAGAGTCTCGACAAGCGTCCTATTCCCTGGGACATTTGCTGGGAGATTGCCATCCACCGCGCCAAGGGACTCTGCCTTACACCTGGACGAACGATGGTGCGCAACATCGGACTCTCCAACGGCACCCACTTCCGCTCCTTCCGCCTTCTCCAGCGCTTCGAGTTCGACCGCCTTCCGCAGCAGCAACCTCTTCCCCTCGTCCGCATCGACAACCCCCAGGCCGACCCCGCCATCGAGGCCCAATTTGCCCAAGCCATCACCGACTGGGGCATACGCTACACCCCATTAGGCAAGGTCCTTCGCTTCCTGTACAAAAGATTCAAGCAATAAGCTGTCAAAAAGCCGTCAATACTTTGACAATATTTCCGTCAATGCTCATGACGGTTTTTCTGCCAATACAATGACCGTAGCGCGACCATTATCGTGCAAGTTCTCCCGTCAATAGTTCGCCATACGAACCAAAGGACAATTATGTAGCCTAAAATTTGCGTTTTCGCTCGCTTAATCGTACCTTTGCACTCAGATATCAAACTATGCGGATTCTCATTGTCAACACCACGGAGCGGACGGGCGGAGCGGCCATTGCTGCCAGCCGACTAATGCAAGCCCTGCGAAAGCAAGGCGTGGAGACAAAGATGTTGACACAGCACAAAGGTATAAATTTTTCACTTTTCACTTTTCACTTTTCACTTAAGCCGTGGGCTTTCTATTGGGAACGACTGCGCATTCTCCTTGCCAACCGACTGTCGAAGCGGAACCTATGGCAGATAGATATTGCCAACTGCGGCGAAGACATCACACGGACGAAGGCCTTCCGCGAGGCCGACGTGGTGCATCTGCATTGGGTGAACCAGGGATTCCTGTCGCTCAGGGGGTTGGAGAAGATATTCCGAAGCGGCAAGCGTATCGTGTGGACACTGCACGACCAATGGCCCTACACCGCCGTATGCCATTATGCGGAGGACTGTGACCGATTCCAGACGCATTGTCACGACTGTCCGCTGCTCGGAGGTGAAAAAGGAGAAGGGGAAAATGCAAAAGGCAAAGGCCACGACCTCTCCTACCGTGTGTTCGAACAGAAAAGGGACATCTGGAAGGAGGCTAATATCACGTTCGTGGGATGCAGCCAGTGGATTGCCAACGAGGCCAAAAAGAGTGCGCTCACACAAGGGCACCGCATCATCAACATTCCTAACGTCATCGACCACACCGTATTCCGGCCCATGCCGAAGGACGAAGCCCGCAGTCAGTTCGGTCTGCCCACCGACAAGCGCATTGTGCTCTTCATTTGCCAGAAGGTGACCGACGAGCGCAAAGGCATTCGATACCTCGAAGAGGCAATGAAGGCGCTACCCGACATCCGAGTGGTGAGGGTGGGAAGCGGCGGCGACTATGAGATTCACGACGAACGACGCATGGCCGCAATGTATGCCGCAGCCGATGTGTTCGTCACACCCTCGCTACAGGACAACCTGCCCAACACCATCGTCGAGGCAATGTCGTGCGGAACGCCCTGCGTCGGGTTCCATGTGGGCGGCATACCCGAGATGATTCATCACCAAAAGGACGGATACGTGGCCCGCTATCGCGATGCCGACGACCTGGCAGCGGGCATCCGCTATGTCCTCGCCCATCCCGAACTGCGCGAGGCCGCTGCCCGATATGCCCACGAAACCTACAACGAGACCCGCGTGGCGCAGCTGTACATGACTGAATACGAAAATGAAGAATGAAGAATGAAGAATTTGAGAGGTGAGAAGTGAGAAAATGAGAAAATGAGAAAATGAGAAAATGAGAATTGTAAATTGTCTAATTGTCCAATGAAATGGTTGCCTAATTGTCCAATGAAATGGCTTTTCCACTTATAAGTATCATTACCGTAACATATAACGCAGAGACGACTATTGAACGGACGTTGCAGAGCGTTGAAAACCAGACCTACCCCCACATTGAGCACGTCATCATCGACGGATGCTCCACCGACCACACGTTGAGCCATGTGCAACGCTATGTGGAACGCAACGGGGAGAAAACCCACCTCATTCGCGTTGTCCGCGAACCCGACAAGGGGTTGTATGATGCCATGAACAAAGGCATTCAGCAAGCTTCGGGCGACTATCTGGTGTTTCTGAATGCTGGTGACAAGTTGCACGAAACCACGACGATAGAACAGATTGCCTCACAAACTGGTTGGCAGCCCAACCGTCCCAACTTTGCCGTACTCTATGGCGAGACCGACCTTGTGGACGACGAAGGCCGTTTCCTACGGCACCGCCGGCTGAAAGCACCAGAGCGGCTGACCTCAAAGTCCTTCCGAAACGGAATGCTCGTCTGTCACCAAAGTTTCTACGTACGCACCGATCTGGCCAAGGCCACGCCCTACAACCTGCAGTATCGCTATTCGGCCGACTACGACTGGTGCATCCGCCTGATGCAAAGGGCAGAGAAGCGTCGGCTCCGATTTCTCAATACTCACCTCATCCTCACCGACTACCTGAGCGAAGGACTGACGACGAAGAACCACCGCCGTTCCCTTGTCGAACGACTCCGCCTCATGGCTCACCACTACGGTTGGCCAACGGCCATAGCTGAGCACCTGTGGTTCGTGGTCAGGGCAATAATAAAGCGGTAGGCAATGCCCACCGCTTTATCACTTTTCAGTCTTCATTTATCACTTTCACTCTTTCACCTCCCAGATGTCGTTGGTTTCGAGCAACTCGGCAAAGGTGTGGTAAGGCTTCTTGGCCTTCACTTCCTCTATTTGAGCCTCTACGGCATCGTTGTAGGTGGGAGCCTCCACATCGCGAATGACGCCGAGGGCGATGGGGAAACCGTCGCCGTCGCCCATGAGAGCAAGCTTCAGCTGCAGGGTGTTGTCTTCGCAATGTGCATCGTGGACAAGGATGTCGTCGATGGTGTAGCCGTCCTTGCCAATTTCCACTTTCTTCAAGCTAAAGCCGTCCTGCACGAGTCCGAACTCGTTGTTAGGTCCATAGACCAGAGGTTTTCCGTGCTCCACGTAGATGGCATTCTTCTGGCGACCTTCCTTGGAATAGACACTCTCGTGCGTACCGTCGTTGAAAATGACGCAGTTCTGCAGAATTTCGCACACAGAAGCTCCCTTATGGGCATGGGCTGCCTTCAGCACTGCGATGGTTGCAGGAGCATCGGTGGCCACGGCGCGGGCGAAGAAGTGTCCGCGTGCACCAAAGCAGAGTTCGGCTGGACGGAAGGGGTCTTCAACCGTTCCGTAGGGACTGGACTTCGACACGAAGCCACGAGGACTCGTGGGCGAATACTGTCCCTTGGTCAGACCATAGATACGGTTGTTCAAAAGAATCATGTTGAGGTCGATATTTCGACGGTTGGCGTGGATGAAGTGGTTACCACCAATGGCGAGTCCGTCGCCGTCGCCGCTCACCTGCCATACATCGAGCTTGGAGTTTGCTATCTTGCAGCCTGTAGCGATGGCGGCAGCGCGGCCGTGGATGGTGTTCATACCATACGTCGCCATGTAGTGCGGCAGACGGCTGCTACAACCAATACCGCTAATGACAGCAACATTCTCGGGAGCCGTTCCTATCTCTGCCAACGCTTTGTGAAACGAGGCAAGGAAGAAGTGGTCACCACACCCAGGACACCACCGCGGTTGTCCCTTCTTATAATCTTGAAATGTGAATGTACTCATATCCTTTTTATTTTTTACAACAACGAATTTCTCTAATTTTACGAATTTATAAATTTATTACTCTTTCTCTAATGTCATATATGACGACGAATAAAAACGAATTTTAAGGTTAAATAAGAACTGGGAGACGTTCACTAACCAATACATCCTCGCCGAAATTAATGAGAAGAGCCAGTTGAAAGTTAGCCACCCTTGCATAGTTCAAAGCCTGAGCGCGATACATATCTTCAAGTTCTTTCACGGCTTTCAGCTCTACGATTATTTTGTCATAAACGACGAAGTCTGGAACGAATGTTGCAGAAAGCAACTCGCCTTTATAAGTTGCATGAAGTTCGACTTCACGTTGGAAAGGTATCCCACATTTCTCAAACTCGATTGCCAAAGCTTCTTGATATACCTTCTCAGAGAATCCCCTTCCAAGTGTATTATGCACTGCCATAGCAGCCCCAATAATCTTGTACGATTCATTCGGATATATCAAATCGTTTCGCCTTGTAACCATCATTATTCGTTTATTTCGCTTTGCCGTTGGCAATTCGTCTAGTCAATATGAACAATTCGCCAAATTAGTAACATTCGTTGTTTGAGATTAATTAACTATTTCAGTATCTCTTCGAATGCATTGACCAGTTCGCTGACCACGAACGGTTGTCCCTTGACTTGGTTGAACTGCTGGGGTACGAAGCCGTCCACGTTCATGCGGAGGTAGGCGGCAAGCTGGCCCATGTTCTGTTCGGCAACCACCACGCGAGGATACTTTGTGAGCACCTCGGCAGTGTTCTTTGGCAGAGGACGGATGTAACGGAACTGTGCAAGAGCCACTTTGTGCCCCTTACTGCGCAGTTCATCCATGGCCGTATGAAGGTGGCCGTAGGTGGAGCCAAAGCCCACGATGAGCAGTTCGGCATCGTCCTTGTCGCCCAGTACTTCGAGGTCGGGAACTTCGATGTTGTCAATCTTCTGCTGGCGCAGGCGCGTCATCAGGTCGTGGTTCTCGGGATTCGTCGAGATGGATCCCGTCTTGTTGTCCTTCTCCAGACCACCCAAGATGTGCGTGAAGCCCTCGCGGCCAGGCAAGGCCCAGTAGCGAACGCCCTCTGCGTTTCGTTGGTAGGGAGTCCATGTACCACGAAGTTCCTCGGGCACATAGGGAGGCTTAATCTCAGGATATTCATCGAGGTTTGGCAAACGGAAGGCAGCCGAACCATTGGCAACGTAAGCATCCGTGAGCAGTACGACAGGCGTCATGTGCTCCAGCGCCATCTTCGAAGCGTCGTAGGCTGCATCGAAGCAGTCGGCAGGACTGAGGGCGGCCATGACGGGCATGGGGCTTTCGCCATTCCTGCCAAAGAGCACCTGCAGGAGGTCGGTCTGTTCCGACTTCGTGGGCAGACCCGTAGCAGGACCACCGCGCTGCACATCGAGAACGACAAGGGGCAGTTCCATGATGACAGCCAGGTTCATGGCCTCCGACTTCAGGCAGATGCCAGGACCAGAGGTCGAAGTCACAGCCAAAGCACCACCGAAGCTGGCACCCACAGCCGATGCGCAACCCGAGATTTCGTCTTCGCACTGAACGGTAGTCACGCCGAGCGACTTGTGCTTCGACAGTTCGTGGAGCACGTCAGTGGCTGGGGTGATGGGGTACGAACCGAGATAGAGCTTCAGTCCGGCCTTCTCGGCAGCGGCAATGAAGCCGTATGCCGTAGCCTTATTGCCCGTGATATCCATATAGCGGCCAGGCGTCTTCTCACGTGTTTCGATACGATAGACATTCGTGGCCGACGAGTGCGTATTGTGTCCGTAGTCGTAGCCTGCCTGTACTACCTTGATATTGGCTTCGGCAATGGCAGGTTTCTTGGCAAACTTCTCGCGCAGGAAATTGAATGCCACCTCCAGATCGCGACTGAAAAGCCAGCATACAAGGCCCACGGCAAACATGTTGCGGCACTTCATCATCGACTTCACGTCCATTCCCGTCTCTGTCAGGCAATCCTTGACCATTGTCGTCAACGGGCATGCAATGACGCGGTCGGGGTCGATGCCCATTTCCTTCAGTGGGTCGTCAGTCTTGAACTCAGCCTTCTCCAAGTCCTTGGGACCGAAGGCATCAGTGTCGATGATGATGGTAGCCCCAGGCTTGGCGTAGCGATACTGTGTCTTCAGCGCTGCAGCATTCATTGCCACCAGCACGTCACACTTGTCACCAGGGGTATAAACCTGACTTGCACCAATGTGTACCTGATAGCCACTGACACCCGTCAACGACCCTTGCGGGGCACGGATGTCAGCCGGATAGTCAGGAAAGGTGCTGATACTGTTACCTACGGTAGCGGATACCGTAGAAAAGATGTTTCCGGCCAACTGCATACCGTCGCCGGAATCACCGGAAAAGCGGACAACTACGCTGTCCAATTCCTTAATTTCCATAAAGCTTACTATAAAATCTTTTTAATCCCTAATCTCTAATCCCTATTCCTCAATTCTCAATCCTCAATTCTCAATCCTCAATCCTCAATCTTCAATCCTCAATCCTC
>JAEEGL015217295.1_pt1 | contig 14593 bp, 10 predicted proteins | sample 9134231 | NCBI WGS metagenome assembly JAEEGL01 (sample SAMN16246548, study PRJNA631951) | gut metagenome | biome: gut microbiome; feature: rumen; material: fiber-attached | host: Bos | place: Iran: Karaj | collected 2018-10 | reverse complement strand
TTTAGCGCGCCGTTTTTGCTCATTTATGCTGGATTTTCTTATGTTTTCCGGCAAAAACCGAAAAAGATCGCGCAAAATCGGCGGAATCCCGCCCGCCGATTTTGCGAGGCTGTAAAAAAGTCGGACTTTTTTTACAGCCTCTTTCTTTTTTATAGCGTCCGTTCCTCCCCCGACGGAAGGTTGACCGCATTTCTGACGGGGACGGTTTTACCGGGAGCTTTTTTCCTTTTATTCTGGTATTTCCCCGTCGTCAAGCTGTCCGGCGGGAGCGCGGGTGATCACCCAGGGCTGCACCGGCGTCAGATCCGCCTCCGGATCCATGATGACAAAAAACAAATCCGTCGCTTCCGCTTCAAGTTCGTCGATAAACCTGATGGCGACCGCTACATCGGCCGGTACTCCTCTGATACCGTAGATCTCGGCCCTCGCGTGTTCTTCCGTAAGCCGCTTCCCGTCGGCGTCGAACCATCCGGCGGTCACGGTCACGTCGTCAAGTTTGCCGCCAAGATATTTTTTCGCAATGGCTTTGCCGCCGACGAAGGAGGCGTATTTTCCGCCGTCAACGCTGTAGCCGTATGCTTTTTCAAATTTGTATTCGTCTCCTCCGTCTCCTTTTTCCGCCGCCCTTCGGGTGTTCGGAGTATCCGGCGGAACCGGAACGTCGTTTTTGAGTATCCCGGGGATCAGGACAGCCCCCAGCGCCGCTGCGAGGACGGCTGCTGCGGCGACGGCGCCGATCCTCAGCCGTGATTTTCTCACCGTTTTCACGGGGGCTATCCTTTCGGCTCCCTCGATGAGGCTGTCGTCGATACCTCCGATAGCCCGTCTTACAGTTTCTTCCTTTTTCATTTTAATAATCCTTCTTTCTTAAGATGTTGAGCGAGACCGTCTCTCGTTCGTTTGAGCATCATGAGAACTTTGCTTTTTCCGAATCCGTATACCGCGCATATGTTTTCGATCGAATCGTAATACCAGTATCGCCGGATAAACACGTTTCTCTTCGTTTCTTCAATGGAGGATAAATATCTCGAAATCTCGCGCGACAGTTCGGCCTCTTTGATATCTTCGTCGAAATCTCCTTCCGCCGCGATATCGGCTATCTCATCCAGGGACTGACATATCGACGGGTTTACGCGCTTCTGGCGGTTGTTTCTTTTCCACCGGTCGACGGCCGTTTCACGGACGAGTTTGCCGAGATACGTCTTAAGGTTTTCCGGGTTATGAGGCGGAATGCTTTTCCACGCCGCGAGCAGCGCGTCGTTAACGCATTCCTCCGCGTCCAGACGGTCGCCGAGCACATTCATGGCGATATACGAGCAGTAACTTTCGTATTTCTTCTTCGCTTCGCTTAAGGCGGCTTCGTCTCTTTCCCGGAAAAGCCGAACTATTTCACAATCTTTCACCATTTACCTCCTTTTCGGGTTTTGAAGGTCCTTCACCCGTATACCCGACAAAAATCCCGACCGATCACTTTTTTTCGGTTATTTTATTATATCAGTGGGACTGCGGCTTGTAAATATCGCTTTTTTCCCGTTTTCTCTTTACTTTTTTGCCAAAAAGTGGTATCATATAGAGTGGTTATTTTTGGAGAAAAATAATAATATATATTTTACGGAGGACAGAGAAAGCATGGCAATCAAACGCGCAAAAGTTTCCATGGACGGCAATACCGCCGCCGCGCACGTTTCATACGCCTTCACCGAGGTAGCCGCGATCTACCCCATCACACCGTCCAGCCCTATGGCTGAAATCACCGACACCTGGTCGGCGACCGACAAAAACATTCTCGGCAAGCCCGCCCGCAACATTTTCGGCGAGCGCGTCAGAGTTATGGAGATGCAGTCGGAAGCCGGCGCCGCCGGAGCCGTTCACGGCTCGCTCGCGTCGGGCGCTCTGACAACCACCTATACAGCGTCTCAGGGACTTCTGCTGATGATCCCGAACATGTACAAGATGGCCGGAGAACTTCTTCCCGGCGTCATCCACGTATCCGCCCGCTGCGTCGCGTCCCACGCCCTGAACATCTTCGGAGATCATTCCGACGTTTACGCATGCCGCCAGACCGGTTACGCGATGCTCGCCGAGACCAACCAGCAGGAGATCATGGACCTGGGCGCCGTGGCGCACCTTGCCGCCATCTCCGGAAGGGTTCCCGTCCTCAACTTCTTCGACGGTTTCCGCACCTCCCACGAGATCCAGAAGATCGAAGTCTGGGATATCGAAGACCTCAAGAAATTCGTCGACTGGAAAGCCATTGACGAATTCCGCGCGAGAGCCCTCAATCCCGAGCATCCGGTCCTGCGCGGATCGGCCGAAAACGGCGACATCTTCTTCCAGCACAGAGAAGCCTGCAACGAGTACTACGACAAGTTCCCGGCCATCGTCGAGAAGTATATGAACAAGGTCAACAAGGTACTCGGAACCGACTATAAGCTCTTCAACTACTACGGTGCTCCCGACGCCGACCGCGTCATCGTCGCGATGGGCTCGGTCTGCGACGTCACCGAGGAAGTCATCGACTACATGAATGCGCACGGACAGAAGGTCGGACTCGTAAAGGTCCGTCTCTACAGGCCCTTCAGCGCGAAGCACCTTGTAGCCGCTATCCCCGAAACGGTCAAGCAGATCGCCGTTCTCGACAGGACGAAGGAGCCCGGCTCCCTCGGCGAGCCTCTCTACCTCGACGTCGTCACCGCTCTCGCACAGAACGGCAGAGGCGATATCAAAGTCGTCGGCGGACGTTACGGACTCGGATCCAAGGATACGACTCCCGCTTCGATCTTCGCCGTTTACGAAAACCTTGCCGCCGCCGAGCCGAAGAACGGCTTCACCATCGGCATCAAGGACGACGTGACGAAGCTCTCGCTGCGCGAGAAAAAATGCCCCGACACCGCCGCGAAGGGAACCATTTCCTGCAAGTTCTGGGGCCTCGGAGGAGACGGAACGGTCGGCGCCAACAAGAACTCGATCAAGATCATCGGCGACCACACCGACAAGTACATCCAGGCCTACTTCCAGTACGACTCGAAGAAAACGGGCGGCATCACCATCTCGCATCTGAGATTCGGCGACAACCCGATCAAGAGCCCCTACTACATCACCAAGGCGAACTTCGTCGCCTGCCATAACCACGCGTATCTGTCCAAGTACGACATGGTTCAGGACGTCAAGCCGGGAGGCACCTTCCTGCTCGACTGCCCGTGGGAGGCAAAAGAACTTGACAAGCATCTGCCGAGCGCCGTCAAGAAGTACATCGCGAAGAACAGAATCAACTTCTATATCATCGACGGCACCGGTATCGCCCTCAAGAGAATAGGCAACGGAAAGGTCAAGAACACCGTTCTTCAGTCGGCCTTCTTCGCGCTTGCCGGAATTCTCCCGAAGGCGGACGCAATCGAATACATGAAGAAGATGGCATACAAGTCCTACATCAAGAAGGGACAGGCGATAGTCGATCTCAACTACGCCGCCATCGAAGCCGGAGCCGACGCTTTCGTTAAGGTCGACGTTCCCGCCGCCTGGGCGACCTGCGCCGACGACAAGCCGAAGACCGAAGCAAAGGGACCGAGAAAGGATCTCGTCGACTTTGTCAACAGAATAGTCGAGCCGGTCGACTCGATGCGCGGAGACTCTCTCCCCGTATCCGCATTCAGAGACTGCGCCGACGGTACCTTCCCGCAGGGAGCCGCCGCCTATGAAAAGAGAGGCGTCGCCGTTTACGTTCCCGTATGGAAGCCAGAAAACTGCATCCAGTGCAACAACTGCGCGTTCGTCTGCCCGCACGCAGCGATCAGACCCTTCGCTATGAACGAAAAGGAAGCCGCAAAGGCTCCGAAGTCCACTCTCTTCGCCGAAAAGCCGGTCATCAAGACGACTTACAAGTTCACGATGGCCGTATCTCCTCTCGACTGCATGGGCTGCACGCTCTGCGTGAAGGCGTGCCCCGTAACAAAGAAAGCTCTCGAGAACGCTCAGAAGACGGTCGCCGCAGAACATCCCGAATACGATCCCAAGACTGCCGCTAAGGAAGCCGCAAAGATCGCTTCGGCAAAATCCGCTATCGAGATGACTCTCCAGGAGAAGGGACTGTTCCAGCAGGCGGCATTCGACTACGCAGTCGCCAACGTTTCGGAAAAACCGGAGATCATCAACACGACGGTCAAGGGAAGCCAGTTCAAGCAGCCGCTGCTTGAGTTCTCGGGCTCCTGCGCCGGATGCGCCGAAACCTCCTACGCCAGACTCGTAACGCAGCTCTTCGGCGAGAGGATGTACATATCCAACGCCACCGGCTGCTCCTCCATCTGGGGAGGCTCGGCTCCCGCAACTCCCTACACCGTAAACCGTGAAACGGGACGCGGACCCGCCTGGGCAAACTCCCTCTTCGAGGACAACGCCGAGCACGGTCTCGGAATCGCTCTCGGTCAGAAGACCATTCGTGAAAAAGCGATCGGCTACGTCGCCGAGCTTGCCGCAAAGACCTCCGACGAGGCGGTGAAGGCCGCCGCTCAGAAGTTCCTCGACACCGCCGAGGACGGCAAAACCAACGGAGCCGCGACCGAAGAACTTCTTGCTCTCGTTAGTAAGAACGCCGGCAAGTGCGAACTCTGCGACAAAATACTCGCCAACAAGGACTACCTCTCCAAGAAGTCCGTCTGGATCTTCGGAGGCGACGGCTGGGCGTACGATATCGGCTTCGGAGGACTCGACCACGTGCTCGCGTCGGGCGAGGACGTCAACGTAATGGTCTTCGACACCGAAGTTTACTCCAACACCGGCGGACAGGCCTCCAAGGCCTCTCAGATCGGCCAGGTGGCCCAGTTTGCGGCCGCCGGCAAGGCCATCAATAAAAAGAACCTTGCCGAGATCGCGATGTCCTACGGCTACGTATACGTGGCTCAGGTGGCCATGGGCGCCGATATGAGCCAGCTGCTCAAGGCTCTCACCGAGGCCGAAGCGTATCACGGACCTTCTCTCGTCATCGGTTACGCGCCCTGCGAGATGCACGGCATCAAGGGCACGATGCAGAACTGCCAGATCGAGATGAAGCGTGCGGTCGACGCCGGTTACTGGCAGCTCTTCCGCTACAACCCTGCTCTCAAGGCCGAAGGAAAGAACCCGCTCTCGGTCGACTCCAAGGAGCCGACGGGCGACTACCGCGAGTTCATCACCAGCGAAACCAGATATTCGCGTCTTGCCCAGCAGTTCCCGGAGCGCGCCGAGACACTCTTTGCAAAAGCCGAAAAGGCGGCGAAGGAGAAGTACGAGAGACTCGTCCGCTACGGAAAGCTGTTTGAGGACTGATACGGAAACCCGCTGACAAGCAGCAAACGTAAATAACAAATAACGCATACAGTGTAATAATCGTTACGCTGTATGCGTTATTTGTTTCTCGTCCGGCTGCGACGAAGGCGGATATATCACGTGCGCTGAGAGAAGTATATCGAAGGAGCTGTAAAAAAGTCTTACTATTTCGATCTTCATATTTACGCTTGTTAAAGCAGATATCGGTTGTCACCAGTATGGGAGGACCTTTACGGTCCTCCCGAAAAGAAGCGTATTCGATTTTGTAACCGTTCGTGCCGCCGATTGTAGTGCTTCCCGAACGTTTAAAAACGCGCAAACGGTCGCTCGCAGGGTTGTTTAAAAACTTGCTTCGCTAGTTTTTAAACAACCCGTCGAGAAATTTCTCGTCGCGAGACCGCGACGTTTTTGCACGTTTTTCAGCAGAAATCTAACTGAAAAGCTGCAAAAACCGAAATTCTCGCGCAAATTCGGCGGAATCCCGTCCGCCGAATTTGCTGGGCTGTTAAAAAGTCAGACTTTTTAAACAGCCCCATGGAGACTTTTATCAGGAAATGCGGGTCTAGAGATGGCTGACAGCGAGAAAAAAGATTTATACGAGATACTCGGCATCGACAAGGGAGCTGACGACGAGACTATCAAGAAGGCGTACCGTTCGATGGCGAAAAAATACCATCCCGACCTGAACCCGGGAGATCCGACCGCCGAGGCAAAGTTCAAAGAGGTGAACGACGCCTATTCGATCCTTTCCGATCCTCAGAAAAAGGCGGCGTACGATCAGTACGGCTATTCGGCGTTCGACGGCAGCATGGGAGCCGGCGGAGGCGGAGCGGGATTCGGCGGATTTACCGACTTCGGAGATCTCGGCGATATTTTCGGATCCTTTTTCGGAGGTTTTTCCGGCTTCGGCGGGCAGCAGAGACGCAACGGTCCGCGCCGCGGCGACGATATCGGAATCAGCGTAACCGTTGAATTCCGGGAAGCGGCGGCGGGCGTCAAGAAGGACGTCAGCTACAGCCGCGTCTGCTCTTGCGAGGCGTGCGGCGGAAGCGGTTCCAAGGACGGCAGATCGGAAAAATGCTCCGCTTGCCGGGGCACAGGACGCAGGACGGTGGTCCAGAAGCTGGGAGGAATGTCTTTCCAGTCTACTGCGACCTGCGACGCCTGCGGAGGAACGGGAAAGATCATAAAGAATCCCTGCGACAAATGCCGCGGAAGCGGTCTTTACAGAAAGACGGAAAAGCTCACCGTCAGCATCCCCGCCGGGATCGACGACGGCAACCGCATGGTGGTTTCAGGGAAAGGTAACGGCGGCGTAAACGGCGGTGAATCAGGGGATCTGATCGTCGAGGTCAGGGTGAAAAAGGATCAGGTATTCATGCGCGACGGAACTACGCTCCTCTGCGACGTGCCTATCACGATCAGCGACGCCGTTCTCGGCGCTGACATCGAGGTCCCGACTCTCGAAGGACCGAGATCCTATAAGATCCCGGAGGGCACTCAGAGCGGGACCAGATTCACTCTGCGCGGCTTCGGGCTTCCCGGCGTACGTTCCCAGCGGAAGGGCGACCTTGTCTTTACCGTCGTCGTCGAGATACCGAAGGGACTCAATTCAAAGCAGAAGTCGATAATGAAGGATTTTGCCGCCGCCTGCGGAGAGGGCAATTACGAAAAAAGATCGCGCTTCAGAAACATATTCAAAAGATGAAAATTGCGGGATGCGGATCTGCCGGACGGCAGGGTCCGTCATCCCTTTTTTCTCAAGTGCTGAAAGGTGAAAAATGAAGGAAAACTATTCTGACTGGACGCAGATACGCGTGACGGTGAGGACCGCACAGCTTGATCAGCTGGTTGCCGTTATGAGCGCCGTCGACACCGGTCTGATGATAGAAGATTACAGCGATTTCGATCTTAACGGTATGTACGGGGAACTTGCCGACGAAAGCATACTCAACGCAGACCGGACGGTTGCGTCGGTATCGGTCTTTCTTCCCGGAGGGGAGGATCCCGGGGAAAAGCTCAGCTTTATCCGCTCAAGGATGGCGGAGGACGGCATCGAAGGCGAGGTATCAGTCCGCGGAGTCCGCGAGGCCGACTGGATAAACAACTGGAAGAAATACTACAAGCCGCTCCATCTCGGTCGTCACACCGTGATAGTCCCGAAATGGGAGGATTATAATCCCGCGGAAGGGGAGACCGTCGTGCGGATGGATCCCGGAATGGCCTTCGGGACCGGAAGTCACGAGACCACGAGGACCGTCATCGCGATGCTCGAACGGTACGTCCGTCCGGGCGACGCGGTCCTTGACGTCGGGACGGGAAGCGGCATACTCGGGATCTGCGCCATGAAGTTCGGAGCCGGAAGCTGCTTTGCATATGATATCGACCCGGTGGCGGTCGAAACTGCTGCGGAGAATTTCGAATACAACGGAGTACGCGCCGAGACAGGGGTTTCAGATCTTCTTCGCGGCGTGAAAAAAAAGAAATACGATATAATCTGCGCGAACATCGTCGCGGATATCATCCTCCGTCTGCTCCCGGATATCGGGGAGTATATGGCGCCGGGATGCCGTCTTTTCCTTTCGGGGATAATATCCGGGAGGGCAGGAGAAATAGAAAAAGCCGCCGGAGAGGCGGGACTTGAGATCCTCGAGCGGATCGACGACAACGACTGGACGGCGCTCGCCGTCATAAAAAAGGAGGACCGGAAATGATAAGGACTGCAATGATAGGCTTCGGCGGCATAGCCCAGACGCACAAGAACGCTCACCTTAAATACGAAAAAGAAGGCAGGGAAAAGCTTGTCGCGGTCTGCGATATCACCCCTGAGCAGTTCACAAAAAGGATAAAGATCAATATCGACACCGGAGACCGGGTGGACGGGGGAGATTACGCCGTCTACACCGACGCCGGAAAGATGTTTGCCGAGAACGATATCGATCTTGTGGATATCTGCGTCCCGTCCTATTTGCACGCGCAGATCGCCGTCGACGCTTTGTCCCGCGGATACAACGTGCTGTCGGAAAAACCGATGGCGCTCAATTCTGCCGACTGCGCCCGCATCCTCGAAGCGAAGGAAAAAAGCGGGAAGCAGCTGATGATCGGGCAGTGCCTGCGCTTTTACGGGGAATACGAATACCTCAAAAAGATCGTTTCCGAAAAGACTTTCGGAGAGGTGACGGGGGCGCTTTTTATGCGTCTTTCCGCCCTTCCGCGGTGGTCCTGGCAGAACTGGTATCTTGATTTTTCCAAGTCCGGAAGCGTTATATGCGACATGCAGATCCACGATCTGGATATGGCGAGATATCTGTTCGGCGAGCCGGCATATATCGAGTGCCGCGCGTCGACCAAAAACGTAAAATACGATCTTTCTCATATTTCTCTCGGATACGGTTTCCCCTGCACCTGCATCGGAGACTGGACCCTCGTCGGCACCAGGTTCACCCACAAATACACCGTCGGCTTCGAGCGCGCCACGGTGATAATGGACGGAGGTACCGTCACCGTTTACCCGAACGACGGATCCGCTCCCTTCGAGCCGGAGTTTGCCCGGGTCGGAGGCATAGAAGGGGAGATCGGCTATTATCTCGATCTTCTTGAAAACGGCGGAGAAAACGAAAAGAACCCTCCCGAAAGCGCCGCGAAAACGGTCGCTCTCGTCGAGGCAGCCTGGCGAAGCGCCGACAGGGGAGGACAAAGAGAGATCTTCACGCCGTGAGGCGGGGCGGGTTAAATTTGCAAATTGCAGGTGAACAGAGGACAGTATTAATACTGACTTTAATCACTGCGAGGATTACACCCGTCACTGAAAACGGAATAAAAACCGGCGGAGGACGTGCGGACAGAAATAACTGTCACGCGCGTCCTCCGCCGGTTTCCAAAAATGGCGTCTTTTATTATTCCGGGAAATCACGGGGGTTATATCACGTTTTTACTTTTAAAACGTTCTTTCAGTCACATTTTTGCATGCCGGGCGTGCCGGCAGGCATCCTTCAGGAGAAGAATTTGAGTATCCTGATCGCGAGTCCCATATCTGCGGCGCGGTTGTGGGCCGAGACCTCACCTTCTTTTCTGCCGAGAATCTCGTCCTTGTGCTCGTGGAAATATTCGTAGGAGCGAAGGAGCATTTCCTCGTTCATAAGAGTCGGCTGCCAGCCGAGTTTTTCCTTGATTTTCGTCGTGTCGAAAACGAAGGTGGATGAGATCATGTTGTACTGGTAGACTCCGAGGGGGGAAATATTGAGAGCGTACGCCGCCTTCATTGCGAATTTTGCGAGTCTGGGCGGCAGATGTCCGAGTTTCGACTTTGATTCGGAATGATCGACCACGTACTGGTAAGTGTAATTGAAGGACTTTACGTCGTCCGATCCGATATTGAAGACTTCGCTCTTATCGTATCCGAGGGCGAGTTCGCAGGCGCGCTCCAGGTCTTTCGCGTAAATGAACTGATAGCGGTTGTTGCCTTTTCCGACCATCCAGAGCTTTTTGTTTTCGTCGACGAACTGGTAAAGGATGGCGAGAAGGCCGAGCCTGCCCTCGTCCATGATCGTAGGACAGCGGAAGATAACCGACTTTACGTCGGAATCGGTTCCCAGCAGTATTTTTTCGCCTTCCAGTTTGCTTTTTCCGTATATTTCGACGGGGGCGGGCGGCTCCTCCTCGGTGACCGGTTCTTCGAAATTGCGTCCCCAGAGGCAGTTGGAGGAGGTGAATATTATCTTCTTCACGCCGTATTTTACGCAGGCGTCAAGAACGTTCTGCGTGCCGTCGACGTTGGACGTCCAGAGTTCCTTCAGCATTTTCTTCTCGTGCGCGAGCATCGCCGCGAAGTGGAATACCGCGTCGAACTTATACTTTTCGAAAAGCCCCCCGAGAGCCGGGACGTCGCGGATGTCTCCCTGGAGCGCGTGATAGTTTTCGCTCTCCGGTATCTCGCTTTTGCACAGATCTATACAGACGCACTCGTGTCCGCGTTCCAGCAGATAACGCGTCATTATCGTTCCGAAAAAACCGGCTCCGCCGGTGATAAGATATCTTCCCATTTTCTGTTCTCCGATCGTTAACGGATTATGTCAGCCGCCGGACGGCTGCTTTTTCATATTATACCACAAGACGGCGAAAAAGGGAAGAGATATTGACAAAAACGGCAAATTGCCGTATAATAATTGAAACTGACGAATACGTCCGAAAGGAAGAAAAATGATGAGCGGGAAAACCGGGAAGACTGAGAAGACGTTCCTGAACAAAAACGGGAGGCGGGACGCAGCCGCGTCTTTTGCCGCGGTCTTTCTCTGCCTTCTCTTCGTCGGCTTTTTTTCCGCCTTTTTTGCTTCCGACACCGGAAATATCGAATATCCTCTCGAAGGGAACGTTGCGGGATACAACCCCTACGTTCAGCAGTTCGACGCTCTTATGAAGCGCCAGACGCATCTTGATATCGAACCTGATCCGCGGCTTGCGGAGCTCGACAACCCTTACGATCCCGCGCAGCGCTCAAAGGCGGGAGTGTCCTCCCTCTGGGACCGCGCGTATTTCGAAGGAAAATACTATTCGAATTTCGGTATCGCCCCGGTGATAACCGTATACATGCCTTTTTACCTTCTGACCGGCAGACTCCCCGGCACCGGGACGGTCATGGTCGTATTTCTGATTCTCGCCGCGGTGTTCATGCCGCTGACGGTAACTTCCTGGGCTGAGGAGTTCGCTCCCGGAGTGCCGCGCTGGCTCCGGACGCTCGCGGGAGTCGCGGTCTTCCACTGCTCGCTGATCTCGCTTATAGCCAGGGGCAGGACTCCGTTTTACTATCTTGCCGCCGTTGCCGCCGAATCTTTTATAAGCGTGTTTTTCTATCTTTGCGTCGCCGCCTACCGAAAGAACAGCGAGGTCGGAAGGTGCGTTCTTTACGCTCTCGCAGGAGTCTTTTTCGGTCTTTCCTTCCAGTCGAGACTGCCTGTCGCCGTGATCGCCGCCTTCCTTGTGGTACCGGGGCTCTGGTTCTTCGTTATCGGCAGGGAGCGGGAGGGGAAAAGGCTTGTCCCTGTGATTGGCGAACTTGCCTCTCTCGGTGTCCCGGTCGCGCTTTTCTTTGCCGGGTTGATGATATTCAACGCGATGCGTTTTTCGGGGCCCCTTGATTTCGGACATTCCTGGCAGCTGACAGTCACAGACAATCAGACGCTGAAGATCAGGCTTTCCGACGTACCCTTCGCAGTATTTCATTACATCCTTGAAATGCCTGCGGACTCCGAAGTATATCCCTATATCAATTTCAGCTACGTCAGATTCGCCAATTACGGTCATTACCAGTACCGGGACGCCGGATTCGGGATTTTTGCCGTACCGCTGCTCTGGACGCTGCTTGCTTCTCCCGCGGTTATCCTTTCCCGCAGTTTTACTCCCCGCAGAAGGATATTCACCGCCGCTGCGGCCGCCGGTATTTTTTCGACGGCTCTCATCGATTTCTGCATGGGCGGGATCATCTACCGGTACACGGCGGATATGACGCTTGTCGGATCGATATTTTCGGTGATAATCATATTTTCCCTCTGCGAAAGAATAAAAGAAGGCGCAGGCGGCGTAACCCGATGGTATGTTTTTGCGACTTATATAGCGGCGGCGCTGTTTTTTGCGGTATCGGTATGGGCGGCTTTGCGGCTGTTCGTTATCAACGACAACGGAAACGTCATGCAGTATTCGGAGGAGGTCTCCGCGTGGCTGCAGAAATACGTCCGGTTCCCGGCGCCCCGCAAATGAGTTTTCCGAAAGGATAAAGTGAACTATGCAGAAGATCAGAGCTTTTCTCGGCGGGAAGGGAAGACCGGTTGCGGTCGTTCTTTCGCTTCTCCCCGCCGTATTTGCCGCCGTGCTCGCCCTTTATTATATCTGGGGACCCTCCCACGGATATTTTCATTCCGACTGTACCGACAACCTGCTCTGGGCGGACGTTTCGGTCGATACCGGAAAGGTTTTCGACGAGACCTTCAGATACGCCGGCATGCTTCCTTTTTCCGCGACGATCTGGATGATACCGCTGGTGAAGATATTCGGCGTGTCGATGACGGCGCAGGATATCGGAATGTCTGTCTTTGCGATACTCTATATATGCTCGGTGATTTACTGCTGCCGGTCGGCGAAAATCGGCTGGGGATGGTCGTCTCTCGCGGCGTTCATATCGGTCTGCGCCATGAGCGCCTCCGACAAGCTGCGCGAGATAATGTACGGCCACAACATTTACTACAGCATAGGCCCCGTGATACTCTTTTTCGGGCTCGGGCTTCTGCTCCGGACTTCGTCGATCTATAACGAAGCCGAAAAGGGCGAAAAAAAGGCCGTCGTAAAGTATTCTCTTCTGGCCGCGGCTTTTACCCTTCTTTGCGCCGGCGCCGCGACCGACGGCGGACAGGTGATCGTGATAGGCAGTCTTCCGGCGGTCGCAGGATTCTGCGCCGAGCGTTTCTTTTCCAAGAATGAGCGACTGATATCAAAGAAAAACACATTCCTTCCCGGTTCGCTTATGCTTTTCGCTCTCGGAACGCTGATCGGAAACCGTCTTCTTGCGAGATGGAAGGGCGACATCGACTGCGGATACGCAAACGCCTATTCCGGATGGAGCGAGGTCGGCGCGTGGGCGGATAACGCACGTGCTTTCGTAAAGCAGTATTTCACGCTCATCGGCGTCTCCCCGTCGGGAAATCTTTTCGACAAAACGTCGCTGGGACCGATGATACGCATCCTCGGCGGCGTCGTACTGATCGCGATGCCGGTCGCCGCCTTCTTTATTTACAAAAAACTGTCGGCCGGAACGAAGGCCGTCCTCTGGGGCCACGCGGTCGTCTTCTGCGCCGTCATGTTCGGGTTCATCTGCGGCAAGCTTTCGGGCGCGAACTGGAGACTGACTCCGATCCTCGCCTCCGCTTCCGTCCTTTGCGTGCTTATCGTACGCGATCTGATATGCGGAGACGGGAAAGACAGAAAGAAAGAAAAAGCTCCGGGCGCGGATGAGGATGAGACCGGGGAAAAAGAAAAAAAGGAGCCGAAAGTTCCCGCTCGCACGGGAGCCCTTTTCCTTGCCGCGATCCTGCTGTTCTCATTTGCCGTCTCCTTTGAAATAATAAAAATGCCCGCCGACTACGGCAGGGACAATTACAAGCATCAGCTTGCCGCTTTCCTCGAGGAGCAGGGCCTCGAATACGGCTACGCCACTTTCTGGCAGAGTCAGGCGGTCACCGCGCTGTCCGGTTCGAAGGTCAAAGCCCGCGAGATCCTCTGCGACAAAACGCGCGGAGTCTGGTCGGATCACTATCAGTCAAGTACCCGCTGGTACGCGGGGCAGGAATACGATAAATACTTCGTTCTGCTTACCGATTCCGAGTACGCGGCGGTGGCGAATACCGCTTCCTGGCAGCGGTGGACAGCCGATCTGCTGATAAAAGAGTATACCGCCGACGACGGACTCTTCCGCGGGTTCAGGGTGTTCGTCTTTTCAAGTAATATTCTTGACGGGGAGGTCAGGTGACAATGACCGTTAACGTTTACGAGAGATACTATTCGGCGTCGGGGACTTTTTCCGGAGTCGAACGCCGCGCCGCTCTGGTGATGCTCATATCCGACTCCTGCGACGGAATGATAAAATACACCGCCGCCGTTACCTTTTTCCCGCACGTCTCGGAGGATGATTTCGCCGTGTCCTACGACGCTTATTTCGAGCGCGAACTGTATTCCGCAAAGGGAAGAAGATCGAAAAAAAGAGAAGCTGCGCTTCTCGAAGGACTTCGTGAGATCATCGACGAGACGTCGGCGGAACACAAAATGAAAGTCTGCTGGGAGAAGCCGCTGAGGGAAGAGAGAAGAGGATAATAATAGTGGGCAGTTTTTCAGTAACTATTATCCGGTGCCGCAGTCGTTTTTGAATACTTGTCGTTATTAGTCGATATTATTCCTTTAACCATTTTTTGCCGCCCGGATGAGCGATGCGCACATGCCCTGCCTTCTCCGGCGAGGAGACGCCTCCGATTCGCGGAGCCGGGTGTCGCGCGCAGGCGCGACGGATTAGGCGTTTCTTTTTCAGTAATTACTGCCCACTACCCACTGACAACTATTACGCCCACTGCCCACTACCCACTGACAACTTGATACGGGCAGAATGAAATATTAAGGCAATACCGCACAATTCGACGCGCACATCTAGCCGGCTGATTTTCCGTCTGTTTCCGCGTCGAAATCAGGGATTGTTTAAAAACTTGCTTCGCGAGTTTTTAAACAACCCGTCGAGAAATTTCTCGTCGCGAGACCG
>JAEEGL013597661.1_pt1 | contig 14593 bp, 12 predicted proteins | sample 9134231 | NCBI WGS metagenome assembly JAEEGL01 (sample SAMN16246548, study PRJNA631951) | gut metagenome | biome: gut microbiome; feature: rumen; material: fiber-attached | host: Bos | place: Iran: Karaj | collected 2018-10 | reverse complement strand
GCCGATGATATTATTGGTACACTTTCTAGAATTGTAGATGAAGAAGATCAGTTTATTGCAACGATTGTATCTAGTGATAAAGATTTATTACAGTTAGTAAGTAAGGAAGTAACCGTTAAATTATTAAAGAGTAATGATGCTATTATGATGACTCCTGAAGTATTTCGAGAGACTTATCAAGTAGATCCTATTCGAATGATTGATTTAAAAGCGTTAATGGGGGATTCTAGTGATAATATTCCTGGAGTTAAAGGAATTGGAGAGAAAACTGCTATTTCATTACTTGCAAAATATGGCTCTTTGGATGGTGTTTATGATCATTTAGATGAAGTGTCAGCAAAGACACGTGAAAAATTAGAAACGGATAAAGAAAATGCTTATATGAGTTTGGATCTAGCAACAATTTATCGAGAAGTACCAATTGACTTTACTTTAGAAGATTGTAGCTATACAGGATTTAAACCAGAAGAGTATAAAAAAGAATTAGAAGAATTAGAATTCTATTCTTTGTTAAAGAAATTAGATTTTTCTACAACGGTAGAAATAGAGGAGAAGGAAGAGAAGAGACTTACTATAAAAGATTTTAAAGATTTTAAAAAGAAGGATTTTGCTTTTTATTTAGAAACAAGAGGATCTATTTATAGTAAGAGTGAAATATTAGGAATGGGTCTTTATGATGGAGAGAATGGTTATTTCTTATCTCTAGATGAATTACAAAAGAATAAAGATTTATTCTTAAATGATTTCAATAAATATACTTATGATTTAAAGAGAGATATCGTAGTATTACATAATCTTGGAATTGAAATAAAAAATTGTAATTTTGATACAATGATAGCTGCTTATTTACTAGACTATGTTGTAAAAGATGATATTAGTTTTGTAGCTCGTAGTTTTGATGTAGAAATACCAGATTATGAAACTTTATATGGTACGGATAAGAGACCAAAAGAAATTGAAGAAGAAGAGTTAAAGAAAATTTGTTGTTCAAAGGCGAAGTTTATTTATGATACAAGAGAGAGATTATTAAAAGAATTAAAAGAGAATGAAGAGATAGAGTTATTTGAAAAGATTGAGATGCCACTTTCTTCTGTACTTGCCGATATGGAAGTTACTGGTATTAAAGTAGATAGAGGATATCTAGAAGAAATTGAAAAAGAACTTGAATCTCAAATGAAAAAATTAGAACAAGATATTTATCAAGATGCTGGATGTGAATTTAATATTATGAGTCCTGCTCAATTATCTAAAGTATTGTTTGAAGATTTAGCAATTAAATATCCAAAGAGAATTAAAGATAATAAATATTCTACTAGCAAAGATATTTTAGATAAGATTGTAGGAGTACATCCTATTGTAGAAAAGATATTAGAATATCGTACTCTAGCAAAACTATATACGAATTACGCTGTTGGATTAAAAGATGAGATTAGAGAAGATGGTAGAATTCATACAATCTTTACACAAACTCTAACTCGTACTGGAAGACTATCTAGTATTAGTCCTAATTTACAAAATATTCCAGCACGCGCAGAATATTCTAGATTAATTCGTAAAGCTTTCTTACCAGATGATGATAGTGTGTTATTATCTAGCGATTATTCTCAAGTAGAATTAAGAATTTTTGCTCATATGTCAAAAGCTACTAATTTAATTCAAGCATTTATTGATAATCAAGATATACATGCAAAGACTGCATCAGATATTTTTCATGTACCTATGGAAGAAGTTACGAAAGATATGAGACGTAATGCAAAAGCTGTTAACTTTGGTATTTTATATGGTATTAGTAGTTTTGGATTATCAGAGGATTTAGGAATTGATATTACTACTGCAAAAGAGTTTATTGATAATTATTTAGCGACTTATCCTGGAATACAAGATTATATGAAAGATCAAATTGCTCTTGCTTATAAAAATGGTTATGTTAAGACTTTAATGAATCGTAAGAGAGTCATTGAAGAATTAAAGAATAAGAATTTTATGATTCGTAGTAGTGGAGAGAGAATGGCTCTTAATACTCCTATTCAAGGTACTGCTGCAGATATTCTTAAAAAAGCTATGGTTGAAATATATGATGAATTTAATCGTAGAGGATTAAAGAGTAAAATGTTAATTCAAGTACACGATGAACTAGTATTTAATGTATTAAATAGTGAATTAGATGAAGTAAAAGAAATTGTTCGTAATATTATGGAGAATACCTTTAAACTTAGTGTTCCTTTAAAAGTAGATATTGAAACAGGATCAAATTGGTATGAAGCTAAGTAGGTGATATTATGCCTGAAAAACCAGAAGTCATTACTGTTGCTAAGAGCTTAATAGGACCTCTTTCTAATCAAAAAATTATAGGATGTCATGTTTATTGGAATAATATTATTGCTTATCCAACTGTTTCAAAGTTTATAGAAGAGATTAAAAATCAAGTTATTCATACGATTACTACTAGGGGAAAATTCTTAGTATTTGAATTAGACGATTATTCTTTATTAATTCATTTAAGAATGGAAGGAAAATTTCTATTTCGTGAGAAAAACGATGAAATCAAAAAACATGAACATGTAGAATTCTTATTAGATAATGGAACTAGTTTTCGTTATCATGATGTTCGTAAATTTGGAAAGATGTATTTAATTCCAAAAGAGAAAACATATTCTATAAAACCTTTATCTGAATTAGGATATGAATATGATGATGTTTTATTAACAGGTGATTATTTATATCAAAAGATTCATAAAAAAAATTTACCTATTAAAACAATATTACTGGATCAAAGTATTATTGCTGGTATTGGAAATATTTATGATAATGAAATATTGTTTTTAAGTAAGATTTCTCCTAAGAAAAAAGGTTGTAAGATTACAAAAAATGAATGTCAAAGAATCGTAGACTCTACACGTATTATTCTAACGAAAGCCATTACTTTAGGGGGTACTACTGTTCGTAGTTTTACTTCTTCTGAAGGAGTTCATGGATTATTTCAAAATGAATTATTAGTTCATGAAAAGAAGATTTGTCCGTCTTGTGGAAATCCAATTATAAAAGAAATGATTGGTGGAAGAGGAACTTATTACTGTAAGAAATGTCAAAAGTAAAAAAGAATTGTGAAAAAACACTATTCTTTTTTTATGATTTTGATTATAATTAAAGTAGTGTAATAGGGTTGGTGATAGTGTGAAGAAGACTAAAATCATTTGTAGTGTAGGACCTGCCTGTAATAATGTGGAGGTAATGGAAGAAATGGTACGTAGTGGTATGAATTGTGCTCGTATCAATTTAAGTCATGCCACAGAAGAGGGTTGTTTAGAGACCATTGAGGTTGTTCGTGAAGTAAGACGCAGAACAGGATTACCAATTGCTATTATGTATGATACAAAGGGACCTGAATTTCGTTCTTTAGAGTTTGAAAGTGAAGATGGTGTTCTTCTACATCCGGGAGATCATATTCAAATGGTAAAAGAAAAAGTGATTGGAAATAAAAATCACTTTAGTGTGAATCATCCAGAAGCGATAGATCAAATAGAAGTGGGTTCTCATGTGTTAGTAGATAATGCTTTACTAGATTTAAAAGTAATTAGTAAAGATTTTAATGGTATAACATTAGAAGCATTAAATGATGGGGAAATTAAAAATCATAAAACCATTAATGTTCCAGGAATTGATTTACATTTACCATTTATTAGTGAACAAGATTATAAAGATATTTGTTTTGCGGCTACTCATTCTTGTGATTATTTAGCACTTTCTTTTGTTAACTCTAGAGAAGATGTTAGAAAAGTACGTGCTATTATAGAACAGAATGGTGGAGATGCTCGTATTATTTCTAAGATTGAAAGTCGTATGGGTATTGAAAATATTGATAGTATTATTGCTGAATCTGATGGAATTATGGTTGCTAGAGGAGATTTAGGAGTAGAACTTCCTATGGAAGAGTTACCTGTATTCCAAAAAGAAATTATTCATAAATGTAGAGAAAATGGTAAATTTGCCATTGTTGCTACAGAAATGTTAGCTTCTATGTATACCAATCCTAGACCAACTCGTGCGGAAGTTTCTGATATTGCAAATGCTGTTATTGATGGAACAGATTGTGTAATGTTATCAGGAGAGACTACTGTTGGTAAGTATCCTGTACAAGCCGTTCAAATTATGGCTCGTATTTGTGAAAGAGTAGAGGCATCCATTGATTATACAAAACAAACTACTTATAAAAGAAAAATTGGAGTGTCTGATACGATTGCAAAACTTGCAGTAGATGCTGTTTTATATGATGATATTAAAGCAATTATTACAACAACAATGACTGGGTTTACTGCTCGTAAGATTAGTAATTTAAGACCAAATTGTCCAATTCTAGCTTGTTGCCCAACCAATCATATTGCTGAGAAAGTCGCTTTGAATTTTGGAGTAGAACCTGTTGTTACAAAGATTTATTCTAATACAGATGAAATGGTTGAAGGAGCAAAAAACATTGCTATAGATTATCTTCATTTGAAGAGTGGAGATCTTGTTTTAATCACTGGTGGATTCCCACTAGGTCAAACGAAAATGACGAATTATATTCGTATTATAGAAATATAGAAATGAGTGATAGTATGAATAATGATGAATTAAATCCTAAGAAAAGTATCATTTATACTTATGAGTTTATCGCATTTCTTGGAATGTTTATGATTCCTTTCTTAGCAATATTTGTTATTAATAGAGTTGTAAAGGGATTTATTATAGATGTTCTTTCTTTTGTCCCTTTTGTCGTAGGATTTTATTTTTTACTACGTGCTAGAGCAAAAGAAAAAGAACTAGTTCAAAAGTATCCGAATCAAAAAGTTCCTAGAACAACTTTTGTTAGTATTCTTTTATGGGTAGAATTTGGATTTGTAATTTCTTTTTCTGTTATAGCTGCCATTTTGAGTATTATAGGTTACTTTTCACCTTGGTAATTAAAAAACCAACATTATTTGTTGGTTTTTTTAATTTCAAAATAAATATCATATAGTTTTTGAACATTATTTTCTAAGTAATAGTAATAGAAAATATAAGGAATAAATAAACATAATGTAATAATGAATAATAGTAATAATCCTAATAGTTCAAATGCTAAAGTTCCAAGAAGAAATAATATGCAACTGATTCCTACAAAGAATGTAACGATTAAATGAACAAATCTTTCATGTTGATAAAAACGAATCCATTGTAATACTTCTTCTGGTGAAGTACTAACATTCATGTTATCTAATTGTTCTTGTAATTCTTTGATATAAACATCTAATTTCTTTTTCATACAGACTCCTTTACTTTATCAGACATGGATTCATTACTAAATTCTTCTTCCATTAAGAATTCGTGAATGACTTCCTCTTTATTCGCAACTAACATTTCTTCAATACGATCTACTCGACATTTTTCTGCTTTGATGATAGATTCTACTTTATCAACAGCTTCTTCTAAATCATCATTTACTACTACATAGTTGTATTTTGTAACTTCATTAATTTCTTTATAAGCAATATTAAATCTTTCAATGATTTTTTCTTTTTCTTCTGTTTTTCTATTTTTTAATCTTTTTAATAATTCTTTTTCTGATGGCGGCATGATAAAGATAAATAATGCTTCTGGTACTAAATCTTTTACTTTCATAGCTCCTTGAATTTCAATTACAAGGATAACATCAAAACCTTTTTCTAATTTCTCTACGATTTTTTCTTTTGGAGTACCATAATAATTTCCAGCATATTCAGCATATTCTAAGAAATAATTGTCTTTGATTTTATTTTCAAAATCTTCTTTTTCTAGAAAGAAATAGTTTACTCCTTCTTCTTCTCCTTTTCTTGGTTTTCTAGAAGTAGCGGATACGGATAACCAAACATTCTTATTCTTTTCAATTACTTTTCCAACAATTGTATCTTTTCCAGCACCAGAAGGTCCAGATACTACAATTAATTGTCCTTGTTTCTTTTGTCTAATCATGTTCTTCTCCTTTATAAATGATTTTTCCTTCTTCTTTTTTTCTACAATCATTTGTTTTAATATCATATATTTTTGTTGTTTCTAATTCAAATTCTAGCATAGGATCTTTATTCCTTGTAATTTTACTAATGATCGGAAGTTCTACTTCTTTTTTTATGGTATTTAAATATTCTCTTCCTTTTTCTGTAAAACCTAAGATACGAATATAAGATATTTTTTTCATAGTACTTGCTTTTTCTTTGGTGAAATTACATAGGATATGAAGTAACATTCTACTAATTTTATTATATGTATAACGCTTGCTTTTGATATTTTTTATGAGTTCTTCATAAGTAGATGATTTATCTATTGCTTTTTTTATGGAACTTTCAATTCCTTCTTCTACTGTTTGATATTTTTCTAAATGATCTTCTGTTATGATTTTATATTTTAATAAATCATAATAGTCTTCTATAAAGTGAAGATTATCATAGTATTTTAATGTATCTTTTGGAACTTGATTCTCTATAGATTTCTTTTCTTTTAAAGCTTCTCGAATAGAAGTTGCACTAGAGATAGATTCTTCTAGAGTAGTTTTATGATAATCATTCGTTCTTTGAATGGTTTCTGCTTTTATTTTGTAATTGTTTTTTAAAATAGTTTTCATATAACTGACTCCTAATAGATCATTTGGAGTATTTATCTTTTTGCCAGTTAAATCTTCTATTGCACAAGAGATTGCGGTAGGGTAGTTCTTTCCTAATTTGGAATAGATTTTTACTAGTTTATCGAAGTCTTCATTTTCTATTTGAACTTTCGCAATTGTTTCTAAAGCATTCATATCGTTTGATTCACTACCAAATATTACTTTGTCTACTTTTAATGCTTCTAGTAAAGTAATGGAACCATAACTAAAGTAATCTGCTGATTGAGTTGCGAATGGATAGGGTAGTTCTACTACTAAATCAACTCCATGATTTAGAGCAATTTCACATCTTTTCCATTTATCCATTATGGTTGGTTCTCCGCGTTCTGTGAAATTTCCAGACATCACTAAAACAATAATGGCATCTTTTTCTTGTTCTTTGATTTTTTCAATATGATACAAGTGTCCATTATGAAAAGGATTATATTCCGCTATGATACCAACAGACTTCATTTTCTCCCTCTTTTCTCCTTGTATTTTATCATAAATTGATTTCTTTTTAAACTGTAAACTGATTGGAAAATAGCGTTATTTTTCAAAACTGTTATGAAATTATGATATAATTTGATTAGATGGAGTGGTTTAATGAAAATTGTTATGGTTGCGGGTGGAACCGGTGGACATATATATCCTGCTATTGCGATTATGAATAAAATTAAAGAACATGAAAAAGATAGCAAGTTTTTATATATCGGTACTACGGATCGTATGGAAAAAGATATTATACCTCCTTTAGGAATTCCTTATGTTGGAATTGAAATGAGTGGACTTGATCGAAAACATCTTTTTTCGAATTTTTCTGTTGTGAAAAAGTTCTTCCGTGCTGTTCATAAAGCAAAAGAAATTATACAAGATTTTGACCCTGATATCGTAATTGGTGCTGGTGGATATATTACGGCACCTGTATTATATGCTGCTCATCAATTAAAAGTACCAATATTAATTCATGAACAAAATTCTATTCCAGGAGTATCTAATAAATTTATTGGTAACTTTGCTACTCGTATTTGTGTATCTTTACCAAATAGTTTGAGTATGTTTCCAAAGAATAAAGTTGTCTATACAGGAAATCCTAGAAGTGAAGAGATATTGTCTGTACCGAAATGTGGAAAAGAGACTTTAGGATTTGATAAAAATAAAAAATTAGTAGTAGTCGTTATGGGGTCTCTTGGAAGTACTACTATGACTACAAAAATAAAAGAATTGATTCCTAGTTTTTTAGGAAAAGATTATCAAGTATTAGTAATTACTGGTAAAAAGTATTATGATGATTATTCTAAATTAGATATTCCAGAAAATGTAAAAGTAGTTCCTTTTATGGAAAATTTAATTCAATTATTAAAAGATACCGATTTGATTGTATCTCGTGCCGGAGCTAGTACGATTGCAGAAATCACAGCGATAGGACTTCCTGCTATCTTAGTACCATCTCCTTATGTAACAAATAATCATCAATATAAAAATGCAAAAGAATTAGAAGATGCTGGAGCATGTTGTATTGTAACGGAAGAGGAATTTTCAAAAGATGTTATTTTATCTTCCATTGATCATATTTTTGCAGATGAAGAAGTTTATCAAAATATGATTCAAAATAGTAAGAAATTAGGAATTGTAGATTCTGCAACTCGTATTTATGAAGAAGCAAAAAAAATTATAACAAACAGGTGATTTTATGAAAGAAGTCATTGAAAGACTTAAAAAATTAGATTTAGGAAAAGTAGAGGAAAATGTTTCCTTAAAGAAATGTACTACTTACCGAGTAGGTGGAATTGCTAGCTGTATTGTATATCCTAAGACCAAATCTGATTTGGTTAAGTGTATTCGTTTTTTACAAGGAGAAAATGTTCCTTTTAAAATATTAGGAAACGGTAGTAATTTATTATTTAGTGAAAAGCCTTATGAAGGAGTTTTGATTAAGTTAAGTGAATTTGATCAAATTAAATTTTTAGGTAGAAATAAAATACGTGTAGGAGCAGGAGCTTCTTTAATAAAACTTAGTTTGTTGGCTGCTAAAAAAGGATTAACAGGATTAGAATTTGCAGCTGGTATTCCAGGAAGTGTAGGAGGAAGTGTTTATATGAATGCTGGTGCCTATAAATCAGATATGGGATATATTGTTGAAAGAGTAAAAGTATTAACTCCTGACTTAAAAATTATTAATTTAGAAAATAAAGAAATGAACTTCCATTATCGTTCTTCTTTCTTACAAAGCCATAAAGATTATGTTTGCTTAGAAGTATTAATAAAACTTCGTAAAGGAAAGAAAGATGCTATAGAGGAAGTCATTCGAGATAGACGTGAGAGAAGAATTGCTTCTCAACCATTAGAGTTTCCTTCTGCAGGAAGTGTATTCCGTAATCCAGAAGGAAATTTTGCTGGAAAGTTAATTGAAGATTCTGGATTAAAGGGAATGGTCCATGGAGGAGCAATGGTTAGTGATAAGCATGCTAACTTTATTGTGAATCATAATGGAGCTACAGCAGATGATGTAAAATACTTAATTGATTTATGTCATGATAAAGTATTAGAGAATTATGGAATTGATTTAAAAATTGAACAAGAATTTGTTAACTGGGAGTAATTATGGGGAAAAAAGTTGTCAAAAAAAGGAAATGGAAAATTAGAAATGTATTACTTGCTTTCCTAATTTTAGCAGGTCTTGTTTTTGGCGTGTATTCTCTTTTAAAAATTCGAGTTAAAAATATTATTGTGAAAAATACAAGTTATTTAAATGATGATATGATTTTGGAGTTATCCGATATTAAGAATTATCCTGAATTCTTTTTAACTTCTTCTAAAAAAGTAGAAGATAAATTAGAGAAATCTCCTTATATTGAAAAGGCAAAATTAACAAAGAAAAAAGGATTTGTATTTGAACTTGATATTTTAGAAAGAAAACCTCTTTTCTTTGATATGAATCAGAATAAATATGTATTTGATGATTCTACTTCAGTTGATGTGGATGAAATAAGTCAAAATTTTAGAGTTCCTAGATTACTAAATTATGTTCCTGATAAAAGATACAAAAAATTTGTAGAGGGAATGAGTATTGTACAAGAAGATACATTATCTAAAATAAGTGATATTGAATATAAACCAAATGATTATGATAAAGATCGTTTTCTTCTTTATATGGATGATGGAAATAGTGTATTTTTAACTTTAACAAAGTTTAAAATGATTAATCATTATAATGAAGTATTAAAACAATTAGAAAATCATAAAGGAGTATTGTTCTTAGATAATGGAAATCATTTTCAAATAAGAGAATAGAGTAAGAATTCTTTTTGAAAGAATTCTTTTTTTTTGATATAATTTTTTTAGGTGAAACTTATGAATCAAAAGATATTTCACATACTAAAATATATTTTGTTATTTCTACTATTTTTTTGTTGTATACAGTTTGTATTTGGATCTTTTCGTGGAGATTATGTATACAATTATGGCTTTAGTTATGCCTTTAGTAGAGGAGAAATTCCTTTTTTAGATTTTAATATGATTATTCCTCCTTTTGGAGCACTCTTTTATGGAGTATTCTTTGTTTTATTTGGTGCGAATAATGTTGTATTTAATGTGATTCAAGCAATTTTATTATGTATCTTATTTCATTATTTATTTCAGTTATATGGGAAAAAAACATATATTTTTTTAGCTCTAATTTGTATGTGTTTTCCAATTCCTTTTGTAACAATATTATTTCCAGGATATAACTTTTTATTATTTTTAGAACTTGTTCTATTAATTTATTTTGAAAAGACTCATCAAAACGATTATTTAATTGGAATTTTACTTGGATTAACAGTTCTTACCAAGCAAACTGTTGGATTTTGTTTTTGCTTGGTAAGTTTTTATTATTTGTTTCAAGATAAAAAGAAAATTTTTAAAAGAATAATAGGTTGTATGATTCCAGGAGCTTTCTTTATTCTTTATTTACTAGGTACAAAATCTTTTTATTCTTTCTTTGATATGTGTTTATTTGGTATGTTTGATTTTACTCATAGTAATGGTACAATTCATGATTATAATTTTATTTTATTTCTTCTTGGAATAATCTATGTATGTTATCGTATCTATAAAGATAAATGGAATATTAATACGTACTATGTACTCGCTTTTTCAACCATTGCGATTCCATTATTTGATTATTATCATGTTTCTATGTTTTTATTTAGTTTATTATTACTAATCTTAGAACGTGTTACAATAAAGTATAGAGAAGGAGTTTTATTCTTAAATAGTATGATTATATGTCTTTCTTCTATTTTGATTTGGTTTGGTTTTTATTATGGATTTCATCCAAATTATACGAATTTTGAAAGATTTTATTTATTTACTATGAATGAAGAAGGGGAGAAAGAAACTAAAATCATGAATCAATATATGAAAGATCATCCAGAGGATAATTTTATTATATTGGGGTGCAATGCATATTTCTTTAAAATTACCAATGATAAAGATATCACGATTTATGATTTATTAAATTATGGAAATCATGGATATCATGGAACAGAAAAAGTAATTCAAAAAATCAAAAAAGAAAAAGATCCAGTATTTGTGATTAACATGACAGAGTATAATGATCAAAGTAGTGAAAGACAACAAATAAATAAAGACGTTATGAAATATGTACTAGATCATTATGCAGTAAAAGAACAAGTAGGGGCTTATACAATCTTAAGTGGGGAGTTAAAGGATGAATAAGATTATCGAGTTTTTTCAAAAGAATTATCGTTTGTGGTTAGTCTTTCTATTTTCTTTTATTATTATTTATTTCCTAGGATTTTATATTAATAATGGAGATCCCACAGCGTCTTTTGGTTTTAGTCATGCAATACGTCATGGAGAGATTATCTATCGTGATTTTAATACGATATCAACTCCTCTCTATGCTTTTTATATTGCTTTCTTTTTACTGTTTTGGGATAACTATATGATGGTAATATTAGCTCAATGTATCTTAACTACTATTATGTTTTATTTCTTGTTTAAATTATTTGATAGAAATGCATGGATTGTCTTTTTAGCAATGATTATTCCTAAATTTTTTGGTTTTAATGAAACCTATAATTTCTGTTGTTTGGTAATGTCTGTTATTGTTTTATATTTAGAAGAAAAGTATCCAGAAAAAGATTATTTGATTGGTTTTTTCTTAGGACTAATGTTTTTATCTAAACAAACAGTAGGGGGTATTTTTGTTCTTCCTACTTTGATTTTGTATTATAAAGAGATTCCTAAAATAATAAAAAGAGTAGTTGGTTTTCTAGTACCTTGTATTTTACTTGTTATTTATTTACTAATAAATGGAGCTTTTTATTCTTTCTTAGATTTATGCTTCTTTGGATTATTTGATTTTGGATCGAATAATAGTATGTTATTTACTCCTAGTTTCTTTTTTTCTATGATTGTTTTGATTCTTAGTATTATTTTATTTATGAAAGATCGAAAGAGACTAGATTATTATGGACTTTTATATATTGGATTTGTATTACCAATTTTTGATTTAGCACATTTTGCTTTTTACTTTACGGGATTTTCTATTATGCTTTTATTTCATCTTAGAAAGAAGCTTCCTTCCTTACTTATTTTTGGTATTATTTTAGAATTTACTTTGTTTAATACTTTTATGGCTCTTAGAGAAGATAAACCAATTGTTTTTTATGATTTAAAGCATTTTGAATATCGGTATAATTATGAGAGAGATTTTCGTAATGTAAAAAAATATGAAGAGTTTATTGATAAGTATGAGGATTATGATCCGATTGTTATTATGTATTTATCCATGATTTATAATATTTCTCATGATAGGGAGATTAGTTACTTTGATGTTTTCTTATATGGAAATCATGGATATCATGGAACAGAGAAGATGATTGAGAAGATTTCTAAAATGAAAAATCAATATTTTATTATTAATCTTTCTGAATATGAATCTCATCAAGAAAATCATGATCAATTTAATGTAGATATTGTAGATTATATCATTGATCATTCTGAAAAATTTGATTGTTATTACAATGTTTGTGTTTATTATAAAAAATAAGGAAAAACCTTTTCTAAATGATGAAGTTATAGTATAATAATCTTTGAAGATAGGAGGATTGAAATGAACGAAGTATTTGCAGGAATTGATTTAGGGACAGATAGCATAAAGGTTGTTGTTACAGAGAAAGTAAATGATAAGTTTTATGTTCTTGCTTCTATTAGTAGTCCTTCTAATGGAATAAAAAATGGATTTATTGAGGATACAAAAGCTGCGGTTAGTAGTATTCGTCAAGCCATGAAGCAAGTAGAAGAGATGGTAGGATTTAAAATTACTAAAGTAGTTGCTTGTATTCCATCTTCTAATTGTAATTTAAATATTGTTTCAGGAACTACCAATGTAGTTGATTATAATGAAATTACGGGATTAGATGTTAGTAATGTATTATTAAATGCCATTCAAGGGCAAGATTTTTCAAAAGAAGAATTGGTTACTGCTATGCCTATTGGATTTACGGTAGATGATACTTCTAACATTAAAGATCCAAAAGGCATGAAAGGTAGTGTCTTAGAAACTAGAGTTGTTATTAGTACGGTACCAAAGGAGCCTTTGTATCGTATTTTAGAGACTTTAAAATTAGCAGGAATTGAGACTGTAGATATTGCGTTCCAATCTATTGGAGATTATTATACTGTGAAAAATCGTAAGTATGATGAATTAGTAGGAGCAATTATTAATATTGGAGAAGAAGAAACAAATGTAACAGTATTTAATAAAGGAATTCCTATTAAGAATAGTACTCTTCCTGTTGGAAGTAATAATGTAGATAAAGATTTAACTTATGTTTTTAAGTGTCGTAAGAGTGATTCTCGTCGTATCAAAGAGACATTTGCTGTAGCTGTATCTTCTTATGCAGATAGTAATGATACTTATCGTTTGGAAATTGATAAAGATACTGTGAAAGAATTAAATCAAGTAAATGTTTCTAAAGTCGTTGAAGCAAGAGTTAGAGAAATCTTAAAACTTGCGAAAAATGAAATAAAAAACTTAACAAATAGAGAAATACGTTATATAATTGTAACAGGTGGATTGACGGAACTGTCTAATTTTGCCGCTTTAGTGGAACAAGAATTTGGATTTGTTGCAAAAGTGTGTGATATTACCACTATGGGTGTTCGTCATAACAAGTTTAGTAGTTGTTATGGAATCACCAAATATTTTGATGATAAACTAGAATTAAGAGGAAAACATTATGCAATGGTTTCAAGAGAAGATGTGGAGACAATGATGTCTGTGGATTCCTCTATTACTAGTGAGAATATGCTTAGTAAAGTGTTTGGACACTTTTTCGATCATTAAGGAGGAAAAGGTATGATAGGCGGATTAGAAATGGATCAATTAGCGAAAATCAAAGTCATCGGTTTAGGTGGCGGTGGTGGAAACGCTATTAATCGAATGGTAGAATCTGGTGTTAAAGGAGTCGAATTCATTGCGGCTAATACCGATTTACAAGTATTAAATACATCGAAAGCAGATGTTAAAATTCAAATTGGAGCAACATTAACAGATGGACTTGGAGCTGGAGGAAAACCAGAAGTTGGTAAAGAATCAGCATTAGAGTCTAAGAAAGAAATTGAAGATGCTTTAAGTGGTGCAGATATGGTATTTATTACTGCTGGAATGGGTGGAGGTACCGGAACTGGTGCTGCTGCTGTTGTAGCTGAAATTGCACAAGGACTTGGAGCTTTAACAGTTGCTATTGTTACAAAACCATTCTCATTTGAAGGTAAGAGAAGAATGGAAAATGCTTTAGCAGGTATTGAAGAATTAAAGAAACATGTAGATACATTAATTGTTATTCCAAATGATAGATTAAGAGAGATTATTGATAAATCAACTCCAATGCTTGAAGCATTCAAAGAAGTTGATAATGTACTTCGTCGAGGAGTTCAATCTATTTC
>JAEEGL011648307.1_pt1 | contig 14593 bp, 17 predicted proteins | sample 9134231 | NCBI WGS metagenome assembly JAEEGL01 (sample SAMN16246548, study PRJNA631951) | gut metagenome | biome: gut microbiome; feature: rumen; material: fiber-attached | host: Bos | place: Iran: Karaj | collected 2018-10 | reverse complement strand
GAGCTTGATTTTGATGATTTGCCCGGTGCAGTAGTCGAGCATGATTAGATAGTTGGGTTCCATAGTGTTTTTCCTTTCTTGTTAGTAGATGATTACATATTCCTTGACGAATTTCAGAAATGCTATCTTGAAGAGTTTTCTAATGTTGATCATGGTTGTTTCTCCTTGTTGTTTACGAATTGGTTTTTAATTGTCTGGACGGTCTGTATGCTGAATCCCGTCAGTTTGGCCACATTCCTGATGCTATATCCTCTCTTTAGCAGCGATATGACCTCCTTGTATTCCTCCTTTTTCTGTTCGGCGGTCTTTACGCTGCCTTTTTTTCTTCCCAGTTTGCCGCCGCGATTGATGTACTGCTGGCGACCGCTGTTAAGGCGATACTGGATGTTGCTGCGCTCGATGTTTGACATTTCGGCGAGTATGGTGATGATGATGGATGCGATAGGGTTGACCGCTCCATCGGGTTGCAGTGAATATAGGCCGATGTTCTGGATATAGACGCATACCTTGGCCTCATGCAGAATCTCAAGACTTCTCAGGACTTGCAGGGTTGATCTTCCAAGTCGTGATAGTTCTGATATAAGCAGGTATTTCACGGAGTTGTTCTTGCAGTAGTCCAAGCACTGCGTCAGAATCTCCCGCTCTTCAAGCTTCTTCGCCCCGGATATGTGTTCCTCATAGGTTTTCACAATTTCCATATTCTGTGCCGAGGCGAATCTTCTCAAATCGGCCACCTGTCTTGTCGTGTCCTGTCTGTCGTTTTGTGATGACACGCGCGCATAGACGACGGCCTTTGTGTTAATGGTGTTCATAATAATATCAAAGATTAAATGTTGAATGGTTTATGTGGCGTTCAAAATGACTCATATAGATTTATTTTTGAACACCCATTCTTTTTGAACAGATGAAGGGAGCAGGCCAGTAATCTTCCGGTTGCTCCCTCCTTTTTTTCATAGGTTTAGGATTGTGTGATAATTGGAGGTTTCACATAATCCATCATTTCAGGCAATCAAGGAATTACAATAAGGCTGTATTCCTCATCAATCCTTATTTCACAGTTTTCGCAATATTCGACATTCTCGTCTATCACAGAAACGAGTTGGTCGAGATATAAGCCCAAGAACGCTTTCCTCGGCTTAATGGAATCATCAGGTAGAAACTCAAGGTCGAATAAATCCATTGCTTCGTCGTAGGAAATCTTCACGGTTCCCTTCATCAGAAAACCTTGCACTTTGAATTGTAGCCCATTCTTGATGGTCTCGCAGTCATGGGTTCCCCAAGACCACACCTTTTCGATTTGCAGTTTTAGGATTTGCCTGATATAGTCGGCCATCCCATAGTCGTATTCGGTTAGTTGCTGTTCCATAATTCAGTCTTTGAGTTTGTCGGCATACTTGGTATAAACATATTCGAGAAGGATGCTTTTTATGCAAGCAGCCCTGTCCTCATTGTCATAGAAAAAGTAATGATAGTTGGGGTTGCCAAAGCGGTCTGACTCTTGGCACGTTCCCCTATATCTTTCTCCGCTGAAAAAATTGCTGTAATACTCCGTATTCTCGGTGTCGGTCGAGTCCATTTGAATATACAGGCTCACATAGAGTTTCTTGCTGTGTACTCCAACGCCTTCAAAAGTCGAGTTCCAGTTGTTGCCTTTCCTCAAACCCAGTCTGATTTTAAGGTATTTGTTGGGCGAGCCTTTCTTGCCTTGCCCAGCTTCCTTGACCATCCTCGTTACGGTTTTCGGTGTGATGGCCAATAGTTCTTCTTGTGTCAGAGACTCGATTATCTCCAATTTGTGTTTTGGTGCATATTTCTTGAATAGCTCCAGGTTAATGTTCGTTTTCATAGTTTTAGGGTACAAAGGTTGTTTTGTTTATCACTGTCTTGTAATATGATTCGCTGTTTGGAATCCTCACTTTTTTCCATACCAATCCCCAAAATGGAGATTGTTTAGGGTTTGGTTCTTCGTCCAATAGCATGTCCACAATACATCTGTTGATTGGGAACACATGGCATAATGCTCTTTCTCTGGATCCTCTTTCAAGCGAGTTCCAGTATCTGATTGTCATTTTCTTGGTTGTCATAGAATTATTGTTTTAAGATGAAGTACTCAATGGCCGAGTGAACGAGTATGTAATATCTTTTGTTCACCCAGCATTGTTTTTCGTATGGGTTGTAGTATTCCAGCCCTAAGTCGTGATAGAGTTCGGGCAGGTGTTTTCTGATTCTACATAGCAGCCACTTGTAACAGAGTGGTCTTGCTCCTTTCATTTTCTTCTCCCATTCCTGTTTCGAGATTTGGGTGCAGTTGCATTCCAGTGTCATCTTCGTTTTCTATGAAGTTGATGTTTCTGATGTCGTTGATAATCTGCTTCAGGTCGTCCTCCTTCAGCGCAAAGAAGTAGCCCTTGTAAGCGGTCAGTATCTGTTCGGTAGTCGCCCAGGGATGGTTCAGTAAATCGCATTCGATGCTTTGATAGGCCTCCTCATATTCTTCTTCCCATGTTCCATCATCATCCCAGCCGTTTCTTCCAAAGCAATAGTCGTCATCTTCATGGGGATAGACATTGGTGCAAGTGCTAATAATGTGTTCGACAAAGGCAAGGCAATTCTGTACCTCACTCTTTATCACAAATTCTTTATCAGTGTGTGGCTCATAATATCCGCAGCTGAGGTTGATTGCAGAAACCTTCAAGCCTCTGTCTTTCAATTCTCCAACATCGGTAATAAGCCCTTGTTCCTCTTTATAGCCAAATAGTTCGGGTTTGATGTCTTGGATAAACTCTTGGCTGGCCAGTTGAGTCCAGCCGCCAATGGTAGTGATTAGGTCATCACCATTCCGTCTATCGCATTGTATCACATAGCGGCAATTGTCAAAAAATGCCATATCACATTTTCCGCTTCCTACGCACCCCACCTCTTCGCCGACGAAAAACACGGCCTTGATGTGGTCAAACTTTTTCAGGCATTTGAGATTTACCCAAACACCACACTTATCATCGGCTCCCAAGCCCTCTTGCCTCTTGTTTTTACGGGAGAAGCCAAAAATATAATCCTTGGTTTCGATGGCTTCAAAGTCCTTGCTATGGATTCGCTGGACTTGATCAATGTGGGCGGCCAAACAGGGATATGTTTCGGATTTCCCTTTGACCACATAGATATTTCCAATTGGGTCTGTCGTTACGGTGGCTTCAGGTACATTGTTCTTGATCCACCATTTGATGAATTTCCTCATCTTCTTCTCGTTTCCAGAAGGTGAGTAAATCTTGAATAATTCCTTTAATAATTTCATAATTTTCAATGTATTAAAGGGGAACACCCCAGATTCTTCATCCAGTAAGTTCCCCTTGGGTTAATGATTGTTGTTTAAGCTGCCAATGCTTCCTCCGTTTCCTCGATGTAGTACGGAAGTCCAGTCATGGGATTCACTCTGTCATAGTAAACCCCATCGTAAAGAATGAATTGGGCTGAATGTCTGTCAAGTGATTGTTTGCTGATGGTCTTAACCACATAATTGACCACATTCCAATCCCAATGCAAATAGGTCGTAAGGTCTCTTTTGTCCTCGTAATAGGCTTTGTCGAAGTCTGAATAGTACCAGTTTTCTGCCATGTACTCCTTTTCTGCTTCAAGTCGGCATTTGTCGGAGCAAAAGTCCTCTCCAGTAATTTTTGAATAGACATTACTGTCCTTCAGATAATAGTTGCCGCAACGGTCGCAATGGCTCACATCGTCTTGGTGATAATAGGTTCCATTGATTTCGTAGAAGTCATCGAGGTCGTCAATATCACAAGTTTCACGATGCCCATGAACATAAACCGTAGTTATATCCCATGCGTTCCGTTGATGATAGCTGTCGTATTCTTGCGGTTCATCATCATCGTCGTTGTCATCACAGTCTCCATACAGATTCAAATCTGTGGTGTCTAGGCTGTACTCCGCTCCCTGTTCAGGATAGTTGTACGCGATTCTCTTGTCCATGTCGTACCATTTGAATGAATCCTGATACGAAAGCGTGTCATCGCAGTCAAGGTCACATTCGATGTGGAACTTCTTTCCCGAAAGGGAATGCCCATCGCAATCCTCAAAACTATTAGCATCACCGCAGCCTGCTCCAATTGTCTTTAGCCCATCTATGTGTTTTTCTCGAATCAGAGCGTCAATCAAGGCTCTCTTGAGTTTGGCATCAGAGCCACTGGAATACTGTCTCTCGGCCAGTCTCCAAATCTTTCCGTTCTCATCGTAAACCTTGTTGTAAACGATACATCTTGCCACCACATCACCTTCTCGGTTTTCCAAATAGGCTGCTGAAGCATCAATGGCGTTTTCATAGAAATAGTGATGTCCTCTGTCAACCATGCATGATCCAAAGTCCCCAGGGCAATGGTAGGAAGAGTAAATCCGTGAAAATTGCTTGTTCACGAAAAGCTTGTATTCAATAAGCGTCGATGAGGAATAGCTTTGGAAATCCGTGGCAAACTCCTCCATGAGATAAACCAGCACTTGTTCAGGCAGGGTCTTTCCGAATTCCGTTTCCAGTATCAACGCCTGAAGAAATTTCCCTGCTTTCATTTTGTATGCTCTGCCGTTGTTGCAATTCTTATATCTGCAACATTTGACATCACCGTCTTGACAAACTCCGTTGAACTCGTCAGTTTCATATTTGCTGGAGTAGAAGGTGTAGTTGATGAGTTGTACTTTGTGAGGAAGGCTCTCGTCATTGCATCCCGATTGTTGTACCCTTTCAAGTATGGTTTGTTTAAGCTCTGACATTGAGGCGATATTGATAAGCGAGTAATCGCCTGTCTCACTTGCTTGTTTGAAAAGCGAGGGCTGTTTGATGTAGGCGAGAAGTATCTTGTTCTTTCTCGACTTTTCGCCGTTACCGTGTTCGACCATTCCGAATCTTTCTTTGAATCCTTCGAGGCCGTTGAAATTATAGCATAACATAGTCTGTTGATTTTTAATTTGTTGTTGTTCTTTATAGGCATAAAAAAAGAGGAGTATCATTTTTGTTGATACCCCTCTTCGGTAGTATTCAAGGCATTAAGCCCGAACTGTGGTCAGATAGCAATGGTTAAGCTGCCTGATACTTGTGATTTTCTCATATAGGAATCGAAGTCAATCTCAGGATGTGCCTCTTTCAGTGATGTGAGGTTGAGGCTTGTCCTGGTTGTTGGTAGTTTTCTCGTAAGTTTAATTCCCCCATCGGTGATCCAGGTCTTTACGTTCCTGGATTCCATTTCTGTGAGGATTTGAGATTTGATGCCGTTGAGTTCTTCATCGATGGCATCCTTGGTCATAATCAGTTCCCGGATGCGTTTCTCCTGTGAGCTGATTTCCTTGGGTATTGAATAGGGGCTTTGGAATGGTTCCCCTTTGAGGTCGGCATCCAATAGCTCTTTGCAGATTTCGGACGGGATGCGTTTGACAGGGATAAGATTTGAAATGTGGTCGAAACTCCCGTCTTTCTTTTGCTTGTTGCGAATGTGGAGGATATATAGATTCCTCGTTTTCGCCTTTTTGTTCTGAAGCTCGAAGAAGTAGGCATAGATGGATAGTTGCCACCGTGCCTTCTCCAGTTTTTCAGGGGTCATCTTTCCATAGGTTTTCAGGTCGGCCAGATCAAAGGTGTTGTCTGAGATTCTGAATACCTTGTCGATATTGGAGGCATAGTTTGAATAGTCCGTTACGGTGTATTCTGAAGCCTCGTGTGATAGGTTGTATTGGGTACAAAGCTCAATATAATCCTGTACCTCTTGTGTGCCGTCGTTGTACCAGTTGCTGTCGAAGTCTTGACAGCTCAAATGGACGGAGTTTCCATATAGTGCCGCTTGCTGTAGGATGGCTTTTGGCACATTGGCGTATTCGTTGGGAAACAGTTGCCGTTGAAGCAAATCAGTGATGCCTGAAAGATAGTTGCCGTTCAGTTCGTAAGTATGGTTTTCGGGGTTAAATATCACGCCCGAATCAACAAGTTCAATTCTTTTCGTTGCCATAGTTTAAGCTGCTTGAAGTTCTTGTTTCCGTTGGGTGAACAATGCCTTGACCTCTGGATTGCCCTCTACTTCGTTCTTGTGTTGGTTGTATAGTGTGAGCAACGCATTGGTTGTTGTGGTGGATTGAAGTGCCGCCTTGATGGGTGCATACTTGTCATTTGGTGTAGCGGCAGTAGGTTTTCTGGTGTAGCTGCGTTTGGGTTTTGGCGCGGTATCGGATCTCTTGTTTTCGCCTTCTTCTGTATCGCTGGTTTCTTCAGGCAAATCTTCTCCGGCATAGATGTATAATCCGAGACCGAACATTGCCAAATTTTTCACAAGGCATCGCATAATTGTCTTGTTGATGTCGAACATCGTAGCTGCATCAACTTTCTTTTCGATGTAGGTGTTCTTATACTTGTCAAAGACTTGGTACGTATAGGGTTCAAGTCTCATCGCTTTGTTGGCTCCATCCATCACGGGGAGCCACATTTCGTAAGTCAGTCCGTCAACCGTCACTTCAGTATAGACGATGATGCCCAGTCTCTCGTCGAGGAAATAAGGCAAACTGGTGTTGCTGTCCTTCACAATCCTATAGGTCGCTGAAGGATATTGCTTCTTGAATTCCGCCCAAGCCACAGCCCAGGTCAAATAAGTCAGACCGTTTTTCTTTTCGGTGCGGTCATTCACATTCAGAGCGTAAAGGGTGTTGAAACCCTCTCTTCTCATTTCTTCTTGATTGGTGTTGATTTCCATTGTGTCCGTTTTTTAGTTGTTTGTTGATTGCATGAAAAAAGAGAGGCACACAAAATCGCTGTAATTGAATACTTTGATAATGTGTGTCTCTCTGAAAAAGGAGCAAAAAAGCCCCCTCCTGATATTTCTTCAGGATAAGAACCAGTCATAGCCTTCGCTGTCTTCGTACTTCAAGGCCTTGCTGATTCCTATTGCGAAATCTGTGCAGTTCTGGTTGCGTTCCAGCCATCTGTCAATATAACTTGACTTGACGGCTTCGTTGAACAGTTGCATCAAATCCCATGTGGAAATAGTGTCATCATCCCCATCTTTTCTTCCGAAATTGGGATTGCTGACATACTCCTTTACGGCGGCGTTCACCGCCTGATCCCCTAAAATGAATGGGGGTAGTGCTTTCTGTTGCGCCAGCGGAAGAGCTTGATAAAGTCTCATTCTTCCGATGATGTGGCAGAATTGGTCCTCGGTGATTCTCGTGTTTTGCAAATTTTCGAGAAGTCTGAGGTTGTCGTCTTTCTCTGGGTCGAAACCGCTGAATAGTTCGAGTGACCGCTGTTTGATGTCAGACTCGGTCATGCAGTCGATTGTTCCTGTGAAACCTGAGCATTGGAGCATCAGGTTTGAGCATACTCTAACTTGCCAGCCCACGAAAATCTTGAATTTCATGGCACTTGGTCTGTTGTAGAGCTTATCTTCGTTGTAAGCTCGGACACCGCCTATGCAAAGATAGACTTCCTGTCCGTTCACTTGTCTTGAAATGGAACTGACATGAGCCACCCATGCCAAACGTTGGTAGTAGATGGTCTTTTCTTGGTCTGTCAGCTCGTTTTGTTTCTTATTCAATGCCGTTGGCACACGCCCGTTGATGGGATGTGATACCCGACATTCGATTGGTGTTAGTTCTCCGAACACTTCTTCAGCAGCCTTGTAAACGGCCATCACAAAATTCTGGTGGCTTATGGTGAGGCTATTATCACAGAAGGTCGGCACAATACATTTCTCCGCGAGTTCACCAAGCGTAATGGCTTGTGTGTTTGACTCGATGAAATTGGGATGGTTATCTTCCTGTGCGTTGTCGTCTAAGACCTCGACTTCGGAAATGTCATCCAGTTGTAGTGTTCTTTCGCTGACGATTCTCCCTCTGATGGGTTCTGTCGTCATTGTCTCGTTGTTGTTGTCCATAATTGTTTGTCTTTAGTTGTTCTCGTTATGGTTTGTTCAATGGTGCTGTCTTCTTCTTGAATATCTTTCTCAGTTTCTTGCTGTTTTTGAGAATGGTTACTATCGTGTCCAGCACCAAAATAATGATGTCCTCTCCTTTCTCATACTTTGTCATTTTGTGAAGGGTTGGGACGAATTTTTCTTTCTTCTTTGATTCTCTTGATTGCGTCTCTTAATTCAAGACCGCATAGAACCAGCACCATTACTTCAGTGCTGATCTGTAATACTTTTACGATTTTTGTCATTTTTCTTTTTCCTTTCTGTAGTTTATTTGTTAATAATAGGTTAATTGTAATTCTATATATATAAGGCTTTTAAGGAGTATCACAAGGAATTAAAAATGAGCAAAAAAAATAGAGGAACCACGCCCGATTTATTCCAGGGTCGTAGTTCCTTGTTTCTTACAGACTGGCTATATCAGATGCAAATTAGGCATAGTCATAAGGCCTAATTCCAAGTGATGCCGCCTTCTTGATTGTCGCCGGATTATTCTTCATAACCTAGCATCAATAATGGCTGTCTGTTTTTATTCTCTTAAATAGTTCATATATAAGGGTTTGAAGGGTTGTTATCCGTAAAGAAAAACTGTCCCATTTTTGCCCGTTTTTCCGAAGCGGATATAATAAGTAGTAGTATCTTAAATACTACATCTATAATAATGATGATAATGATTAACAACAACAAAAAATCAGAGAGAACATCTTCGTATATGTCCGATGTCCTCTCTTATGAATGTTATCTGAAAAAACCTTCAAAAGTAATTTCAGGCAATCCCCATTTATTGACACTTCTCCCAAAAAATGAATCCTGGCTTTGGGGAATATCCTGCAAATCCCAATCACTAACAGAATACTCAAAATCCTCATTGCTTGACGATGTGTATGAGTAATTCTCTGCGCCGAGAAAAGACCAACTCATTTCAGGAAGGGTTATCTTTGGCAAATTGGTTGTTACAGGTTCGGTGTAATAATCATTAATCCATCTTGCAATAGTGCTTTTCCCAATCTTTAAGCCGTTCTCTTCCATAAAGGCCATATTCTTGCGTACAGACAGATTAGGGTTGTATAGCCTCTTGAACAGCTCTATATCACTAGCCTTGTCCTCGCGTCTGGCCTTTCTTTTTTCTTCCTTGGTCATCCCATGATTTGGATTGGTGTCTATCCATTTCTCGTTGCAATACTCGTACAAGGTGCTTTTCGGAACGCCAAGCAGTTCCATGTTTTCCCTAATGGATTTTGTTCTGTCGTACTTCTCATCAAGATTTGCCCAACGGATTCTCTTGCCGATATAGCTGAGTTGGCCACGCGTCGTAATGATTCCAGACTTGCAGATGAATTTCGGTCGATTCTTATGCCAGTATTGTATTTCCCAGTTGCAATAAGCCAGCAGTTGTTCCCAATTCATCTTCATGGCATTAACAACCTTCCTTTTCAGCGTGTCCAATGTAATGACCCCATCGCTGTTGTCAAAGAACCTGAAGACATCCACATATAGGTTGAATAGGAGCGTGTCAGGGTCAATGCCAGGAAACATCAACCTTCTCAAACAGGCGTTCTTGAATAGCTTGCGCCGCCTTAATTGTCCGTCAACTTGCTTCTCGCGATAATACCAAAGTTGCAGATAATTGTCATCGGTCAATTGATACAACCCGTCAATCCAATCCTCTCTTTCTATGCGATATAAATATTTGAATCGGATTGAGTAATAGTGCATGAAGTTGGGATAGTCCAAACGCTCCATGTCATTCAGCATATTCTCATCAAAGGATATTACATGTGCGTTTTCATTCTGTTGCTCCGTGGTAGGGTTGTCGAAATATTCTGCATAATCCTCGCTACTGAAGAAATCTGACGGTGAATAAATGCAATCGGATTGATAGGTTTCATAGTTCCCAAATACGCCGTTCATGTATTGGCTTATTCTCGTTCCGCAGTCATCTTCCATAGGCTCGGCTGTGTCAATTACAATCCTGTCGCTGATGGTTTGTGAGATTCTATTAAAATCCACCTTCCCGACAATCTGATCCAGCACATAGACCAGCCTGAAACGCCTCGATACAACACCTTTCTTTTCTTTGTTGTCAGAAAAGCTCATGTAAACGCAAGTGGGTCGTATGGTTAGAGTTGAAAGGTAGTCTTGGATGTTTGTGTATCTGGTGAAGTCGATGTCAACAAATACCGTCTGTGAGCCTCTGAAGAATTTGTCCGACTTATATGACAGTTTCATTGCTCCTTTGTTCGCCCCTTTCTTATATATCGGGTAGCTCTGATAATGCTTGCCGCTTGATGTTTCAATCCAATACTTGTTGTTTGGATCGAAGTCGAACAAATTACAAAACGCATGTCCGCTGGTGGCAAGATTGAGAAAGTCCGTCACCGTTACACTCTGTTCTATGAAAGCCATCTTGTGTTTTCCTACAACCTTGGCACCCTCCCTGCTGAGACATGCCGTAGCTTCTCCTTTGTCTTTGTAAGTGTCTAAACTTACATTTGTTTGAAATTTAAAGTCTTTGATAATATTCATAGCTTTGCAAATGAATTAGTTGGTTAATAAATGATGTCTGTGGGTGATGGTGTTGTAATGATAAGTATTTCTCCATCCCTCCACGCTCTGTTATAGTTACTGTGGCCCATTGTTAGTTTGGCCTCCTTACGGTTCTGAAAAATTTCTCCCGTGGTAATTAACTTGATTTGTGTATTCATGTCGAAATAGTTTTGGTTTGATAATACAGCCCCAGCCACCGTTAATTGTAGTCCACGGTGGCCGAAGTCTGTTTTTAAGATATGATTATAGCTCACGCGGATATATGGCTCTACAGAATTTCCGCGTATATTGATAGTATTTGTTATTTAGCCCAGCGCAAGTTTCTCACATCATCGTTTCCCAAATCTCCGTCGATATGCTCCACGCGGGTATATCTGTCAGGGTCAGGGTTGGGAAGAAATGTGCGCGCTATAAGTTCATCGGTAAACATTTTCTTTCCCTCGATAATAACATAGTTGCGCCCTGTCAATGCGTCTTTATGCTTCTCTAAAATTTGTTCTTCCATCGTTTTACGTATTGTGTTTGTTCTCATCTATAAAGGGTTGAAGGCCTACGGACTGCGTTTTTTCAATTTCACAATAGCAGCGATTCCGATTTTACCTATCTTTACCGCCTCAAACAGATTCACCATGCCATCACCTTTCATCAAATACATTCAAAACGAGCAACATTACACCGAGGTAATATCAAAGGTGGCCACGGTAAAGCAATCGTTATGGATTGGAACCGCCGACATCAAAGACCTCTATGTGATGAAAGGTAAGGAGGGTGTTCCGTTTCTCTCTGTGCTTGCCGATTTGTTGAAAAAAGGCATTGATGTGAGATTGATACACGCCAAAGAACCAGGGGCAATGTTCAGGGATGACTTCGACCGTTACCCCATCCTTGCGACTGAATTGGAAAGGGTGTGTTGTCCGCGCGTACATTTCAAGCTGATGATATTCGACACAGAGACAGCATACATCGGCTCGGCTAATCTTACGGGTGCGGGTATGGGCATGAAAAGTGAAAACCGTCGCAATTTTGAGGCTGGCATACTAACAAATGATCCAGAGTTTGTAGAAGCTGCCATTAACCAGTTTGATAAGGTTTGGATGGGGGCGTATTGTAAAAGTTGTGGTCGGAAGGATGTTTGTATTGATAGGATAGGATAATTATCCAAAAATCTCTCGTTTTGCCTCCTTGTTTTCGAATAAATTATTATTTTTGCAGCGTTTTATGAAATTCGCAAAATACTATAGATGTATGTGCAACAAACTGATAATCGCCCATAAAGCATACGAAGTAGAGAGAATTGATGCCAAGTCAATAAAAGGAATCTCATTGGAAATGCGGACAAGTTTCGTGTTCTACAAGTTGGAGGTTGTTGGACAAAGTATCATCCTTCTCAAACCCAAGTATGCCTTGGAACGCTACACGCCGAGAGCTTGCGCTAAGATGTCTGAAATGGTGTCGAAAGGTAACGGCTCTCCTTGTGCCTTTTGGTTTGATGCGTTAGACTTCAACCAACGGACGAGGTTGATGGAAAAGAATGTATATTTTGTGGTTTCTGATAAATATGCTTTCCTGCCTGGATTGGTGATGGACAGCCGTAACGAAAGAAAAACAGCAACGGAATTGACTGCACCAGCCCAATATGTGCTGCTCTATCACTTGCAAGCAAAGAACTTGGAAAGTCACAGTTCAATGGAATTGTCAGAAATTATGCCATACAAATATCTCACCTTGACCTTGGCTCTACAGGTTTTGCAGGATTTGGAACTATGCACTCTCGTTGTGGATGCCAACAAAGAAAAAAGACTGCATTTCGAGTTGAGAGGAAAAGCGTTATGGGAAAAGGTCTTGCCGTTGTTGAAGTCACCTTTGAAAAAAAGCTTCTATTGCGACAATGTAAAAGAAGAAACATCCTATTTGCAAGGTGGCATCAGTGCATTGGCGCATTATTCCATGCTCGTACCTGATGCAGTGAAAACTTTAGTGGCGGTCGAACGGACGGAAGCGGCCAAACAGGAAAACTTTGAGCGAATCAATTCGTGGGATGGGGCATATAAAATCGAAGTTTGGAAATATCCGCCCATCATTGCCGATGAAGGCTTTGTGGATCGGCTCTCGTTGGCCTTGACTTTGAAAAACGATGAAGATCCACGAGTACACAAGGAAGTTGAACGAATTACTGAAAAGACATGGTTGAAGGATTAGACAAATTCAGGGAGTCTTTAGGCTCTTATTCAGACAATTACATCATCATTGGAGGTACGGCTTGCAATGTCATTCTGGAAGATGCTGGAACTACGCCAAGAGTCACCCACGACATCGACATGATTGTTGTGGTCGAGCAATTGACAAAGGATTTCGTTTCTGCTTTTTGGAGTTTCATCCGTGAAGGTGGCTATACCATAGAAAAACGGCAGCGCAAGGATGGCGAACCCGCTTACGCTCTCTACCGTTTCAGAAGGCCGAGCGAAACAGGCTATCCTAGCCAAATTGAACTATTGGCAAGACATTCCGAATCATTGGGAGAACCGAGAGAAGTCCGTATTGAACCCATACAGATGGAGGATTACCAATACAGCTTGTCTGCCATTGTTTTGGACGATGATTTGTATCGGTTTGTCGTAGGCAACAGTAAAATGGTGAACGGAATCCGAGTGGCATCATTGGAATCGCTGATTTGCCTGAAGGCGAGAGCTTATCTGAATCTTTTGAAAGAAAGAGAAGTTGGGAAGCAGGTGAACAGCGACGACATCAAGAAGCACAGAAGGGATATCGTGTTGCTGGTGGCCGCAAGAACGGAAACGGAACCTGTCAGCGTGCCTGTCTCCATTTTGGACACAATAGATGAGTTCAGGCAGTTAGTGAACACTGAAGAATCGGCTTCTGCCCTGATGAACTCCTTGAGGATTGACAGGGAGCAGTTGAATGTCTATTTGGAGGCATTGGGTGAATTATTTATCGGGGAGGGGCGACAATGAAAATCCAATACGCATCTGACTTACATCTGGAGTTTCACGAAAATGGCTCTTGGTTGAAATCCCATCCTTTACAGGTGACGGGCGATGTGCTGGTACTCGCTGGCGACATCGGCTATCTTGGCGATGACAACTACAAAAACCATCCGTTTTGGGATTGGGCATCAGACAATTATAAACAGGTGATAGTCGTTCCTGGCAATCACGAATTTTACAAATACTATGACATCGACACGATGTATGATGGCTGGGATTTGGAAGTCAGGGAAAATGTCCATTGCCGTTATAATGCAGTCATCCCATTGTCAGATGTCATCGATTTGATAGCCACTACATTATGGTCGAAGATTGAGATTTACGACGCATACCTGACCGAGAAATCAGTTTCCGACTTTTACCGCATCATGGCAAGCGGAAACCGTTTGGACTTCACCAGATTCAATGAGGAACATGAGCGTTGCTTCAGCTTTTTGAAGAATGCAGTTTCCCAGAACAAGGCCAAACACATTATCGTGGCTAGCCATCATGTACCTTCACAACTGCTGACCGACCCGATGTTTAAGGGCAGCACTATCAACGGGGCATTCACGGTCGAGTTGTTTGATTTTATCGCCGACAGCCCGATTGAGTACTGGATTTACGGTCATTCCCACCGAAACATAGACGGTATCATAGGCAATACCAAATGCGTTTCCAACCAGTTGGGTTATGTCTCGCATGGCGAGCATTTGTCGTTTGACAATGGGAAGATGTTTGAAATCTGATTACAATGCGTTTTATTTCTTCCAAGTGCTATTATTATATAAAAGGTGTAGAACTAACGAGGCATCAAAATGAATTAAACGAACCAAAATGTTTCACCTATGTTTCACCTGAGAAAAGAAAAATCCTCCGTAGTTTATTGTAAATCAACAATCTACAGAGGATTCGTCGTACCCGAGACCGGGATCGAACCGGCTCGCCTTTACGGGGCAAGGGATTTTAAGCCCCTCGTGTCTACCAATTCCACCACTCAGGCACTTACAAAAAATCCCGATTTCACTCGGGACCTTGTGGAGCGGAAAACGAGACTCGAACTCGCGACCCCGACCTTGGCAAGGTCGTGCTCTACCAACTGAGCTATTTCCG
>JAEEGL016230078.1_pt1 | contig 14594 bp, 16 predicted proteins | sample 9134231 | NCBI WGS metagenome assembly JAEEGL01 (sample SAMN16246548, study PRJNA631951) | gut metagenome | biome: gut microbiome; feature: rumen; material: fiber-attached | host: Bos | place: Iran: Karaj | collected 2018-10 | reverse complement strand
TTTTGCCGCGCAGCGTGAATACCTGGGTGAAGCGCTCGTCGGCTTCTTCGTTGACGTTGTATATCTGGCTGTCGGCGCGGATCGTGCCGGAGTAGACTTTGAATATAGACAGACGGCCTACGAAGGGGTCAACGATCGTCTTGAACACGAACGCGAGCGGCGCGCCGGCGGGATCGATCTTGATCTCGACGGGATTGCCGTCTTTGTCTTTGCCGACGATGGGCGGCAGTTCGGTCGGATCGGGCAGATATTCCACGATGAAGTCGAGCAGCTTTTTAACGCCGGTGTTCTCGTTGGCCGCGCCGACCAGCACGGGAGCGCAGGTGCAAGCCACGATCGCTTTTTTGAGGCCGGTGACCATTTCTTCGTCGGTGAACTCCTCGCCTTCGAAGTATTTCATCATCAACTCTTCATCGGACTCGGCAACGGCTTCTTTAAGGTCATTGTGGATAGACTCGGCTTCGTCTTTGACGGACGCGGGAATGCTGTCCTCGATGAACGTTCCGTCTTTGCCGATCTTGTAGCCCACCAGTTTAACGGTGTCGACCATACCGACCATCGTGCGGTTCTCGAACACGGGCAGCTGCAGCGTTACGCAGGAAGTGCCGAACACTTCGCGCATATTCTGATACAGTTTTTCGAAGTTCGCGTTCTCCTCGTTGAGGCGGTTCACGAAGAACATGCGGGGCAGTTTGTTTTTATTGACGATGTCCCACGCTTTCTCGGCGCCGACGGATACGGAATCGCCCGCCATCACGATGATCGCGGAATCGGCGGCTCTGACGCCTTCCAGCTGGTCGGCCACGAAGTCGAAATATCCGGGGGTGTCGATTATATTTATTTTTTTGCCCTGCCAGCTTACGGGAGCGACCGCGGTCTGCACAGAAACGTGTCTCTTGATCTCCTCAGGATCGTAGTCCAGCACAGTGTTGCCATCAGCGATCTGCCCCAATCTGTCGGTGGCTTTCGAAAGGAAAAGCATCGACTCCCCGACTGTCGTCTTACCGACACCGCTGTGGCCCAGGAATACTACGTTTCTGATATCCGTACTCTTCATATAAACTACCTCCAAAGAGAATTTCAGGTGCAAGTCACAAAAAGACTCAAGCTTTTGGATTATACAACAGTTATAAGAATTATGTCAAGCGAAGAATTCGGTTTTCGGTGACAACGATACCAAATCGCACATCATGTGCGCAGGCGGGCAATTCCGCGCTCAGCAGCCGCTCAAAACACAGCACCGCGCCGTTCATCACTGCTCCCGCGGCACGATCGGCTTCAGCCCGGGCCGCCGGCGCAAAAAACCGGTCGTAATATCCGCCGCCGTGGCCCAGCCGGTATCCGTCCGGAGCCACACTCAGGCACGGGATAAGCGATAGCTCCAATTCCGCCGGACTGGCGGTCTCTCCGGGCGCGGGCGTCAAGATGCCGTACCGGTCCGGTTCCAGCGCTTCAAGATCGGTGATTCGAGTTGCCGCCATCAGGCCGCTTCCTGTGATCCGCGGGACGTATACTAGTTTGCCCCGGGCCAGCGAATAACGAATGATCCGGTGTGTATCCGGCTCGCGTTCGCAGCTGACGTAAGAAAACAGCGTGCCGGCGGCAATAAACTCCGGCAGCGTGATAACACGCTCAAAAACCGAAGCATTGGCGGCGTCAATATACTCCTTATTGAGCATTGACGCTTCCGCTCTGATCAGTTTTCTGAGTTCACGTTTTTCCATACATTGACCCCTTCTCCGCCGCGGCGGCAGCGCAATTATACAATGGCAAAGGGCAAATGGCAAATGACTTGAACACCGGGCCTTTAAACACCGGGTCTGTCCCCCTGCTTAAAAAAGTTGACCGCGGCAGCGCAGATAAAGTACAATATCAGGCGAGGTGAGCGCTGTGAAAAAAGTGATCGCGATCGTGCTGTATTTGCTGCTCGCGCTGCTGATGCTGGCGGTGCTGGAACTGAACCAGAACCGGGTGATCGGAAGCGTACTTATCGCATTGTGCGCAGCGGGCGTAATAGTGCTGCGGCTTACGGTGTTGACCGATCGTCCCTGGTACTTGAAGCTGAGCGCGGTCATCGGGTTTATCGGATCGTTCGCCGCCATCCTGTTCCTAACATGGCCGCCCACCCGCGCCGTACCCGCGACAAAACAAAAAAGTCCGGTGTATACCCGGACATATTCCGTTGCCCAGGGTGAACTGCGCGGCGTAAAGTTATCCGACAGCGTGGAACTTTTTGCCGGGATCCCGTACGCCAAACCGCCCGTGAATGAATTGCGGTGGCGGGAACCGCAGGATCCGGAGCCCTGGGAAGGCGTGCTCGACGCCGATACATTTGCACCGATGAGCATGCAGCCCACGAATCTGCCCATCTACAACTCCCTCGCCCAGATCATCGGCTACCACGATTACAAGATATCCTGGTCGGACAATTACGTACCGCCCGTCAGCGAGGATTCCCTCTATCTCAACATCTGGCGCCCCGCCGGCGAGGTCAATAACGCTCCTGTCCTTGTATTCATCCACGGCGGCTCGCTGCAGACCGGGCAGCCCTGGTACGCCGATTACAGCGGCGAAGGACTGGCGCGTGAAGGCATCATCGTGGTCAACATGGGCTACCGTCTGGGAATATTCGGCTTTTTTGCCTGCGATGAGCTCATTGCGGAATCTCCCCATGGCACAACAGGCAACTACGGACTGCTGGACCAGATCAAGGCACTGGAGTGGGTCCGGGACAATATTGCCGCGTTCGGGGGTGACCCGGACAACGTGACGCTGGCCGGCGAATCTGCCGGTGCCGTCTGCGTAAGTGCGCTGTGCACTTCCCCGCTGGCCAAAGGTCTGTTTCGCCGCGTGATACTGGAAAGTTCCACACTGGCCCCGGTCTCGCCGCCGCATTCCTTCAGAACACTGGACGAAGCGCTCGATACCGGACTTAAAACGCTGAAAAAATACGGCTGTGAGGATGTTGACGCCCTGCGCGATCTGTCGGCAGAGAAACTGGCCGCCGAAGCGGATACGCACCACCATATTACCGTTGACGGTTACGCGCTCACCGAAACACCGTACGCGGCATACGCCGCCGGCCGGTTCAACGAAGCACAGATAATGCACGGTTACAATAAGAGCGAGAGCGCGGCGTTCGTATTGTTCGATCAGGCGAACAAGAAAAACTATGCCGGCAAGGTGAACTCCAATTTCGGCGCATACTCCCCGGACATCCTCGCACTGTATCCCGCCGGCGGCAACACCGACGCCAAAGCCGCCTGGGCCGAGATCTGGGGCGCGCGGTTTTTCGATTACTCACACTATTGCCTGAACCGTCTTGCAGTCGCGGGCGGGATCCCGGTATACGAGTATTATTTCACGAAGGACAACGGCCGGCTGGGACCCTGGCACAGCGGCGAAATGGTTTATTTTTATGGCAACATACCGGCGGATTCAAAGCTGTACGATGCGCGCGACCGGGAATTGTCCGCGCAGATGACCGGATATTTCATCAATTTCGTCAAGACCGGCGATCCAAACGGCGCGGGTCTGCCGCGCTGGGAGGTCAACACGTCCTCCGTTGACCTTATGGAATTCGGCAGCGAGACGCGCATGGTCAAAGAGCGCAAAACCGCACTGTACGAGATTTTCGACCGCATCGACGGCTGGCCGGCTTGAAACGACGTTTGATTTTTGATAAAATATCAGCAACATTAACCGGAATAAGATTACGAACGGAGGAACCTGATGGACGACCGTATTGACAACAAGACCCTCATCCGCGGCCTGCTGGTGCCCGAGGAAAATTACGCAGACGTAATGAACACCGCCGTGCTGCCGTTCCTGGAGCGCGCGCGCACCGAAAAGATGCTTAAAATGCGCGACGGCATCGAGCTGCATCTGGTGCGGTATGCGCCCATAGACGCCGCGCCAAAGGGCAATATACTGATCATTCACGGATTCACCGAATCCACCGAAAAATACCGCGAGCTGTGCTATTATTTCGTTAAGGCGGGGTATACGGCCATTGCCTACGACCAGCGCGGCCACGGCAAGTCTGCGCGCGAAGTGGCGGATCCGCAGCTCACCCATGTGGAGCGGTTTGCGGATTATGTTGACGACCTCGCCGAAGTGATAGATTCCGAACTGAGCGGTTCGCCGCTGCCGGCGTATCTGTTTGCGCATTCGATGGGCGGCGCGGTGACGGCGCTGTATCTGGAACAGCATCCGGACAATATATTCAAAAAAGCCGTACTATCCTCCCCGATGATCGCACCGGCGCGCGGCGGTTTTCCGCTCTGGTTCTCGAAGGCAATAATGGGCACCTGCTGCGCGTTCGGTCAAAAACGCAAGCGTATCTTCCTGTCCAAACCGCCGGAAGGCCGCGAAGACCCGGCCACTTCCGCCAACGACTCGCTGGCACGCTTCGAATTCTATCAGGACATGAAAGTCGGATACAAAGAGTACTCCAACAACGGACCTACGTACAAATGGACGCTGGAATCGCTTAACGTGACGAAAAAGATCCTGAAAAAAGGCGCGCCCGAAAGCATTAAAACGCCGCTGCTGATTTTTGTGGGCGGCAACGACGACGTGGTATTGACCGACAAGATCGCAGAGTTCGCCGCGCGGGTGCCGGGGTCAATTACGGAGAATATCCCGAATTGCCGCCACGAGATCTACTACGGCGTCAACGCCGTTCTGGAAAACTACCTGCCCGCCTTGCTGGACTTCTTTAACTGAAGCGTTCCGGTCCGCGCCGCGCGGATCATTACTCAAAAGTGCTGTCGATCATCTCCGTGATGTACGCCAGCGCTTTTTTTGTATTTTTGGAGCGGCGGCACACGCACAGGATCATGCTGCGCTCCTGACCGGAAATATCATCGTTGAGCCAGATCAGCGAAGTATCCGCGAAGAAGCGGGAACCCGCTTCGGTAAATTCGATGCCGTAGGTGCCGGAGGGCACGTTGTCCCCTTCACCCTTGTTTTCGTAATATAAATACTCCAGCCCGCCAAACGCCAGATCACCCGATTTTGAGGCAATGAAATCGTCCAGCGGCAGGAAGACGTATTGACTCACGTATACGTCGTAATTGTCCCGGTCAATGATTATCAGATCCACCGAGCCCGCCAGGAACTGCGCCCGGAACGCCACCGCCGCGTCCGCGGTATCCTTGTCGTTGAGCGAGGAATTGACCGTGACTGAAAAAAACGAAGTCTGCGGCGATTTGATCACGCTGCTTTTCTTTTTCAGCTCCGACTGCAGATCGGAGGGTTTCACCACATAGTACGCACCGGTGAATTTGATATAGATATCGTCTTTGCGCGAGTCCTTCACCTGGAAATAGATCAGCATGCCCAGAACCGCCGTGACCAGGATCGCCGCGATAAAGAACTTGTAATGATCCAGCCGCGCGGAAAGTTTGTAAAAGAAATTGCGGACTTTGAACGGGATCGGGGATGTGGGATTCGGATCGGAAAAGTCGTGCACGGTGCCGACGATGTTGTCGTACGCCTGGGTGATCGTCTTATAGTACTCCATATCCTCGTCGGTGGCGCCGTATTCGTCGGTGCGCTGTTTGTACGCCCGCAGCAGCGCGCCGTACTTGCGCTCCACTGTTTCCCGCGGCGTGCCTTCTTCCAGCCCCAGTACTTTATAATCTTCAGCGCTGCCCATCAGTCAACATCTCCCGTCTCGATGTAATTGTCCTCGTCCGCAAACAGGTCGTTCCGGTAATCCGCGCCCAGCACGCCCGCGGTGGACGAATCGATCTGTTCGTCATATCCGCGCAGCGCGGCAAAAGGGGCAAACTGCGCCGCCCGGTCGCTCATGGACATGTGCGGCCGTTTTTCGGAGCGGTGATTCGGCAGATCGATTATATCGCCGTATATTTTATAAACGTCTGTCATGCCGCGTTCCTTTCCGTCTTACGCTCGGTGGCCGCCGACCTGGCCGTTGCGCTCCCGGGCCGTGGCGCCTTCTTCGTAGTTCATGCCCCGCAATACGGCGTTTTTGCCGTAGCGTTTCTTTATATCCAGCATTGCCTGCTGCATGCTGCGCTCTTTGGCGCGCTTTTCCTCAGCCTGCGCTTCGGCAGCCGCATCCGCCTCCGGATCCGCAAACAGACTCAATTGCTGATTTACGCTCTGTTCCGCTCTGCGTCCGGCGGCTTCCTCACACGTGATAACGTGGTTGGCCACCACATACATGCGGCGTATAGTCAGTGCCGGATCCGCGATCCGGTCAAACAGCTCGTCCAGCGCCTCAAAGATCCGGCGTGAGGATGATGTAAATCCGTTCAGGTTGACAGAACCGTGGGCACTTTGCGGCACTTTGCGGCCGTAGTGATCTGCGCGGACCTTGCCTTCGTACGCCTGCGCACCGGTTCGGCGCAGATTTTCCGTGTCGTACCCGATCGTCAACACCAGCTGATCCGTTTCCACCCGCTTTTCCACTAGGTCCAGCATCAATGAATCCGCCATTTCCCGGGCCACCAGTTTTGCTTTATCAAAGGGATACGGCGTGGACAATACCTGCCCCACAGACAGGCTCCGGTTCTCCGGCTTATAATCTTTTATCGCCGCTATCGTGCACGGCTCCCAGCCCCAGGCGTGGTCAATGAGCAGCTCGGCGTTGACTCCAAACAATTTGTACAGTTTGTCCTCGCCGTACACCGACTGCCGCGCCACATCGCCCATCGTGAACATACCGTTTCGCTCCAGTCTGGCCGCGATCCCGGGACCCACGCGCCAGAAATCCGTGAGCGGCCGGTGGCACCAGTATTTTTCCCGGTACGAGCGCTCGTCCAGCGCCGCGATCCGCACGCCGTTCTCATCCGGCGGCATATGTTTGGCCTCTATATCCATGGCGATCTTGGCCAGATACATATTGGCGCCTATCCCCGCCGTCGCGGTGATGCCGGTCTCGAACTGTTCTTCCCGCACCAGCATCCGCACGAATTCCATCGGACTCAATTTATAGAAATCCAGGTACGAGGTGGCGTCAATAAACACTTCATCTACCGAATACACATGCATATCTTCGGGGGCAACGAACTTCAGATATATGTCGTATATCCGCGTACTGACTTCCATATACCGGCTCATACGCGGACGGGCGACAATGAAATCCAGTTCCAGCCGTTCATCCGCTTTGAGTTTGACATCGTCAGTGGTCTTGCCTGAAAACGCGGCGTCCGGTCCGTATTTTTTGCGCAGTTTCTCGAGGCGGCCGCGGTTGACTTCCTTCACCCGGGCGATCGCCTCAAACAGACGCGCCCGGCCTGAGACGCCCCAGGCTTTGAGCGCCGGCGATACCGCGAGACAGATTGTTTTCTCGGTGCGTTCTATATCGGCGACCACCAGATACGTACGAAGCGGATCTACGCCCCGGTCGACACATTCCACCGAGGCGTAAAACGATTTTAAATCAATTGCCGCGTATACTTTTTCCGGCGTTTTGACCTGCGTTGTCACCTGTTCCATCGCTTAGGCTGCCGGCCGCGCCGGCAGTCAATGTCAGGTCTTGTTGACCTTGAAATCTTCGTTGGATTTAGAATAGGGATTGACGTTGTTCTGTTTCACGAACGGGCCGGCAAAGTTATGATTGCCGAACGTGATGATAAGCGCCGAGATCAGCGCGGAAAGTCCCCAGACTCCCAGGAGAATGTATACATAAAACATCTCGGTCTTGCCCATAAGCGCCGCGATCAACATCGCCACCGCAGCCAGCGCCCAGCCCGCGTGATAAAGCAGGCTGCTCAGGAAGCACAACATGAATCCGCCGAAACCGCTGCCTTTTTCTTTCATCGAAAACGCTCCTTTCATCAGTGACCGGCATTACTGAACCGGTTCAAAATCCGCCGCGCCGTGCTTGCAGAGCGGGCAGACAAAGTCCTCGGGAAGTTCTTCCCCTTCATACACATAGCCGCAGACCTTGCACACGAAGCCTTTTTTGCCTTCGGTCTGAGGTTTGGGCTTGACGTTGTTCTGGTAGTAAGTGTACGTCATGGTCTCCAGTTTGGAAATGACGCGGGCTTCGTTCACGGAGCACACGAACATGCCGTGGGTGCCCATGTCGATGTACTGTTCTACTTTCAGCGACATGAACGAATTGATGTACTGCGGCAGGAAGCGGAGGCCGTTGTCCGAGCGCATTTCCGCGATGCCTTCGAATTTGTCGGCATTGCGGCCGCTGCGGAAACCGTAATTCTCAAATACGGAGAACGGCGCGTCCACAGAGAGACAGTTCACGTTCATGATGCCGGTCTGTTTGATGATATGGTGCGAGTAATTATCCTTGTTGATGGTGACCGCCACGCGGTTGGGCGTGTTGGTGACCTGAGTGACGGTATTGACGATCAGGCCGTTGTCACGGGTGCCGTCGTTGGAAGTGACCACATACAGCCCGTAGCCGATGTTGAACAGCGCCTTGAGATCGTTTTTGTTGGCGGTCTCGCTGCGCCGCGCCACATAATCGATGCACAGTTCATCGCAGAGCGCGTCCAGCTGCTGCTTCGACTCGTCACCCAGCGCCGAACGGATATGTACGGTGTTGTCGGTGAATTTGAGATTTTTGCAGCCGGAGAGCATTTCGCGCATCACTTTCGCGGCCTGCGGCGCCCAGGAGCCGTTCTCGATGAGGGCAACGGTGCGGTTCTGGAAATTGCGCTCGGTCAGGTGGTCAATAAACGTGCGCATGAACGGGAAAATATCCGCGTTGTACGTGGTAGTGGCCAATACGAGCTTGCCGTACCGGAACGCGTCCTCCACTGCTTCCGCCATATCGTCCCGGGCCAGATCCGTCACGGAAACCTTCGGGCAGCCTTTCTCCCGGAGCTTGTCCGCCAGCAGTTCCACGGCCTTTTTAGTGTTGCCGTACACGGAAGTATAGGCGATAAACACGCCGTCCGTCTCGACGCCGTACGTGGACCAGATGCTGTACAGATTGAGGTAATATCCGAGGTTCTCGGTCAATACCGGTCCGTGCAGCGGACAGATCGTCCGGATATCCGCCCCGCCCAGTTTCTTCAATATACCTTGTACCTGCGCACCGTATTTGCCTACGATGCCGAAATAGTAGCGCCGCGCTTCGCACGCCCAGTCCTCGTCCGCGTCAGTGGCGCCGAATTTGCCGAACGCGTCTGCGGAGAACAGCACTTTTTCGGTGCTCTCGTAGCTCATAACTACCTCGGGCCAGTGCACCATCGGCGCCGTGTGGAAATTGAGCACATGCTCGCCCAGCGAAAGCGTGTCGCCCTCGCCCACGGCGATGCGGCGGTCCGCAAAATCGGTACCGAAGAAATTCTGCATCATCGGGAACGCCTTGGCAGATGCCACCACGATCGCGTCGGTGTACAGCTTCATAAACGCGGCGATATTGGCGGAATGATCCGGCTCCATGTGGGATACGACGAGGTAATCCGGTTGCCGGCCGCCGAGGACTTTCTGGAGATTGTCCAGCCATTCGTGAGAGAAGTTCCGGTCAACGGTATCCATAACCGCGATCTTGCGGTCAATGATCACGTACGAATTATACGCCATGCCGTTGGGGACAATGTACTGTCCCTCGAACAGGTCGATGCGGCGGTCGTTTACGCCGATATATTTGATATTATCGGAAATATGCATGTGTTTGCTCCTTTTTTTGGTGTTTACAGCATTTTTTCGATCTCGCTCTGCGGTCTGTAGCCCATTGCCTTAGCGGCGAGCGTGCCGTTTTTGAATACCATCAGCGTGGGGATCGCCTCGATGCCGTACTGCATCGCGAGTTCGGGTTCTTCGTCAACGTTGACCTTCCCCACTTTTATATCGGTCCGTTCTTCGGCAATGCGCTCTATCACCGGCGCGAGCATGCGGCAGGGTCCGCACCATGTGGCCCAGAAATCCACCAGTACCGGGACCTCCGATTTCAGGACCTCCGCCTCAAAGTTCGCGGCGGTCAATGTAATTTCAGCCATGTCGATCAGCTCCTTTTCTGTTATGTTATTTCGTGCCGTGCGCCGCGGGCTGTCAGTCCAGATGCTTATAATACAGCATGCAGTGGCAGTACCCTTCAAACTCCGGATCTTTTATCTGGTTCCGGAATTCTTCGCACATGCACTTGAATTCGGGCGTGCGTTTGGTACGGCAGGGGCAATACCCTCCCGTGCGCTCCAGCCCCGCCTTTACGGCGTCAACGATCTCTTTATCTTCGTTAAGCGTTATGCGCATAGCGGTCTCACCCTTTCCAAAGCCCGTGCAGATTGCAGTATGCGTATACTGCTTCCACTTCATCGCCGTCGCATATGCTGAAGCACGCTCTGGGCGCTTCACCCGGCTTCAATGCCTTGCGCTGATTGCCGAACTTGGTCTGCAGCGCGATCCACTCGATGTAGTGCTCTTCCAGCATCGGATGCAGTGTGCTGCCCACTTCCACGGTGACCGTGTTTCCTTCTACCTTATAGACCGGAATGTGCTTTTCTTTCGAAGCATCCACGGTGCCCGGTATGATCTGCTTCATAGGCTTTCCGCAGCATACCACCGGCGCCTGCGTTTCTTTTACTTTGGCAATGATCTGCCCGCATGATTCGCACTGATAAAATTTTAATTCCATAGTAGTTACCTCCTGTCAAAAACTGTCACGGTGCCGCCGTCCGGCAGCACTTCTCTTACGTTTTAATTATACCACAAGAAGGTAATACTTGAAAAGTGAAAGATGCACTTGACAGGCACAGCATCAAATAGTATGCTTGCCTTAGAAATAATTGACGCCCATGATCCGGGAACTGAATAAAAACGATGAGGTATACTGAAATGAACAAGTTACGTATTGTCCGCCTGCTGACCGTTGTCATGCTGATCGTCTTCGCGGCGGGGATCATATCCGGCTGTACCGGCAAAAATAAAACCGGGAACGGATCCGGCGACCCGTCCGCCCAGCCGCAAGCCACGGCTGTTCCCGATGTGTCGCCGCTGTTATGGCGCGTCACGGACAACGCCGGCCACACGCTTTACCTGTTCGGCACGATACATGTCGGCGACAGCCGAAACGACGCCGTACTTGAACGCGTTGCCCCCGTACTCGAAAGCTGCGACGCGCTGGCCGTGGAATTTGACATTATCGCCTACTCTAAAAACACGCAGCAGATGATGCAGGATATGATGCAGTACGTGCTCACCGACGGCAGTGAAGTCTCGGAATATATGCCTCCTGAACTGTATCAGCGCTCCTACGAGCTCCTGGAAAAGGCGAACACATTACCCGCGCTCTTTACCCGCTACAATCTGGCCTGGTGGGCGCAGCTGGTGGAATCGGCGGTATTGACCGTATACACCGACCTGGACAGCGAAAAGGCCATGGACAGCCTGCTGATCCGCCGCGCCAACAAAAAAGGCATGCCCGTGCTCGATGTGGAATCCTCGACTTTTCAGATGACGCTGCTCAACAGCTTTGAAGACGAACTCTACCTGCTGCTGATCGAGGACCAGCTGGACAACACCGAAAACCTGAACAGCCAGCTGCATGAGCTGTACGACCTGTGGCTTTCCGGGGACAAAGACTCGTTCTGGACGTATCTGGCCGGGGATGATGACGTTGACGCAGCTGAAGGACAATATACAGAAGCGCAAATTGCGATGATAGAAGACTACAACCGCAAGCTGCTGGATGACCGCAACCTCGGGATGCGCGACCGCGCGATCGAATTCCTGACCAGCGGTCAGACCGTGTTCTTTGCCGTCGGCGCCGCGCATATGGCAAACGATGTCGGACTTGTAAAGCTGTTGACCGATGCCGGATATACCGTTGAAGAGGTATCGTACTAAAAAAGCACTTGAAATAGATGCCGAATCAGAGTAAAATACTGTCCGCGCCATGAATAAAGCATGGCGCAGCGAGTCGGCGTGATGGAATTGGCAGACGTGGTGGACTCAAAATCCACTCCCAGCGATGGGGTGCGGGTTCAAGTCCCGCCGCCGGCATAACAGAAACCTCTTTTGTCGGTCACGGCAGAAGAGGTTTTCTTATTGCCTTCCGGCGCAAAACAAGGTATTATTAATGCGGAGGGCAACATGATATTATGATTATACTGATCACAGGCGCGACCCATACAGGCAAAACGCTGCTGGCGCAGAGGCTGCTGGAAGAGTTTAATTATCCGTATCTTTCGATCGACCACCTCAAAATGGGTCTGATCCGCAGCGGCGTAACCAGCCTCACTCCCGAAGATGACGGAGGATTGAACCGGTTTCTCTGACCGATGGTGCGCGAGATAATAAAGACCGCTGTCGAAAACCGGCAGGACCTGATTGTAGAAGGCTGCTACATCCCGTTTGATTGGCGGCAGGATTTCGATGGCAATTACCTGCGCAGCATAAGATTCGTCTGCCTCGCCCTGAGCGAGGAGTATATTGACCGTCATTTCGCCGACATAATTGACCACGAATCCGATATAGAGACACGGTATTTTGACACCTGTCTCACGCCCGCGGTCCTGAAGCGGGACAACCGTTTCTATATTGACGGATTCGTGAACGCCGGCGAACCCGTGACGGTCATCGAGAAGGATTACAATGAGACGATCAAAAACATTATTAGTACCAATATTGATCCTGCTGTTATTTGAGGCGGTAGCGGTCACGCTCTGGCTGACGAAGGGCAATCTGTTCTACCTGTTCAATTTTACCTATATCGGCGTCTCCGTGGCGCTGGGCGTGTTTCTGATGCTGAGAAAATACAAACATGCCCGGCGCATCGTGCAGCTGCTCGTGGGCCTGTACATGCTGGTATATCTCGGGCTGATCTGCGGCGAAAACATGCAGCTCGAAGGCTTCTGGTATTACCTGTTTACCGGCGTGTTCGAGGCAGCCACGATCCATTATGCCGTGGCCAAGATCTTCGGCCCGTTACTGTTCGGCCGCGGCTGGTGCGGATACGCGTGCTGGACGGCAATGTTACTCGACTTTCTGCCCTTCAAAACCCCCGCGGGGCCGCGCAAAAAGCTGGGCTGGATCAGATATATCACATTCGCGGCATCGCTGGTATTCGTGGCTGCGCTGTTCCTGGCAAAAGTCGGCAATATCGAGCGGATCATGTTCTGGGCGTTTATCGCGGGAAATGTTCTGTACTACGGAACAGGAATCATTCTGGCATTCGTGTTTAAGGACAACCGGGCGTTCTGCAAATATATTTGTCCGGTGACGGTGTTCTTGAAACCGATGAGCTATTTTTCCCTGATCCGGGTCAAGTGCGACCGGGACAAATGCGTGAACTGCGGCAAATGCAAACGCGTCTGCCCCATGGATGTGGACATGACGGACAATTCCCGCCGGCGGAAGAACGGGACCGAATGCATACTGTGCATGGAGTGCGTGAAGAATTGTCCGAAGGATGCGCTGTGACGAGGTAGTTGTCAATGAGCAAAGCAGAAGGATCCTTTAGCGGCATGCGCAAATATCTCGAGCAGAAAATGATCGCCCCCGCCTGGAAAGGCCGGGTCAGATACAACTGTTCGACCGCGGTTGGTATGGACGGCTGCCGGTTTTTTGAACTGTATATCGACAACGTCTGCGTCAAACGTTTTTCCTGGGAGACCGTGAATTCTTATTTTATTGAAAACGGGATCGCGGAAAAGAAATCTCCGATGGATACCCGCGACTACTGGGAGGATTTCTGGGACCTGATGGCGAAGTATCCGATGGATAAACGGACTGAGTATACCGATACGGAGTTTTGCGAGGCGCTGGAGAAATACCGGAACGGGAAGATATCTGAGAGCATTCATTCCCCGGATCCGCTGGTCGTTATGTTTGCGCTGCTTGACCGCAGAGTCGGAAAGAGGACGCTAAACACGCTGGAAGACGAAATGCGGAAAAGGCCGGAGTGGCTGAGGGAGTTGTATAATATGAGAAATAATCTGATGAAATACAGTGTCAGGTAAATTATTAAAAGAACTGTAGAATCAGGAGAAGTTTTTCTGGAGCAGTCAATTATAATGGGTTTTGCAAGAAAAATAAGAGTTCGGTAAATAAGATGCCAAGTGTAAGAAGGCGCCCGTTTCTTGCAAAGTGACTTTTTTATGAACTTTTCAAGAAAATAGTCTTTTCAATCATTCCCTTCCAGATAGGAGATGGAACCATGTTCTAGAAAATGGGCCGATTTTAAGACTATTAAAGGAATCCGGGGGGACTCGCCCACGCAAATCCAGTCTCACCTTTTATATGGATTTGCTTAAAGGGCAGATCTCACTCTTGCCCGGGGGGACTCGCCCACGCAAATCCAGTCTCGCCTTTTATATGGATTTGCTTAAAGGGCCCTCCTCGCTGGCACATGCCCCCGGCATGTGCCTACGCTCTTGTTATTTCAGTCTTTAGTGCTTTTAGTCGCTAGCGCTCGGTTCGAGTCCCCCGTTAAGCAAATAGCAGCCCCAAAAGGGACTGCTATTTGCTTACGTGCCCGGGGGGACTCGAACCCTCGACCGACGGCTTAGAAGGCCGTTGCTCTATCCAACTGAGCTACGGGTACATTATGAAAGCGGGTGAAGGGAATCGAACCCTCACAATCAGCTTGGAAGGCTGATGTTCTGCCATTGAACTACACCCGCGGCACGGAGCGTATGATACCACGGAAG
>JAEEGL013524029.1_pt1 | contig 14594 bp, 14 predicted proteins | sample 9134231 | NCBI WGS metagenome assembly JAEEGL01 (sample SAMN16246548, study PRJNA631951) | gut metagenome | biome: gut microbiome; feature: rumen; material: fiber-attached | host: Bos | place: Iran: Karaj | collected 2018-10 | reverse complement strand
TGAGTAGCCATAGTACCCTTTAATTCTTTATCTTTACTTCTAATTTCTTCTCTCATGGCATCTTCTAATTCTTTACCATGTAAATCTTTAAATTTATTTTCAGAGAAATATTTTAATTTAATCTCATTTGGACTTCCTTCTAAACCAGGTGTATAAGCAGGGCTTACTACTGGGTCAGCAAGTTCCCAAATCTTTCCTACTGGATCTTTAAATGCTCCATCTCCATAAACCATTACTTCAACATTTTTACCTGTTCTTTCTTTCATAATAGCTTGAACTTTATTAACTAGAGCACTTCCTGTTCTTGGGAATAGTTTTACTCTTTCCTCTGTAGAACGGTTACTTCCTAAAAGTCCATATGGTGAGTATCCACTACCATCAACACTTTGATTTAGTATTTCACTCATCATTAATACTTTTTCAGCACCAGCTTTTAGAAGTTTTTCTTTAGTTTCTTTTCTTGTATGAATATCACAGTTAATTACTGTTTTTGTATAATCTAAAATAGTCTCTGGTCTATTTGAAAATACCATTTCAAATTTACAACCTTCTTTTTCAACTAATTCTTTATAAACTTCATACATGTTAACACCAGTAAATAAATGTTTAAAATGTCCATAGTGTTTCTTATATTCTTCTTCACTAATAACATCTGATGATGGGTTAACACCATATTTTACTAAATCTTCCTTATAAAGAATATCGTTACCTACTTCATCTGAAGGATAACTTGATAATAATGTAATCTTCTTAGTTGATCTAGCCATTGCTGATAATAAAACAGCAAATCTATTACGGCTTAAAATTGGGAAAACAATACCAATGTGATCAGAATGTAATTTATTCTTAATGTCTTTAGCTATTTGATCAAGTGTAGCAAAGTTTCCTTCACTAATACCAACTACAGCTTCAGTAATAGCAATAACATCTCTATCTTCAATTTCAAAATGTTCTGTTTCACTAGCTTTCATTACTGCGTTAACTACTATAGTTGCTAGGTCATCTCCCTCTTTAATTATAGGTGTTCTAATTCCACGAACTACTGTACCTACGTTTCTCATAAATCACTCTCCTATTATATTTTAACATATAAGATTTTTAAATCATATAAAAAATACGCTTACTTTACAATAAAAAATAAGTACTTTTATTTAGTACTTATTTATTTATTAAATATTTCTTTTATTTGAGGCATATCTTGATTAAATCTTACTTTACTTTCTACTTTCTTATTTTGTTTCTTACAAAGTTCACTATATTTATCATCCCATGATAATCTATATGCATTATTAATATCAAAATCTAATTTATTTAACCAACTCTTTATAACATCACTAGCATCCTTTGTTTCACTTTTATTTTCTATTTCTATACATATTCCAAATGGATACTCATCTACTACTATTTCTACTTCATCATTATAAAAAACCGATCTATATCTTTCATAACTTTCAACTAGTTTTAAATGAAGAACACTTTCTAATAATAAACAAAGATTATCATATTCTTCTGGTTTAATAGATACTTCTATTTCCTCTTCTTTATGAATTAATTCATTAACATTATCTTTTAATCTTCTCTTCCATGTAATCATACATTTAGATGTGTCTTCTCCAATTGTTTTTCTAACTCTAAATCTACCATCTATATTCTTACTATAAAAATCATATTCTTCCATTGGATGATTATATTGATCAGTGCATTCATAGAATCTTCCTTTATATTTTAATTCTTTAAAAGATTTAAAATATTCAATTATTTTATCTTTACTATCTATAGAATAATAAAATCTAACTTCTGTTTCCATATTTACCTCTCTAAAAATATTATAACAAATAAAAAAGTAATCACAAAATGCAATTACTCTTCATCATCTGCAAAATCAAAATTTCTAGTCTTTTTATATGTTCTTCTCATTCCATTATTTAAGAATCTTGTTGGGCCATTTACAGAATGATCATATACCCATTTTTTACCTCTAGCTGTTTCGAACATTCTTCTCATTTCAGCACAATAATGAATTCTAGCTTCATCATCATCTGCAAAATGATACCATAAACCAGATACTCTACTTGGTTGATCTTCAATTGAATCAAGTGGTAATACTCTAGAATATAATCCTAAATGACTTGATTCTAATACAACTGTTGGTTCAATTTGTCTAGTTTTACGATTTGTTCTATTACGTACATCTAAAGTGAATTTTTCTCCAGTAACTTTTTCTCTGCATACTGTATAATAATCTCTACCAGATTCATTATCATAATATTCAACTTCAAATATTAAAAAGTTTTCTCTTGGTTCTTCAACATCAAAATCTTGACATGGAACATATTCAAAATTTCCATCAATATCAATATCTCCTAGTCTAAAAAATGAACTAGGTTTAACAAAAAAATATCCTTTACTCATTTTAAAATCCCCTTTCAAAAAATGCCCGTATATTATACCAAAATTAGGCCTTTTTGTCAATATTTAGCATATCATCTAAAGTATGCCAAGCAAGCATAGCACATTTAACTCTTGCTGGCATATTGGATATATTTTTAAGAATCATAGCATCTTTTAATAATTTACTATCTTCTTTTGTTATATCTTCTCTTCTAATCATTTTAAAATATATATTTATTATTTCTTTTGCTTCTTTAATACTTTTTCCCTTTAAAGTATCAATCATAATAGAAGTACTAGCTTGTGATATAGCACATCCATGACCACTAAATGACATATCTTCTATTAACTTTTTATCTTCTGATAATTTAACTTCTAATTTTATTTCATCACCACAATTTGGATTATGACCTAAACTACATGCATCATAACTATCTAATTCTTTTTTATTCTTTTTACTATATGCATGTTCCATTAAAAGTTCATTATAAATATCTAACTCTTCCATTATGACTCCTTATATTTTTCAAACATTTTATTTACTTTTATTAATGCATCTACTAAATGGTCAATATCACTTTTATCATTATATATTGCTAAGCTCATTCTAAGAGTAGAATCAATTCCTAGACTTCTTAAAAATGGTTGTGCACAATGATTACCACTTCTAACGCAAATATTCATAGTATCAAGAATACTAGATGCATCATGAGGATGTACACCTTTTATATTAAATGATATTACACTAGAATGATTATCTATATTTTTAGGATAATATAATTCTAAAAAATCTAATTCTTCTAATTTACTTCTTGAATACTTTAATATTTCTCTTTCATGTTCTCTAATTTTATCATAACCAATTTTATTAATATAATTAATTGCTTCTACTAGTCCAACGGCACCTTCTACATTTTGAGTACCAGCTTCAAATTTTTGTGGCAATTCTGCATATGATGTATCTTGTTCATAAACATATTCAATCATATCTCCACCCATCAAAAATGGTGTCATATTCTTAAGTAATTCTTCTTTTCCATATAGTACTCCAATACCCATTGGTCCATACATTTTATGAGAAGAAAATACTAAGAAATCAGCATCCATATCTTGAACATCTACTTTCATATGAGCAATACTTTGTGATGCATCCACTACTACTTTAGCATTATGTTTATGGGCAACACTAATAATCTTTTTAACATCATTAATCGTACCACTAACATTTGATACATGAGTTATTCCAACTATCTTAGTTTTAGATGTTATTTTTCCTAGTTCACTATCACTAATCTCATAGTTTTCATTAACATACATATATTTAAGAATTGCTTTATTCTTCTTACATATTTCTTGCCAAGGAACTAAATCAGAATGATGTTCCATTATCGTTAGGACTACTTCATCACCTTCACTTAAATTATCAAGTCCATAAGAATATGCTATTAGGTTTAAACTTTCAGTGGCATTTTTAGTAAATATTATTTCTTTACTAGATGAAGCATTAATGAACTCTTTAACTGCTTCATGTGCATTATCATAAGCAGAAGTTGCTTGTACACTTAAATTATATGCTCCTCTATGTGGATTAGCATTAATACTTTTATAGTAATTACTAATACTATCAATTACACAAGATGGTTTTTGACTAGTAGCAGCACTATCTAAATAAACAACGTTACTTTTTAATAATGGAAAATCCTCTTTCATATTTCCTCCTATAATTTTTTATCTATTATTTTTTCTATTTCTTCTTTTATATTTTCATCTTTAATTGTATTTAATAATCTATTAAAATTAGATTTTACAATTAACTTTTCAGCATCTTTTTTAGATATACCACGAGACATAATATAGAATAATGTTTTATCATTAACTTTACCACTCGCAGTAGCATGATTACCTACTACATCTTCTTCTGTACAAAGAAGCATAGGCATACTCTTACTAATAACTTTATCGCTTAATAAAACACAATATTCATTTTCATTTCCAATAGATTTTTTGCATCCCTTTTTAAAATCAATTGTCCCTTTAAAAGACTTTTTGCTTTCACCTTTTAAACTGCCCTGTAAATCTATATCACATGTGTTATTCAATCCAAATATATCAACTAAATAATTAATATCAAATACTTGTTTCTTTTCACCAATATAAATACTATTTAAAATGTTTTTAGAGTCATTTCCATTCATACTAGTATAATAATTACTTATACTAGTATTGCCTCCTAAATCAACTATTAAATAGTTTAAAAAACAATTATTATTCATGTTGTTATTAAAACTCATTAAATTAATAGATTCACTATTTAGATTATTAACAACAATTATATTAGCTTTTACATTATCACTAACATTTACTTTAATAAGTCCATTATGATAACAATTATTTTTAGACTTATAATTTATTAAATAATTAGAATCTTTTTTAATTTTTAGTTCAATTAAATCAACTAAATCTTCTTCTAAATCAAAATTAATAATTCCATATTTATTATTATCTATTATTTCTAATTCATATTTAAAATTACCATTATTAATTTGATCTGTATTTTCAATTAAGTTTTTTGTTTTATTATTTATTTCTTTTAGTTTAATATTATCAAGTTTATAACTATTAAATTGTTTTAGTTTTTTATTAAATAATTTATCATCAACTTCAAATTCATTTATTCTAAAATTCTCTGAAGTTCTTCTAGGAGTTACATTTATTTTCATTTGTTACCTACTTTACTCTCAAGTTCAATATTGATTAGATTATTCATTTCAACTGCATACTCAAGAGGTAATTCTTTACTAACAGGATAAGCAAAGCCTCTTACTATCATAGCAAGTGCTTCACTTTCACTAATACCTCTACTCATTAAATAGAATATTGTTTTATCTGATATCTTACCAATCTTTGCTTCATGAGAGAATTCTATATTATCAGTTTGTATATCATTAACTGGTATTGTATCAGAAACACTTATATCATCTAACATTAATGATTCACAAGATACACTAGCTTTAGAATTCTTTGCCCTCTTAGTAGCACGTACTAAACTTCTATATATACATTTTCCACCATTTTTAGAAATTGATTTAGCATTTATAACACAAGAAGTATTTGGTGCGTTTAATACAACTTTGCAACCATTATCAATAGTTTGAGTTTCACCAGCAAAAGATATACCAGTAAATTCTGATTTAGAGCCCTTTCCATTTAAAATACTCATTGGATATAGCATAGATATATGTGATCCAAAAGAACCACTAACCCATTCTATAGTTCCACCTTCTTCAACTATTGCCTTTTTAGTATTTAAGTTAAACATATTCTTAGACCAGTTTTCTATAGTTGAATATCTTAAATATGCGTTCTTCTTTACATATAACTCTACACATCCAGCATGTAAATTATATTTGTTATATTTAGGGGCACTACATCCTTCAATAAAGTGTAAACTAGCTCCTTCATCTACGATAATTAGGGTATGTTCGAACTGTCCAGACTCTGGACTATTTAATCTAAAGTATGATTGAAGTGGCATATCGACATGTACACCTTTAGGAACATATACAAAACTTCCACCACTCCATACAGCAGCATGTAAAGCTACAAATTTATGATCAGTAATTGGTACTACTTTCATAAAGTATTCTTTGACTAAATCAGGATACTCTCTAACAGCACTTTCCATATCAGTGTAAACTACACCCAACTGAGCTAATTCTTCTTTCATACTATGATATACAACTTCAGAATCATATTGAGCGCCTACTCCTGCAAGAGACATTCTCTCACTTTCAGGAATACCTAATCTTTCAAAAGTATCTTTTATATCTTCTGGTACTTCATCCCAACTATTTGACATATTGCCTTTAGGACGAACATATGTAGAAATATCATCCATATCAAGTTCACTTAAATCAGGTCCCCATGTAGGCATATTTAATTTTTCATATGCTTCTAGACCCTTAAGTCTAATTTTCCTCATCCAATCAGGATCATTTTTTCTATTTGATATTTCTAAAACTATATCTTTAGTTAATCCTTTTTTAATTTTATATTGATAGTCATCTTTCTTTTTAAATTCATAAAAACTTCTATCAACTTCTTTTATTTCATTCTTCATTTAAGTCACCTACTTTGTAAATGAAGAATATCCTTCTTTTTCTATTTTAGTTGCTAATCTCTTATTACCAGTAGTAACTATTTTTCCATCAACTAATACATGTACATAATCAACATCTAAGTTCTTTAATAAACTAGTATTATGAGTAATAATTAATACCGCATTCTTTTTACTAGCGAACATCTTTATACCTTTAGAAACAGTCTTAATAGCATCAACATCAAGTCCACTATCAGTTTCATCTAAAATAGCTAATTTTGGATTTAATACTAACATTTGAAGTATTTCATTTTTCTTTTTTTCTCCACCAGAAAATCCTACATTTAAACTTCTATTAGCATATGATTCTTTAAAATCCAATTCATCCATATAATCAGCTACATTTTCCATAAACTCGTAATAATTAATATATTCATTTGTAGTTTTATTCTTAGCAGTTTTTAAAAAATTTAATACTGAAATACCAGGTACTTCTTCAGGAGATTGAAAACTCATAAATATTCCTTTTCTTGCTATTTCATCAGTTTTAAGATTATTAATAACTTCTCCTTCAAATTTTATTTCTCCACTTTCAATTTTATACTCTGGATTATTCAATATAACATTAGCAAGAGTACTTTTACCAGCACCATTAGGTCCCATTATTACATGTATTTCACCTTTGTTAATATCTAAATTTAATCCTTTTAATATTTCTTTATCATTTACTTTAGCATGTAAATCTTTAATACTTAGTAATTTCATCACAATCACCATTCTTTCTAACAAATGCACACATTCTACAAGATTCATTCATAATATCAAAATTACAATCTAAATCACCTAGTCCAAATTCTTCATTAATATATTCTGATATTTTATGCAAAGACTTTTCACTTATTACATTTTTAATCTTTATAGCTTCACCTTCTGCATCATTTTCATCAATACCAATAACATCATGAAGAAGTATATATAAAATATCATAATCAGCTAATGCACGAGTCGCGAGTTTAGTACCCTCTTTAGTTAATTTAATTTCTCCATATGTTTCATATTCTATATACTTATTATCTTTTAATATATTTAATTGCTTAGTAACACTAGGCTTACTGCAATTCATTTTATTAGCTATATCTGTTACTCTAATAACACCCTTTTGTTTCATCAGAACATACATAGTTTTTAAATACTCTTCTGTAGACTTTGATATCATAATTGCTCCTTTGTTAACCACAGTTAACATTTTACTTTATTTAACAATTTAAGTCAATAAAAAACTCTGAAATAATCAGAGTTAATATATAATCATTAAGGCCTTCCAAATAATGTTTTACCTGATGTAGTATGTAATGCTATTGTTATATCTTGTCCTTCAGTTCTATTAGAACATTTTTCATAAAGACTACCTTCAAAAATATCAAAGTCTTTTACATTTTTATAGACAACTTTCTTATCAGTTGCATTCTTCCATTCATCATCTACTAAATACTCATATACTACATTTTTATTATCTAAAACATATAAATACATTTGTCCATAACTAACATCCATTACAGCTCTAAATGCTTTAATATTATTAATACCACCTAAATAATACTTTCCAGATGTTACACCATTTTTTATTACTAATATTTTTCCATTAGATAATTTTAAATTATAAATATCATGTAAAATGTTTTCATCAAGATCATATCTAGAATAACTTATTGCATCATTTGCATCTTTAGTACATAAATCTAAACAGCAATACATATTCTTAACAACAGAAAAATCTAATTTAGATACCATATTCTTACAATAAGAGGATGTTACCTCTTTTAATGAAGTTTTAGTTCTTTGAATTGGTGTATCATCAACTGAAGTTTCATCATATTCAGGTATTTCTTCTTTTGGTTTTTCTATTTCTTCTTTTTTAGGTTCTTCTTTCTCTATACAATTAGTTTTTTGATCTAATATTGGAGTATATACCATTCTTCCCAAAAAGAATCCAAAAACTCCAAATAACAATACAGCAAATACTATAACAATATATTCTTTTTTCATAATAAATTCCTTACTTTAATAATTTTATTTTACCTACTATTGGTAATTCTTTTGAACTATTATTATATGTAGTTATTATTCCATACATCATAGCAAAGAAACAAATACAATATGCTATATATGATATAAAACTAACCCATCCTGGAACACTATCTTTTAACATTGTATTACTAGCAAATAGCCATCCAAGAATTGTTGATGCTACTGATACAATAGCATATCCAATAGTTATTAATAATGCTTGATTAAGATGGAATTTCATATAATTAGATTCTTTATATTTTCCAATTATCAAAAAGAATAAACATACTATAGGAATATAACCTAATAATGCTGACGTTTTATACTTTAGTATTTCTTGTTCACCAAATTCACCTTTGTGATCTTCAGTATTCATAAAATCTTCAACAGCATTAATTGTTTTATCAGCCATATCTGGTCCACCATTAGTACCCGGGCTAACTACATTTCCCTTAGCATCTATTGTTTCTCTCATTAAACTTGGTGCTGGTTGTTCTACAGGTTTTACCTCTTCTACTGGTTGTGGAGTTTGAGAAACTTGTGTTCCTAATCTAGAACGAGTATCTACTACTACAGGTTCACTCATAGGTGTTTGATTTATATTATTTAAATCTTGATTATCCATTTTATCACCCATTTTCTATTATAATTATATCAAATAATTATTAATAATACTATGTATTAATTTACAAATATGCTATAATTAACTAGTCAAGCAGGTGTGGCGGAATTGGTAGACGCAGCAGACTCAAAATCTGCCGGTAGCAATGCCTTGTGGGTTCAAGTCCCATCTCCTGCACCATATACAAACTAGACTTTTTATTAAAGTCTTTTTTTATGCTATAATTATTATAGTTATTAGGAGGATTATTATGCAAGAATCAACAGAAAGACTTTATATAATAGATAATGTAATAGATTTTACTCAAGGAAGACTATATTCTGATTTAAGATTAATCAAAGCTAATCCACCTTATTTTTGCTTAAGAGTTGTAAATGGTGATATGAAAGAAAAAGAGTATTACTTTTATACTCTAGAAGAAGCAATTTATTTTAAACAAAAATTAGCTAAATGTGAAACACTTGAGGATGTACAAAGTCTTTATGATAAACTTGTAATAATAGATGGTGCTGCTCCTAACCCACCAGTTAAAATCGAAGATAACAAAGCATTTTTAACAGAAAAAGAAATAAAAAATGCTATTATTAATTATTATGGTTCAAGAAGAGATCGTAGAGTTACAGTTAATAGAAGATTAACTTATAAAAATGGTCAATTAGATATAAAATTTTATAAAACAGAATACTTTGATTTTAATGGAATTCAACAAACTAAAATAAAACGTACTTTAACATATGATGATTTAAAAGCCGTATTTGATGATTTATTAAAATATGAAAGCTATGAATTAGTAGATTTTAAATATGTAGGTGGAGTCCATAATCCGGGTTATGCATTTTCTAACTATACTCCTCATTTTGATGGTATACAGTTATATGTTAAAGAAAGAGAAAAACCTATGAGATTAGACTTAAATAAAAGATTTATACCAAATGAATAATAGAGATAAATTAATAACTGATAAACTAAAAGAATTATCTACTTCTAAATTTAGAAGTAGTTTTCACTTACGTAAATACATGATTGAATATATTAATGAAAAAGGAATGGATACTGTTAAAAAACACACAGTTGATTTTATAGAACAAAAACTTTCTCCTGCATATCCAAATAATGATGGTAAACAAACTCCTATGAAAGGTCATCCTACTTTTATAGCACAACATGCCTGTGCCTGTTGTTGTAGAGGATGCTTAGAAAAATGGCATCATATTCCTAAAGGAAAAGAATTATCAAAAAACGAAAAAAATTATATATATCTATTACTTATTAAATGGATAGAAAATGAATATAAAAAAAGCACTATTAATTAGTGCTTTTTAAATATTAAATCTAGTTTTTCTTTTATTTGATCTCTATTAAATGGTTTAGCAATATAATCATTAAATCCTGCTGCTAAGTATTTTTCTCTTGCTCCACTTACTGCATCAGCTGTAAGAGCAATTACTGGTGTATTAAAACTAGTATTTGTTTTTAAATTAGCTAGTGTTGTTTCACCACCCATACCTGGCATCATTATATCCATTAGTATTACATCATATGTTGAACCTGCATTTATTTTATCAATGCATTCTTGTCCTGATGTAACGCTCTCTATTTTCATATTTAGATTAGCAAGTGCACGAGATGCAACTTTTATATTTAATGGATTATCATCTACTACAAGTACACTCTTAGTACTATAGTCTACTTCTTCTCCATCACCTATTACTATTACATCACTATTAGCATTATAATGAACACTTCTATCTATCTTTTGTGGAAGATTTACCATGAATATACTACCTTGTCCAAATGTAGAAGTTACTGTTATTTTTCCACCCATCATTTCAACTAATTTTTTAGTAATAGCAAGACCTAAACCAGTACCTTCAGTAGTAGTATTCTTCTCTACTCCAAGACGTTCAAATTTATTAAATAATTTATCTATATCCTCTTGTTTTATACCACGTCCACTATCTTGAACACTAATTATTAAGTTACAAATGTCTCCTTGATTAATACATTTACAAGTAAAAATTACGAAACCTTCTTCAGTATACTTAATAGCATTACTTACTAAGTTATTAACAACTTCTTTAACATGAATCTTATCACCTAATAATGCATCTGGAATATCTTCAGCTATATTAACTTGGAAATCAATATGCTTATCACCTATTCTAGTTGCATTAATCTTAGCAATGCCTCTAGCATCTTCTTTAAAGTCATATGAAAGTTCTGCAATTTCCATTTTATCTGATTCAATTTTACTAATATCAAGAATATTACCTACTATTTCAAGTAAGTTTTGACTAGCTACTTGAATATCTTGAGCATCTTCCTTTATTTGTTCAGGAAGTTCTCCTTCATAAGAACTAATATCTTCACTCATACCAACAATAGCATTTAATGGTGTTCTAATTTCATGAGACATACTACTTAAGAAATCAGTCTTAGCTCTATTAGCTTTATCAGCTTGATCTTTGGCTATATTTATTTGTTCAATCAACCTAATATCAGGGTTCTCAATTGTATGATACATTATAAATACAACCAAGAAATGAACTGTTGTTGAAATTGTTAATTCTGGTATTTCTTTTTGAATAGAAGTTAATATTAACATCATTATTCCAAGTAATAAAAGTGGGAATATTTTTTTCATCTTAATATTTTTTCTATTTATTAAAAGTAGTACTACAAAAGTAGTAAACATAAAACTCGAATAAATGTAAATCGCATTAACAGCAGGACCAGTAGCATATCCTACATGTTTATCTACAGATAAAATTAAAGTACTTATTATTCCTAATAACAATGCAAAATATGTTACTATTTGAGTCTTTCTATACTTATTTTTATTACTTTCTGTTCTATATAACGAATAAGTATAAAAAAGTACGATTGTTAAGAAAACTAAAATATAAACAAAGTAAGAATGTAAAACTACATCATACCAAAATGAATCTATATACTTGTTACTTAAATATATACAACCAATTTCTAAAATAATACCTATCAAATTTGAAAAAAGTAACATTGAATAGACACGAGATTCTTCTGTATGAACTTTATTCTTAAATAAGAAAACAATACTTAATGTAATAGAAAAAACTAAGCATGTTAATAGCATTATTAAGAAACTCATACACTTCACCTCTCTCTATCTTAGACTAAATAAATTATATCACTATAATTGCTTAAAATCTAGGTTTTTATTGCACACAAAAAAGTTATTAAAAATAATAACTTTTTTGACCCCCTATTTCAACTAATTTTTTCTTAATTCTAACATTGGATTTTTTTCTCTTGATTGTACTTTTATAAATACATCTTCAACATATATTAATTTACCTTCATTATTCTCTTTTTTCAAATATTTAAAGTTTCTCTTACCACTTTTTGCTACTGGGAAGCCCTCATCGAAGCTTCTTACTCTAAAGAAAATTCTACTATATATTTCTCTTGGTAAATCTCTTTCAAGTCTTAATGCACATGATCTTAATATTTGTTCAATAGGTTTTCTTGAATCTGGTTGCTTTTCTAAATGACATACATAAGTTCCATCTGGCATTTTCATAACTGTTACTGACATTATGTTCTTAGTATCTTTTGAAATAGATTCCTCTATTCTAAATGTTGGGAACATTGTTCCATCTTGTAAGAATACATAATCATCAGATCTACTTTTCATTTGAATACTGTTATATCTTGGGTCTGATTTATATGCCATTGTACCCATGTCAATCCATTTTTTACCATATTTATCCATTATATACGCTTTTTCATCAAGATTTGGATCAGTATATCCAGAAAAGTTTGCTGGTGAATCAACTACCAAGAATCCTGGTTCATTTAATCCACAGTATCTACCTTCTAGATTTAATACTTGAACATCAGCCATTCTAACAGGCTTTAATCCCATTTTATATTTTCCTCCATAGATAGCTAATAGTTTTTGTTGTAATTCATGGAATAATGTGAAGAACAATCCTCCACCTTCGCAAGTTCCTCCTCCTAATGTAAATTTAACAGGAGATAATGGGAATGGAAGTTTTCTTATTCCAAATCTATGTTTTCTAGCAGTTTTATTTAGGAATTTTTCTTCACCTGGTGAGCATCCTTCTCCAACTACATCAGCCATCATTAACTCTGGGAACATTATCTTTTCATATTCTTTCTTCATTAATTCTTTTGCTAAGAATATCCACCTACCTATAGTTGATTGAACATAATTAGGTTTGTTTATTAATAAAGATTTCATAAAGAATTCTGTTTCATGAAAAGGTTCACTTGCATAAGTACAGTTACAATAAAATGTATCTGTAACATTACTTATATTTGTATGTGAATATGTAGGTATTGCAAATTGAGTAGTTAAATCTTTCATTTCTGGCATTCCAGATACATCAGATGATTTAAATCTTGATACTGAGATATATACTCTATTTGAATGCTTAACACCTTTAGGGCAACCATTTTCAGTTGTTCCACTTGTATAAGTAATTGTAGCAATATCATCTAAGTCACAATTTTCAAGTACAGGACCTTCATAATTTGCTCCATAATTTATAAAAGCTTCTTGATTAATTACATTTTTTGTAGATTCTGCTTTAAACTCATCAAAGTGTGAAGAAAAATCATGATTTGGTCCATCAATTTCTTGATATGGGTTAAATGGTTTTCCATTTTTTCTCATTAATGAGTCGCCTAGTGATATTAATACTGAAGTATCAATATTACTTTCTTCAATGGCTTCACGAACATTTGGATAAACATCTTCTGATATAAACATAGTTTTAGCTTTAGATTTATTTAAAATCGCTTTTAAACTGTCTTTATCAAACCAATCTCCAACTAGGTGAATTGTTGCACCAACAAAACTACAAGCTAATAAAAGAACTAAATATTCAGGAATGTCTGATATACAAACTGGAACTTGATCTCCTTTTTTCACTCCCATAGCTTTTAATGATTTAGCATATTCAAAAGCTCTTGCATATATATCACCATATGTAAATTTATTACCTCTATATTTATTTGCAACTTTGTTCATTGCTTTGGAATTAGTACATCTATCATACATGAACATAGCCCATGAAGTATTATGATTCTTTTCAATATCAGCTAAAACTGCTCTTGCCTTTTTATTTAATTTATCACTATAGTGATAAGGTATATTATTAGGAGTTTCAGTTGAAAGAACTCTTTCTACTTCACGTCTTAATTGTGCTAATAATTCCTCTTTTTTCATAATTAACCCCTCATTTCTCCTCTGAAATCACACATATTTTACCATTTTAAAGCCAAATAGTCAAAAAGTATGTATCATATTTGATACATACTTTTAAATTTCTTTTATTATTTGCTTATTTTAATTACTTTCTACAGGATATACTTCTATATTTATTTTCGTATTATCATATATTCTGAATC
>JAEEGL011234278.1_pt1 | contig 14594 bp, 8 predicted proteins | sample 9134231 | NCBI WGS metagenome assembly JAEEGL01 (sample SAMN16246548, study PRJNA631951) | gut metagenome | biome: gut microbiome; feature: rumen; material: fiber-attached | host: Bos | place: Iran: Karaj | collected 2018-10 | reverse complement strand
TACGAAGGCGTAGCCTCGGCACCCATCGTGCCCGCCCTCTTCGCTTCCTACAAGAAAGACCGCATCGCCCTCTCCACCATGATCGGCATTGTGGGCAGCGGCGGCTTCGTGCAGTACGACGAGGGTGTACCCATGTTCAACGTGCTGTTGGGCAGCACCATCACTTCGCTCACCAAGAGCCTGTCAGATGCTACTCAGGGCTTCGCACCCGTCGTTTCCCCCGACCAGTTCGACTCTGAGATGAAAGGCAAGCAGTACATTTATGGTGGACAGCTCAACTTCACCTACAAGATTCTCGACTGCCTCTCAGGTGCCGTAGGTATGAGAGCCAACTACTACGACGGCTACTATCGCGGCCACGTCAAGGCTATTAAGAACTTGGCTGTAGTAACCTCAAATCCTCTACAGCATATTAATACAGAACTCGCCAATCTCTCGCTCGACGTGGACCAGAAAGGTTGGGGCTTCACACCCATCGTCAGCCTGAACTACCACCAAGGCCCGCTGACGCTTTCGGCCCGTTATGAGTTCCGCACCAAAATCAGCACCAAGAACGAGACCAACTCCCTGTCGGCTTCACTCAATTCTGATTATCTGGTTGTGAATCCGCTGACACAGTTGGTGGTTGCCGGAGCCTTGCCCGCAGAGCAGGCTGCCCAGATGGCCTCACAAATCAAGTATACGGTGGAAAGTGGTCTGGCTACCTATACTGCTCCCTATCAGGACGGCGTACGCACCCGCTACGATATGCCCGCACTGCTCTCTGTAGCAGCCGGTTATGAGTTCACCCCGAAGTTTCGTGCAGCCGTCGAGTACCATTTCTTCGACGACAAGAACGCGAAGATGGGTGGCGACCGTCAGAAAGAGCTGACTCACGGCACGCATGAGTTCCTTGCCGGCGTGGAGTATGACATCAACGAGAAGTACACCGTCAGCTGTGGCGGACAGCGTACAGACTACGGTCTCAGCGACGGCTACCAGCAGAACACCTCGTTTGCCTGCGACAGCTATAGCGTCGGCCTCGGCGGTGCCTGGAATATCAACGAGAAGCTGCGCCTCAACGTCAGTTACTTCTGCTCGCTCTACAGCGACTACGAAAAACAGGCCTCCTACGGCCAGGAAACCTATAGCCGTACCAACCACGTCATCGGCGTTGGCCTTGATTACAAGTTCTAAATGCAAGCGAAATAACAATTTTTCTTAAAATCTTGTGCTGTTTCACAAAATATTAGTACTTTTGCAGCCGATTTGTGCGCTAGGGCCATCTAGCTCACCATTTCACATCTTTATATATAAGATATAGAAAACTTCAAAACAATAAAAAACAAAACAACAAAATGGCAGCAATTGGAAAAATTAGAAGCTGGGGACCCGTCCTGGTCATCATCTTGGGCGTGGTCTTGTTCTTTTTCATCGCAGAACCTTTTGGCGACTTCATTCGCTCACGTTCTGCTGCCAGCGGACAGACCGTTGGCGAAGTGTTAGGCGAACGCCTTTCCATCCAGGAGTATCAGAACCTCGTCGATGAGTATCAGCAGATACTGAAGATGCAGGGACGCGACAATCTGGGCGAAGAAGAGATGAACAGTCTGCGTGACTACATCTGGAGCAACTACGTGCGCAATAAGCTCATTGAGGCTGAGACTGAGAAGCTCGGCATCACCGTCACCGAGGAGGAGATGGTAAATGTTCTGCAGGACGGAACAAACCAGGCCATCAAGCAGATTCCTCTTATGTCTGAGTTCGTCAACCAGAGCACTGGCAAGTTCGACCTGAGCCAGGTGAGCCAGTATCGTCAGGCCATTAAGCAGGCTTCGGCCAGCAGTCCGCAGTATGCCGAGCAGGCTGCAATGTTCGAGTATGGATGGCGCTTCGCTGAGAAGAGCCTTCGCCAGATGCTTCTTGCCAATAAGTACCAGGCACTGCTTGGTGGTTGTATGCTCTCGAACCCCATCCAGGCTAGGAACACCTTTGACGGACAGAACGTGGAGAGCCAGATACTCCTCGCCGCAATGCCCTATTCAAGCATTAACGACAACGAGGCCGAGGTTACTGAGGCTGAGATAAAGGCAAAGTATAACGAGCACAAGAATGCTTACAAGACCTACGATGAGACCCGCGACGTGAAGTACGTGGCTTATCAGGTGGTGGCCTCTGAGGCTGACCGTGCTGAACTCATGGCTCAGATGATGGATGCCAGGGAAAAGCTACTGGCCGACAGTCTCACAGCAGCAGAGGTGGTACGTGCCGCACAGTCACAGACCGCCTACATCGGACTGCCTGTGAAGCGCATGGCCCTCTCCACTGATGTCGCCGTCCGTGTGGACTCCATGAAGCCAGGACAAGTGTCTGAACCGTTCGAGAACCGTACTGACAACACCCTCAACGTGGTGAAGTTGATTAACCGTGTGATGCAGGCTGACTCTGTGCAGTTCCGTGTCATCAGTATCATGGACCGTACCATGGACGCTGCCGCCAAGTCGGCTGACAGCATCATGCTCGCCGTCAGGGCTGGCATTCCTTTCGATTCCATTGCCAAGAACTACGGACAGACTCCTGAGCCGACATGGTTCACGTCTGCCAACTACCAGTCGCAGCAGAATATGGATGCCGACAACAAGGCTTACTTCGAGGCACTGCTCAACACCCCTAAGGGCGAGACCAAAAACCTTAAACTCTCACGCGGAAACTTCATCATCCAGGTGATAGACCGCCGTGCTGACGTGGAGAAATATGATGTGGCTATCATCAAGCGCCCCATCAACTTCTCCAACGATACCTATACTGAGGCTTTCAACAAGTTCAGTCAGTACGTCAGTGAGAACCAGACGGCGGCCGGACTCGAAGAGCACGCAGCTGACTATGGCTTTGAAGTGAAGAAACGCACAATGACCAACGCCGAGCATAACATTGCCAACATTCACGGCACTCACGATGCCTTGAAGTGGCTCTTCGATGAGGCTAAGGCTGGACAGGTGTCGCAGGTCTACGACCGTTGCGGTGACAATGACTACCTCGTGGTTGTTGCCCTCGATAAGGTCAATCCCGCTGGCTACCAGCCGCTGGAGACAGTTGAGGATGCCCTCAAGCAGGAAGTGATGAACGACAAGAAGTTTGCCATCTTGGCTGAGAAACTCAAAGGCGTCACCTCCATTGCAGGTGCCCAGGCTGTAGGTGCCAAGGTGGATACCGTAAAGTTCATCACCTTCAACTCGCCCGTATTCGTACAGGCCGTTGGACAGCCTGAGTCTACCCTCAGCGGTGCCGTCGTTGCCACAGAGAAGGGGCAGTTCAGCAAGAACGTCGTCAAGGGCCAGGCTGGCGCATACCTCTTCCAGGTACTTGACCGCACCACCCGCGACATACAATATGACGAGGCAGCCGTGCAGCGTGGACTCCGTCAGACAGCCCTGCAGCAGGCACTGGGACTCGGCTTCCAGGTACTGGAGAACAAGGCTAAGGTCGAGGACTTCCGCTATCGCTTCTTCTAACTCCTAACTAACTAAATACAGGGACTGTGTCCGTTCGATAGGGATACTCATCAAATAACCTTGAAAACCGGGATGATTTCTCTTGTCAATGGCGGGCCGCTAACCAAGCTACATTTGCCATAATCGTTGCCGGCGGATTACAACGACGGAGGACTCCCACAACCTCTTATAAAGGAGTTTTCATCACATCACTGGCACAGCTCCCTTTTAACCCAAAAACAATCAAGTCAGGTAGAACCACTACCTGACTTGATTGTTATTAGGGGACTAGCTTGTACATACTATGAAATGTAACTTCATCGCATTTTTATCGCTTTTTCTGCCGAATAGCCAAAGAAAAAGGGGAAAACCTTTGGCTATCTCGCAAATACTTCGTATTTTTGCACCGTGAATTCCTGTAGGGTAGGCATTGAAGGATTTCAACACTCAACCAGCCTCCCAGCCTCGCCGAGAGCGGTGTGTGCTAGAGAATTTCACATACATTACTGAAGATGAGCGTTTAGCGCGTAGTTGTCCCAACTTAGAACGTGGAAAATTCATAGCAACGGACGATATGCAATAACGTTCACGCTGTAGGTGTATTATTCCCCTTCATTTTTGATATGAGGGATAATCATACCTTGAGGCGTGGGCTGTTGTACCATTATGTAGCAAAGGTAATTTCCACGACCTCAGGATTGATAATGTGCAATGCGTCCACGCATTCTTTATGTCGGTATGATTATCTTTTAATTCACTTTATTATTAACTCTTAAATCAAATCAAAGATGAAACACTTAAAGACCACCGTGCTGCTATTTGCAGCAACAGCCATGACAATGCTCTCGTCTGGATGCAAGAACTATGATGATGACATCAACGGCCTAAAAACAGATGTCACGGACTTAAAGGGGCGTGTGTCCAACCTTGAAAGCCAGGCTACAAAGATTAACAGTAATCTGGAGAAACTCTCCGTGCTGGCTACGGCAGTAGAGAACAATTTTTACATTACTGAGGTGAAGACTACTGCTGACGGCTATGAGCTGACTCTGAGCAACGGAAGGAAAATAACGCTGCAAAACGGTTCGGACAATTCCCTTGGCGTTGCTTCCTCGCCAAATGTCACCATGATTCAGCTCAATGGTGTGTATTACTGGACAATTGACGGTATGCTCATTCCTGGCTCTGATGGCAAACCCATGCAAGCAACAGGACAGGCTCCCAAGGTGAGATTCAATTCGGTTACCAGCAAATGGGAGGTGTCAGTAAATGGCGGAGTGAGCTACACTGAAGTGAACCTGATGCCAATAAGTATTAGCAACGCCATCCTGCTACAGGTGATTAAACAGTTCTTGGAGGACAACAAGGAGGATGAGTCTATTGAAATATTGCTATACGACATCATCTCTAACTACATAGAGAATAACACTACGAAGGTGTTCAACCCAGAGACAATGAACAAGGTCATCAACAACTTCGTGAACAGCGATAGCTTTGACACTACCATCATCAACAATTATGTGAACAACTATATTGCCAACCACTTCGATAGTATTGTGGACGTTGATGTACTGTACAATGTCATCGTAGAGTATTTAAAGAAGGAAGAAAACAAGACGGTCATCAACAATATCATCTATCAGGTATTCAACGAGTACATCAGTGTCAATGCCAGCACATTCATCACCAAGGACATCATTCTAGAAGTTATAAACAATTACGACATCGACTACACTACAATAATTAATAACCATCTGACTAAGCAGGAACTTATAACAATTATTGAGAACAAACTTAATATCACTTTTGACAACACATTCAATATCAATGAATACAAGACAGAGATTATCAACATTGTTATAGAGAACTTCCTCCAGATAATTACAAAGAACGTAGTGGTCAACATTATACATAGTCACTTTACCGAGATATTCAAGTATGAAGACTTTTACGTGTATATCAACCAGTATTTCCAGACGATGAACATTGAGGTGAAGTTTGAGAACAACAAGTTTATTACTAACAATTATTTCATCTCACAAGTCTTTGAACTAATCAATGTGTATTTCTTCTACTATCACGAGACAATCTTTAACCAGTACTTCAATGTAAATTACAATTTCAACATCTATGAGAAAAACAACTTTGTTTATATTGAGTTCAACGGACATACGTTCAAAATTTTGCGTAGTACAGAATTACAAAGTATAGTGTATTACCCAGATGTAGCCACGACAAATACATATTACTATTATGATAATTATGATAGGTATAATTTGATTTCCATACCTTATTATTTTAACAATGACATACTGACATTGAAATATAATGTTACACCTGCTTCTATGGCAGATGTCATAGCTGCTGGTTTCAAAAATGGTTCCATGTACGTTGGCCTTTATTTCACATATACTACAGGCAATAGCAGTTCAACAAAGCATACATCTGGCAGTGTATATAGCGTAAGTGCCAATTCTGGTCAACTGACAGTACAGTTCAACAATGCTTCAGCAAGAAATACTTGGGGAAATTACCTTTATGCTATAGCATTGCGTGTGATAGACAACGGCGGCTCCAATGGCTCAGACTACATAACTTCATATGTACCTGTCCAATATTATGTTAACTTAAAATAGATTCCTGAACGTGAATTCTGGGCTGACATCAATGGCAATCAAATCAGTTCCATCAGTGTCTAAAAAATTGTAATCATCGGGCGGATTGTTTGGCAGTCCGCCCGATTTATATACCACTATGGCAATATCGTTTAAAAAGTTTTTTCGTGCTGTGCGGTTGCCCCAGTTTGGTTCGTCCTAACCCCCAGTTTGGTTCGTCCTAACTCCCAGTTTGGTTCGTCCTAACTGAGGCGGGCTGGCACGGGGCCTGCCACTATACCAGTAGTTTTCACCCGCACAGGTCGTTTTTTTCGGTCATCCCTCTATGCGGCACGTATGTCGCATGCCCTCCATGTCGTAGATGATGGCTACTAACTTTCGGTTATCTTTTAGGGGTAACTTACGTTAATCTTCCCAAATCCGTTGTTCTTTACAAGCTTTTTTCGTAATTTTGCAGCGTCCAAATTACTTAGACCTATATGACTACTGACGAACAAAGGATTAGCGAGCTGCGCCGGCAGTTGCATGAGCACAACCACCGTTACTACGTATTGAACCAGCCCATCATTAGCGATCAGGAATTCGACTACATGATGCATGAACTGGAAGACCTGGAGGTCCGACACCCCGAGCTTTATGACCCTAACTCGCCGACACAGCGAGTGGGCAGCGACTTGCAGTCGGAGTTCCGCCAGGTGGCACACCGTTACCCCATGCTCTCGCTGGCCAACACCTACAATGAGCAGGACGTGCGCGACTGGTACGAGTCGGTGCGCAAGGGGCTTGCCGGAGAGGATTTCGAAGTGTGCTGCGAGATGAAGTACGACGGGCTGAGCATATCGCTCACCTACCACAACGGACAGCTCACGCAGGCCGTCACCCGTGGCGACGGCGTGCAGGGCGATGACGTGACGCAGAATGTCAGGACCATAAGGAGCATCCCGCTGGTGCTTAATAATTCTCAATCCTCAATCCTCAATTCTCAATTCCCTGCGGATTTCGAGATACGTGGCGAGATTCTCATGCCTTGGGCCAGCTTCGAGCGACTGAACCGTGAGCGCGAGGCCGCCGAGGAGCCGCTCTTCGCTAACCCGCGCAACGCTGCCAGCGGCACGCTAAAGAGTCTCGATCCCAAGGTGGTGGCCAGCCGAGGCCTGGATGCTTACCTCTACTACCTGCTGGGCGACGAGTTGCCTGCAGAGGGACACTACGAGAATCTGCAGGCGGCGGCCAGTTGGGGATTCAAGGTCTCGCAGGGCATGAAGAAAGTGCATACCGTCGAGGAAATCCTCGAATTCATCAACTACTGGGACGTGGAACGCAAAAAGTTGCCCGTGGCCACCGACGGCATCGTGCTCAAGGTGAACGCACTGAGGCAGCAAAAGGCCCTTGGCTTCACGGCCAAGAGCCCGCGCTGGGCCATTGCCTATAAGTTCAAGGCCGAGCGCGCCTGTACCCGTCTGCTGGAGGTGACCTACCAGGTGGGCCGCACAGGAGCCGTCACCCCAGTGGCAAACATGGAGCCGGTGCAGCTGGCGGGAACGACCGTCAAGCGTGCCACGCTCAACAACGAGGACTTCATACGTAGCCTTGACCTACACATAGGCGACTACGTCTACGTGGAGAAGGGGGGAGAAATCATTCCCAAGATTGTGGGCGTAAACATCGACCAGAGACCTATCATCGCCCAGCCCGTGCAGTTCATCAAGCGCTGTCCGGAGTGTGGGACGGAGCTGGTGCGTTATGAGGGAGAGGCTGCCTGGTACTGTCCCAACGACACGGGCTGCCCACCTCAGATAAAAGGCCGCATAGAACACTTCATATCGCGCAAGGCGATGAACATCAAGTCACTCGGCCCCGAGACCGTCGATGACTACTACCGTCAGGGGCTGATACACAACGTGGCCGACCTCTACGACATACAGGTGCAGCAAATCAACGGCGACGGCTCTCGCACTCGTTCGGCACAGCTCGTTGTCCGGGGCATAGAGCAGTCGAAGGAGGTGCCTTTCGAACGCGTGCTCTTTGCCTTAGGCATACGCTTCGTCGGTGAGACATCGGCAAGGCTGCTGGCACGTCACTTCAAGTCGATGGACGCGCTCATGGCTGCTACGATGGAGGAACTGCAGGAGGTGGAAGGAATCGGTGAGGTGATGGCCAAGAGCATCATGGACTATTTCCATAACGAGGCGAACCTCGCCATCGTGGAGCGCTTACGTGGCTACGGACTGCAGTTCGCCCTCTCAGAGGAGCAGACGGCAGCGCAAAGCAATCGGCTGGCAGGACAGAGCATCGTCATCAGCGGTGTGTTCCAGCACCACAGCCGCGACGAGTACAAGCTGCTCATCGAGCAGCACGGCGGGAAGAACGTGGGTAGCATCAGCGGAAAGACCTCCTTCATCCTCGCCGGTGAAAACATGGGTCCCTCCAAACTGGAGAAGGCCAAGAAGCTCGGCGTGAGAATCGTAAGCGAGGACGATTTCCGACTAATGATTGAGGACTAGAGACTATGGAGACCTTAGACTTTAGACCTTAGACTTTAGACCTTAGTCTTTCGACCTTAGACACGATTATTTATAAACAAAAAACATAAACATCAAATGTCAACACTAACTTTTTGCATTGTCGTCGTATTCTGTGTGGGCTATCTATGCATAGCCTTGGAGAGCCTGACGAAAGTGAATAAGGCAGCCATCGCGCTGCTAATGTGTGTGCTTTGCTGGACGCTGTTCATGTTTGGTCCTGGTGCTTATTATCCTGATGTTGCGCCCGACGGTGTGCTTCATCATGTGGCTGAGGTGATTGAGCATCACCTCGGCGATGCTGCCAGTACGCTGTTCTTCCTTATGGGAGCAATGACCATCGTGGAGATTGTCGACAGCAACGGCGGTTTCAACTTCGTACGCGACACGATGAAGACGCGGTCTAAACGTAAGCTGATGTGGCGCATGGCTTTTATGACATTCTTCCTCTCGGCTATCCTCGACAACCTCACCACTTCGATCGTGATGGTCATGGTGCTGCGCAAGTTGGTGCAGAGCCGTGAGGAGCGGCTCATCTATGCCGCGCTCATCGTCATCTCGGCGAACTCTGGTGGCGCGTTCTCCCCCATCGGCGACGTAACGACCATCATGCTTTGGATCAAGGGTGTCATCACCACGCAGGGCGTCATCAGCGAGATTTTCATCCCCTCGCTCGTGTCGATGCTCATTCCGGCGGCTATCCTGAGCCTGTCGCTGAAGGGCAAGTTCGACAAGGAACAGAACTTGCCGAAGGCTGCTGTAACGCAGTTTACCAAGGTGCAGCGTGACATCATCTTCTGGCTCGGCGTGGGTGGCCTGTGCTTCGTGCCTGTATTCAAGACGCTGACCCATCTGCCGCCGTTTATGGGCATCCTGCTCGTGCTGGGCGTGCTGTGGACGGTGACGGAGATTTTCCACTATAACACGTCCGAGGACGACACGATGGCCAAGCGCGTGAGCGACATCATGACCCGCATCGACCTCTCCACCATCATGTTCTTCCTGGGCATCCTCATGGCTGTGGCCGTGCTGCAGGAGGTGGGCGTGCTCACCGCTCTAGGCGAGGGACTGAACGAGACGTTCCAGGGCAACTACTACGTCATCAATGGCATCATCGGCGTGCTCTCGTCTATCGTCGACAATGTGCCGCTGGTGGCTGGCTGTATGGGCATGTATCCTGTGACGGCAGAGGGAGCAATGGCCGTCGACGGCATCTTCTGGCAGTTGCTGGCCTACTGTGCTGGCGTGGGCGGTTCGATGCTCATCATCGGATCGGCTGCTGGTGTGGTGGTCATGGGTCTTGAGAAGATTTCCTTCGGTTGGTATCTGAAGCGCATTACGTGGATAGCCTTCGTGGGCTACTTTGCCGGAATCGTTATCTATTGGCTGGAGAAACTGGTGTTCTGATATGGAGTGGTCTGAGAATATAATCATTGCGGACGGAGACTACGTGGACCGAGTAGCCTTCAACCTGACGGTGAACTTCGAGCGGATGATAGGGCGGCGCATACCGCCGGCCGACATGGCAAGGTGGGTGGAGTGCATAGCCTTGGACGGAGGGATGAGACCTTTTGAGGAGATGCAACGCTTGGAAGCGTCGCCTACTAGGTTGCAACGCTTGGAAGCGTTGCCTACTACGCAGGTGGTTATTGTGCATGGAGTGGGGCGGCAACGAATGGAGAACTTCGCTCCAGGGAGCTATTCCGACGAACTCCATGGTAAGGCGTTCACGGGACGGCTGGGCGAGTTTGTGTTCACTTGTGTCACTCCTGAGGGGTTTACCACTAAGGATGACCTGCTGTTGGAGACGCTAGAACTGGCTCTGAAGGCTGATGGTGTGAAGCGCATCATGGTGGTGCCCGACGAGCAGGGCATCGAAGGCGTGCGCCGCGTGCTCAGACAAACAACAGACGGTGACGCACAGAAGTGCATCACCGTCTTTACCATGCAGCCCTTTGCGGGCGGAAAGATCTCTCAGGAGATTCTCGGTTACTCGCTCATGGCCGCCCTCGGAGTGAAGGGCAGTGAGCTGAATCCGGAACTGTAATTACACAAAGCTGATGACTCCCTGCACAGTCTCTTGCTGTTCAGGTTTTTGAGGCTCGCTGCTATTAGTGTGCTTGTCGCTGCCGATGCTGGCCAGAATGTCCTTCGAGCGTTTGTAGGTGGGTGTCTGCTCCACGTCGGAGATGACGTTGTCGTTGTCGAGGTCCTCTGGCGCGAAGATGTAGATGTTCGGACGGCGCTTGTAGCGCTTGGCGGTGTCACCCTCACCGTAGTAGTGTCCTCGGCGCTCGTCGCGCTTGGCAGCCTTCTCCTGTTCCTCGGCCAGTCGGTTGGCCTCCTCGCGGGTTTGCTGCTTGGCCATGCGCTCCTCCATACCGTCGACATTCTGCATGCCGAAACCTGTGGCCAGGATGGTGACCTTCACTCGCTTGCCCAGTTCGGGGTCTACGGCCACACCCCACTTGAACACGAAGTCTGAGCCGAAGCGCTCCATGAACTCGTGAACGTAGTTCATCTCCTCCATCATGAAGTTGTCCTTTGAGTCCTTCTGGTGTGAGAACGAGATGTTGAGTAGTATCTTCTTCGAGTTGAAGATGTCGTTGTCGTTGAGCAGGGGCGAGTTGAGGGCATCCTCGATGGCTTTCTTCACACGGTCCTCGCCCTCTCCAAAGCCCGTTGACATGATGGCGACGCCGCCGTCCTGGAGCACGGTCTTCACGTCGTTGAAGTCGAGGTTCATCGTGCCGTGCAGCGTGATGATTTCCGCGATGCTCTTTGCAGCTACGGAGAGCGTGTCGTCTGCCTTTCCGAAGGCATCGAGGAACGAGAGGTCGGGATAGATGGCGCGTAGCCGCTCGTTGTTGATGACGAGCAGGGCATCGACGTGCTTCGACATCTCCTCCACGCCGTCGAGGGCCTGGTCAATCTTCTTGTTGCCCTCAAAGCGGAAGGGGATGGTGACGATGCCCACAGTGAGGATGTCCATCTCCTTCGAGACGCGTGCGATGACGGGTGCGGCACCAGTGCCGGTTCCTCCGCCCATGCCGGCGGTGATGAAAGCCATGCGTGTTCCATCATTGAGCATGTTGCGAATGTCCATGAGGCTTTCCTCGGCAGCGGCGCGTGCCTTCTCCGGGCGATTGCCAGCTCCGAGGCCCTCGCTGCCCAGCTGAAGCTTCACGGGTACGGGGGAGTCGTTAAGAGCCTGGTTGTCGGTATTGCACACTACGAAGGTCACATCGTGGATACCTTCCTTGTACATGTGGTTCACAGCGTTGCCGCCACCGCCGCCTACGCCGATGACCTTGATGATGCTGTGCTTCTCTTCGGGAACGCCGAAGTCTAGTATTTCGTTGCTGTTCATCTTATGTATTTACGATTTACGAATTTACGATTAACGATTTGTTACTTCGCCTATGTAGATTTACGAATTTTCGATTAACGATTGTTACTTCGTCTATGTAGATTTACGGATTTTCGACTTATTTCCTTATTCGTCCGATACGATGTCCTTGCCGAACTGGGTGAGGGCTCTTCCTGCTTTCTTCCACCAGCTGTTCTCCTTCTTCTGGCGGCGAATCTCCTCTTGCTTTCGCTCCTCTTCCTCGCGGCGAATGCGCTCCTCTTCTTCCTTCTTGCGCTGTGCCTCTTCACGAGCACGCTGTTCCTCCTGCTCTGTGAGGATGACTCCCTTGTCGGTCTCATGCGGCTGTCTGGCCTTGCGGTCGTTGAAGGTGGGTTGTGGCTTCTCCTCCTCACCGAAAAGATTTCCTGTGAGGTCGATGGGACCGCCGGCGCAGTTCATGTCGCCCTTGATGAGGAGTCCGAGCACAGTGTTGTACATACCGTTCTTGGCCTTTATCAGGTCGTTGCCGCTGTTGATGGTTGCGGTGACGAACTTCGCCACACGCACCTTCTCTATACGGGTGCTGTTGATGAAGGCCTTCTCGATGTTCTTCATGTTGGCACCGCCGCCGGTGATGATGATGCCGCCAAGCATCTTCCCGTAGTATTCATCGGGAATCTGGTAGCGCACGTTCTCTATGATTTCCTCCATGCGCCCCTCCACAATCTCTATGAAGCGACGGCTCTCCACCTGTCGTTCCGGGTCGATGGAGTATTTCAGCGTGGGGTCTATCTCGTTGTTGTCAGTATAGGCCGAGGCATACTTCAGCTTCATGGCCTCTGCCTCGCTCTCCTCCATTTGGAGCGATGCGATGTCCTTGGTGACGTTGTTCGAGCCGAGGGGTATGACGACGAGGTGTCGCAGCACGTTTTTCCAAAAGACAGAGACGGTGGTCGTGTCGGCACCGATGTCTACGAGGGCACATCCAGAGCGTTTTTCTGCCTCGGTAAGTATGGCGTCGGCCAGTGCCAGGGGTGCGAGGTACATGTCGGCTACGTTGATTTCAGCCGTCTCGAAGCAGCGGTTGAGGTTCTGGAAGAACGACTTGCGCTCCAGAATATTCAGGAAGTTGCCCTCCAGCCTTGTGGCACGTATGCCCACGGGATCCATCTGGTACTGCGAGTCCACTTTGTACTCCAGCTCCGCCACGTCGAGGATTTTCTGGTCGGGGTAGTCCAGGTTCCAGTTGGAATCCATCAGTTCGGCTACCATCTGCTGTGTGATTTTCGTGCTCTCCGGCAGGTCTTTTGCAATGGTGTTACGCACGCTGCGGATGCTCTGTCCGCCCACGCCCACGAAAACCTGTGTGATGCGCGTTTTCAGTTGTGCCTCTAGCTTCTTCTTGATGTTGGTCAGCGACTGCGCTGTTTTGTCGATATTATAGACCACACCCTTTCGGATGAACGAGGACGAGTCCTCCTGTGCCATTGCCAGCACAGAGATGCTCCCGTCGGGTTTCTTCTGTCCAGCAATGCCCGTCACCTTCGATGAGCCAAGCTCTATCGCCACGATAAAGTCTTTCTGTTCTGTTGCCATACCTCTTATATATTTACGAATTACGATTTACGAATAAACCTATTAAAATATAACTATTTATTCCCCAATTTATTATAACATTTACAAAAATTGACTATCTTCTCTTGCAGATAATCTGGTTATCGTATTCCACGCTGACTCGCGAGTACTTGTTCCATCCTGCCTGAGTGAGTCCATATTGGTAGAACTTGCGCAGCCTTTCCAGTTTCTTGGTGATACGTTTGGGCTGTCCGAGGTAGGCAATGTGATCGCCTACGCGAGGCACCAGTTCTACGCTTCCGTCGTTGAGGATGTTCAACTGGGTTATCTCGTTCTTCCAGAATTCATCATTGTTGATGATGTTCGCCATCGGTGCGAGCACTTTTTCGGCGTATGCCTTGTTGATGCTTCCCGTGCAGACGATGAGCTTGCAGGAATACTCTGTGCGTGGCATGGGTTTGCCGTGGGTGTCTACGTAGTAGTCTTCGCCGTAGTTGCTCATCACGCGGATGACGGGTATGCGCTGATGCACGTTCACGCGCACTGTGCCGTCTTGCGTTGTCCAGCACTCTGCGTTCTCTATCAGTTCTTTGGCTTCGAGGGCCTCCTCCATCTCGCGCAGGTTGATGGTGTTTACTGGCTTGCCGATAGGCGAGAGGTGATCGGCGGAGAGCATCTGCTTTACCTTTTCACAGGTGAGGAATCCCGGCATGACATCCTCCTCGATGGTGATGTCTACATCGTGGCACACTATTTCCGTGTCGGGTTTATTGAACGCCGACATGGCCAGAACTAAGTAAGCGGCCAGGACGATATTAAACGATACTAGTATTATTTTCTTCCACAACATGGCTATTTGCGATTTACGAATTTTTGATTTTCGATTTGTGATTTGCCTGCAGTTCTTGCTGAATGAGTGGCACTTGGTCGTCGAGGTCGCCGGCTCCGAGCACCACGAGTACATCGAAGGTGCGGCTCTTGACGAGGTCGAGCACATCGTTCTTGTTGATGAGCTGTCGCTTCACGCCAGGCTTGAGGTTGTCGTAGATGAGATGTGAGG
>JAEEGL013859806.1_pt1 | contig 14595 bp, 7 predicted proteins | sample 9134231 | NCBI WGS metagenome assembly JAEEGL01 (sample SAMN16246548, study PRJNA631951) | gut metagenome | biome: gut microbiome; feature: rumen; material: fiber-attached | host: Bos | place: Iran: Karaj | collected 2018-10 | reverse complement strand
TTAATGAAATAACCACTGAACGTTGACGCGATGGAGTGGGACTCAGATGATGGAGTTATGTTAAAGTTACCAGATTCCAGACGCTTCTTCCATGTGATTGCAACCATAAGGAAATCGTTGATTGCCTTCTCTAATTCGCTCTTGGAAGTAAATTCGCCGTAGTGTTTCTAAAGAATAACTTTTTCAAGGACAGGGTGGATGGCGAACGCGGCTTTATCAGTCTTTGAAAAGGACGCTTCAAGCAACGCTTTATATTCGTTAGGCGTAAGGTGTGACGTATCTCCAACCTCAGATTGGAATATCACGGTGACACCATCCTCTTCAGGCACAAAAGAGACCTCGTGCTCCCAGTCGAATAGCAGGGTTACGCTACCCGTGTCATCAGGGAACACTTCTCCAAGCCCCAAGCCTGAGACCAGTTCATTTATAACTTCAAGGAATTTCATCTTGCTTCCGTCATCAAATCCAAATGCAAAACATACTGTTACATTACTGAATTGTATAATCGAAAAAGCACTGCGTCATGAAATCTTTGGCCCTCAAAGTAAGCAACCATAGACGATACCAAGAACGCATTAAAACATACTATGTCTGTTCTTGTGCAGATTGCAAGTTGGATACCCACAGAATCATCGGGATAATTCTTATTCTCTTGCCTTGAATTCCGAATTTATTGATACAGATATAAAAGAATGATGAACTTAATTTATCAAATGTAGGGTATGACTGTAGTTTTTTCGTTGAGCATTTCACCAACTTAGCGTCGGAGATGTCTCTGGACAGGAGCCTGCGAATTCATTAATGTGCAGGCATCGCTGTCCGTGATATTAATAGCAGCCTTATTTTCAGGCGATGTTCTACATTACTTCACGTAGTAAATACGGTTTCCGCCGTAAGTGCCAAGCTGCAGAATGCCATATTTGTCGCCGCCTTGGTTGTCCTGAAACCATCTGGCAGGAATGACTTTCTTGCCGAGGTCGTCTTGCACAACCATCCAGCCTGAGCAGATGCGTGAGATGATGACTCCCCATTGGTTCCTGTTAATTCCCCAGTCGTTGCTGTTGACAATGACATCCACGGCGTTCGGGAACGCGCCCTTGGCGCATGCCAACGCATCCTTTGCATAATCATTATGCATTGAGCCTTTTGGAAACTCCGAGATTGGATGGAAGATGATTACGTCGGGAGAGTTGTTCTTGATGGCCTTTTCAATATTCATGGCGCAGACAGCGGCTTTGCTCTGGAGCTGCATATAACGATCATTTCCCTGATTGCCACAGAAGACGTTGATGTAAGCCATGCACTTTCTGGTTGCCTCCGCATAGGGAATCTCCTTTTCGCGAATGTATTCTGGTTCTCCATTAGTTCCAATGAAATAAATCTTTCCGTCTTTTGAGAAACGTTTGACATCCCTGCTGAAGTTGGAAAAGAATATCTTGACATAATAGAAATCCATCTTCTTGTTTTCAACGTCAATCTTGATGTCGCTATTAATGCTAACCACGGTCCCAAGAGCGCTCAGGAAGTCCTCATAGCGTTCGATTTCCTTTTCGGCCTCCGCCTTGTCCTTTCCTCCAGCTGCGACGATTTTGCGGTCCTCCTCAATTCTTGCGCGGAGTTGCTTGTCGAGTTCAAGGACGGCCTCCTTGGGTTCCTTTCCAAGATTTTTGATATATTTGTTGATGGGATCCTTATCGTTCCATGACTCGTAGTCCTTATCTAGAACCCATGGTTTGGGCGCTGTATGAGCGATGACGGCGGGAACTGGAATCAGTTTTTCTGCCTTGGCATTATTTTCGGCCTCTGCCTTTTCGCGTTCGGCCTTATTTTGTGCGATTTTTTCCTCTTGAGCGGCCTTGTCCTTGTTTTCAATGATTAAAAGACGCTTGTCCAAAGCCTGAACGTCAGGATCGTCTTCGCCGTATTCCTTCTTTAGGGCGTCAATGCGCTGACGGGCTTCCTTTGCGGCGGTCTTTGCGGTGAAGCCACCTTTTTCTGCGGTTTTCACAAAGTTCTCCGCCATCATAACTTTCATTTTCGGAGCGGCGGATACACTGTGTGTCAGGCATATCATGGCTGACGCTGCAAGCAATAGTCTTATTCCTTTCATCTTTTTTCTCCTGTCGCCTGTTATGTGCTTTTCGCTAGGCGACATGAACGAAAGCACCTTTTTCTTCATCGCAACAAACGATGAAATTTACTAAAATTAACGATCAAAATACAATAATTCCTTAAATATAAATTACATTGCAAAGAAAATCAATCAAAAAACAGAAAATAAACCAAATATGGAAATGGAAACACATAAGTGATTGAATTGTTTGAAAAAGGCCTGTCCCTATATATAGTAAGGAATCTGCCCTCAATAATGAAAGTATGGAGGGCGGAAAGTTTAATACAGAGACAATTTCAAAGAGGGTAGCTGATATGTTCCGCAAATCTTTTCTTCTATTTTGCACAGGGCTTCTTACGCTTTTGGCGCAACCTATTGTAACGAACGGATTTTTCACTGAGTCAGCTCAGATTCACGGAGAGCCTCCTTCTGGATGGACGCTTGAGAAGCCGTCGGTGGGGGCATGGGCGTTTGTGAACGATGACGGTGTCGTGAAGTCAATGTCGGTCCGCTATACAGCAGTCGTTGACGCTGGCACTCTTCTCCAGAAAGTCACTCTCGCAGTGAACACAGATTACTCTCTTCTATTCTGGTACAAGAACGCTGGGGCTATTCCGACTGTTACGCTAAAATCAGAGAATGGCGATTGCATAGCCTCCTTCACCGCTGACAAGAACATCAAGGGGAGGTGGTATCCTGCGCGAAAAGATTTTAACAGCGGAATCTCTCAAAAATGCTCTCTTGTCATCGCTTGTGAAGATCTTGCTTCCGACGGCAAGGCGTTCATTGACTGCATTGAGATCGTTCCTAAAGCAGAGGCTGACCGCAGAAAGGTCATTCAGGCTGATGCAAACACCAGAGACAATATCGCTTTACATAAGAAATACACCATGCTCACACTTCCAGACTACAGACATTGTACAGATGCAGAAGATGCCATTCAGTTGACGGATGGCATACGGACAGTCGGTTACTTCTGGACGCAGAAATCGACTGTCGGCTGGTACAGTCAGAAACCTGCGATGGTAGTTGTCGATTTGGGGCAGGAGGAACCGATTTGCGGGGCGTCATGGAACACGGCGGCGGGTACAGCGGGGGTCTTCTGGCCTGAGTCGATTCTTGTCTTCTCAAGCAACGACCAGAAGCAATGGAACCTCATGGGTGATTTGGTCATTGATGGAACCGTCGCCAAGATGCCGCCATCTCCAAACAATTATGAGATTTTCGAGTATTCGACGAGAGATTATTGTGCGAGCGGGCGATATGTCGCATTCATGGTGACAGCACCGAAAGGCTCGGAGATTTTCTGCGACGAAATCGAAATTTATAAAGGTGATGAATCATGCCGCAAGAACCCTCGATATAAGATGTCTATAACATCTTCACTCCCGGAATTCTATATGAACAATGTCAATTGTATGATGGTCACGAAGCGCATGGACTATGACCTCAAGTCTATCGCCGCCTCCATAAAAGCACTTCCAGAGGATTCCATAGAACGCACTGAGGGGCTTGAAGAAATCAAAAGCCTTAGTGAAGAGTTGTCAGGCATGTCTTTCGACAAGGGGACCATCCAATCTACAGTTCTTCCCTTTGCCGACTATCCGATATCCGCTAAAATCTACGCCGCCAACCGCCATCTGTTGCGGAGCAGAGGATTCCAGAAGCCATTCGTCTGGAAATCAAATAGATGGGATAACCTTACGCTTATAGACAATCCGCCGCCGTCAATTACGCCACGTGATGTCAAGTCGGGTACATCTCTTTCAATTGAGATGATGCGTGGCGAGGTCCGCGCAGACACTTTTAGTATCTCCAACCCGACAAAGAACGCTTTGGCGTTCGTAATTGAGGCGAAGGGAATTCCATCCGTAAGAATTCATAATGTTTTGGTGACTGACCAGAATTGCGGCATTCCCGTTGGCTCTGCGCTTGCGCCGATTGACAACAATGACGGAAAAACGGACCGTGGCGGTGTTGGCGTGCCCGCTGGATGCAATGTGCAGATTTGGCTTTCAGTTTACAAGCCATCAGTGAAGGCAGGAAAGTATCATGGCTCCATAGTGATTTCAGGAGGGCTAAAGGCGAAGATTCCTGTCACCTTGACGATTCATGATTTTGATTTTCCGAAGGAGCACACTCTGAATGTCGGCGGCTGGCAGTATGCTGCCACTTTCAATGACTCCAATAGACTCGCCAACTACGCCATGATGCGGGACTTCGGCATGAATGTTACATGGGGACATTCCAGCATTCTCCCAAAGAATCCGCAATTCGACGACGATGGCAATCTCAGCAACTACGAGTCTCTTGACTTTGCACGCTTTGACTGTTGGATTCAAGACTGGCCCGACTGCAAGTTCTACTGCGTGACGCATTTCGGTTCGCGCAATGAGTTTTTTGGAGAAAAACAGGGCACTCCACGCTTCAAGAAGATGCTCGTCTCTTATTTCAAGGCTCTTGAAAGACGCATGGAGCATCACGCCCTCCGTCCAGACCAACTTGTCTATCTACTTGAGGATGAGACGCATACGGCTGAGCAAGATAGATTCATCATCGCATGGCTGACACCATTGCGCGAGGGCGGTGTAAAGGTTCGTCAGTTTACAGATCCAATGTATGACGATCCGAATAAAGGCATTCCACAGATGTTTGAAGTCAACGACATACTTTGTCCGAAGACAGGGCAGTTGATTTCTGGCGGCAAGCCCTTCAGAGATTTTTATATAAAGCAACGTGAGGCTGGTCGTGAATTATGGCTCTACTCTTGTAGCGGCCCCGCGAAGAATCTTGACCCTGTGACCTATTGGCGGGCGCAGGCTTGGCATGCATTCAGCATAGGAGCAGTCGGTTCACATTTCTGGGCGTTTGGAAATACGGCTGGTACAGGCGACTCATGGGCGGCATACAATCAGAAAGGGACAGAATATGGCCCGCATTTTGTCAGCAAACAAGGCTTTCCGATGGTTTCGAAGCAATCAGAGGCGATTCGAGAAAGTGTGCAGGACTTTGAGTACCTTGTCATGCTTCGCAATGCGATTGACGCAAAGAGCAAAGAGGGCGTTCATTCTGCCGCGCTAGAAAAAGCAAAGAAGACGCTTGATGATGTTGTCGGAAAGGCGACAGACGCCAACGGTTCATCCACCAATTGGAAGAACTCAAATCTCCATAATGTTCTCGACGAATGTGCGGTTGCAGCCCTCCGTGCCATCAGCGAACTGAAATGAGAGAGGAGACTTATTTTAGTGGTATAAGGGAAATTTGGTCAAAGTTCAGACCACAGCCGTCTATGTTTTTCATATAAATTGTATGGGAGCCTTTGGAGAGGTTGAGGACGATAGGTTGTCCCTTGTGGGAGAGTGTGGTATCCTTCCAGTCGTCCTTGTCGTTGCTCCAACCGCCTGTGCCTGAAAAATAGCAATTGTATTTTTCGGGCGAAGAGTCATGGTGGAGCTCTCTCTGTACCATTGTGTTAAAGTTATGGCAGTAGCGGATTGTGACAATGAATCTGCCGTCCTTGGGAATCTGGAAAGTCCAGCCGAGTTCATGGCCATTGCCATTCCACTGAAGGATGGATTTGCCGTCATCTGGTGGATTCGCTGCGATTTTGGAGAGGACGCTTACCTTTCCACCTTGTTCGAATGAAAATTTTTCGCCCTGCACGGTGATGATTGCCTTTTTATCGAGAGATAGTTTGGAGAGGTCTGGTTCCTTGAAGAATGTGTCGAAACTCTCATCGATGCGTGCGGCGGTGTATGCGCATTCAACTGTGGCCTTTAGGACAGGCTTTGTCAACTTGATGCCAATTCGAGTCGGAGAAATGTGGTTTGGATTCTCGATGACCTCCTTGTCAAGAGTCCAGTCGGAACCGTTGACAGAGATGGCGGCTGTGACGACTGACTTCTGGTCGTAGAACTGTACAAGCGAGTTGGAGTTGACGCGAAGAGATGATGTTGTGATGATGGCGTCTTCAAAAGTTTGGGGGCTGCTGAACTCCACATTGTCCGTAATTATGATTTTGTGGTTGACGCGATCGAAGGTGAAACGGCGTGTGAGGGAGACGAGTTCCTCCACTGCATAGCATGAGGTCATGTCTATGAGAATAGAACTCTTATCTTCCGTGAAAACAGGTTCCGTGATGACACCCTTTGCAGCGGCACCCGTCATCTGGAGTTTTCCTGCGACTACAGGCACATCATGCCCGTATGAGTTCAGAATCTTGCTGGTGTAACGTTGCGAACTGAATGTGCGTTTGGTATAGGTCTCGCTACCAGGATCACAGATTAGAGGTGTCTTGTTGGCGACAATCAGATATGAGCCGACGTCATTGTGGTTGTGCGCTTCGTTGTTATGTCCGCCCTTGATAGCCGCTCCGAATGTGTTGCCTTGCTCATCTTTTGAACGGCAGATTAGGATGCCCGCCTGGTCGAAGAAGGAGACTGGCGGAACTTGCGGGATGTCTCTGGAATATGAAGGTGTTCCGTTGGAGAAAGCGAAAATTGCGAACTGAAGCATGTCGCTTGGCATTTTCGGTTCTTTGACAGGTTTCAGAAGCAGTTCAGGAAAATGGCGCTGAATGATTGCAAGATTGTTTTTGCCTGGTGCGGAGTTGAGGTCGCAGTCAGCGTATGCAGGGTGAACTCCTTCCTCAATCATGATGTTTCTAGGGTATTCGCAGCATTTTAGGATAATGGGATCGTCATCGAAAATGTTAAGTTTACCGTTGGTGGAGGCGAGCACGATTTCGCCCATGGTTAGAAAATGACCGAATCCGTATGACCAGTAGGCGAGACCCTCTGAGCAATAGCCATCGGACGTGAATCCACGATAGAAGAAACTGTTGGAGATTTCCATGGCGGCGAGAGCTTCTGCGCGGTCGTGACGGGAGTCCATAAGAATCAGACTGGCGGATATCATGTTGCATGTGCAGACTGCATTCCAGTTGAAGGGGCTGACCATCCACCAGCGCCCCTCGCCGATACTTCCATCGCGATAGACCTTCTTCCAAGGAATTATAGAGCGTCTAAATGATTCTTGGCGGATGCGTTGGCGTGTCTCTTGCTTCAGTTTGTCTTGGAGGAACCAGTCGATGTATGCGACCGTGGCAGTCACGGCAGAACCAGTCAAATCAGGGTAGAGGGTGTTGTTGTTGAATACGCTGAGATTAGAGTCGTGAGCAGGGAGTACCCAACTCTTCTGCGATAGAAACTGTTCAAGGCATTCCTCTAGTTTGGGTAGGAATCTGCCTTTGTATTCCAGACATTCAGCCAAGGCTAGCCTGACAATCCATGTGTTGCGTGTGTTATAGACGCGTTCGTAGTTTGAACGGTTTCCTGTGCGATTGAATTGCAGATAGAGGTCATCAGGAAGTTCGGGAAATGATTCTTTCAGCAAGGGGAGTGCGGCTTTAATGATGTGTTTGCCTTCGACACTGGCGGCCATCTTGTCCCAGACTTCACGGTTTGCGGCTGGAATTCCGACGCCCATAGGCTTCTCAGGGAGCATATCCTCTAATTCGCGGATTCTCTCTTGCAAAATGGCAGGAAAACCTTTGCGTGATTTGTTTTGACGACCACCCTTATTTGGGGATTCACCGTTCTTCAAATCCGTCTTAGGCAATCCGAAAAGTGATGTGGCTACTAAAAGCAAAGATATTGCTAGTCTTAGATATTTCATGGTTGTCTCCTAAAATGTGAGAGGCAGATCTAGAACTTTAAGTCATTGTTTGTTTATAATGTAGCATTCCTTAATCTATTTATCCAACTTTTTTAGCCCAATCATTTGAACAGATTGTCAATTATTGCAATGGTATTAAAAAAATAATTCAGAATAATGGTTAAAATTTAAATATGTAGTAAATTATTTATTAATTATCAGTCTACTTGATGAACTCAAACAGCCATGGTGTCTTTCGTACCACTAGCAAATTGAAGTGAGAGGAGAATATAATATGATTGCGGAAATCAAGCACCATATGGGCCGCCGCTGCAACAACTGGGATTATGGTCAGCGAGCAATATATATGGTAACTATAAATCTAGCGGAGCGCGGCAAGCCGACACTCGCTGGATGGCCGCAATGCATCGCCGTTTCCGGCGATGCGCAGAACGTGCTGTTCAGTGCCCCGCCGGAAACGGCGGGGTATGTCTGCCCTCCTACCGCACAGGGCGAGAAGGCGCTTGCTTGCTGGAGGCGCATCCCTGAGTTCTGGCCGATGGTATCACTGATAGATGCTGTGGTGATGCCAGACCATTTTCATGGCATCCTTTTTGTGAAAGAGCACTTGCCCGCAAATAAGACCCTCGGCGACATCATTAGAGGCTTCAAGACTGGTTGTCGCGAGGTAGGATGGGACGATGGCTTCGTTGATACCATTCTTTTTCGTGAAGGACAACTAGCTGCGATGATCGCCTATATCCGCAATAATCCAGCCAGACTTGCCGAGAAGCGGGCCAACCCTTTTCTATTTCGTCGCGTGACCAATTTAGAATTGCCATTGGACGGTGGACGGTTTATCGGACACTTTGAGGCCATCGGTAATCGGCATCTTCTTTCGCGCCCGTTGCATCAGGTGCAGTGTTCTCGCCGCTATTTCGTATGGCGCCGCAGACCCAAGCCTGGTGGAGGGATGAAAATAGCGTTAGATGCAACGGGCGAACCACTTGTTGAGTGCAGTACGAGCGACTACGAATTACGTCTTGAAGAGGCCATAGCTGCCGCCTCGCATGGCTCCGTTATTGTTACCCCCTGCATTTCCGACGGCGAACGCCAGATAGCCTTGACAATTCACAAGCGGAAATTGCCACTTGTCGCATTGCGCAACATGAGCTTTGCAAAACTGGAGAAGCCTATTGGTCGTCTGTTTGAGGCATGTGCGGAGGGGCGTCTCCTCCTACTTGCTCCTGCCGCCTGGCCCTATTCAATGCAAGAGAAAACTATGACACGTTTTGATGCCGTTGCCCTCAATCGTATTTGCCAATGGCTGGTTGGCGATGATGCGGCTGAAATCTACTACCACGGCATGAAAACTTTGGACATAGACCGACTTGCAATGGAAGCAGTGTTTGCAATGGAAGTTTAGGACGCTCTTATTCTGCCTTCAGTTCCAGCATGAGGAAGTCGTGTGTTTTGATGGTGATTTCTTTATTCAAAGCGATTGGAGTTTGGGTTTCGGCGTTGATGGCGGCAAATTTGTCGATATTCCACTCTTTCAGATTAAATACAGGCTTGATGGAGGCATCTGCAGTGCCAAGGTTGGCAATATGGACAAGTGCTCCCTTGCCAGGGCGGATAAAGAGTGAAGCCTTGACAGCCACAGGCAGATTGCTGACGGCGCGTTTGCCTTCATCCATGAAATATCCCGCAAACATAACGTCGTTCTCTGCTTTGCCGAATCGTGTCTCTGCATCATTCACGGGGCGATAGACGGCTTGGTTGAAATTCTCTGGAAGGAAGAAGGCGTCGTAGAGTTTGAAAAGCGCAAGCTGTGCACGGTTTAAGTGAATGCGACTCAGATACTTGGGGTCGCGGAACATTCCGAAGCTGCCGACGTCGAATCCCCACGCTCCTGCGTAGGCGATTTCGGCGAAATGTGGTGTCCAGTAGTCGATGTAGTCCATGTCGTAGGTGAAGTGCTCTCCAAGCAGGTTGATGGAGACGAAGGAGTGGGCGTGGGGGATAAGACCTTCGCCTGTAAAGCCTTGGAGTAGTGGATCATTACGTCCATGTTTGCGGAAGATGTGCTGAGCACGGCGATCAACTTCACGGACGCCGTTCCACCAATATCGGCCTTGTAGTTGACCGTCGGCCAGAATGTGTCCGCAATCGGCATGATTTGGATTGTTGCAAGGTTTGTTCCAATTCTCATCCCAGTAGAATCCCTGAAGCGATGGCGCATTTTTCGCGAACTCTTCAATGCGGTCTGCGTAGAAATTCAGTCTGCCTGAAGTGAAGCATCCTGCGGGAGAGAAGTAATACCGTTGGTCGGTGCCGAAGACACGTCCGCTGACGGAAGAGTATGCATCGCGGAAGAGATACTTTGGCCAACGCCGCCATTCGCCATCAAGATAAATGGCTACGGGATCCATCTGTGGAAAGTGACCCTTGCAGCACAGTTGGATTGGACGGAAGTTTTTGAATCGGTCAATCTGTGCGCTGTAGAGTTTCCAGTCCTTTGCTCGCAGGCCAGCCAACGCCTGATCGACCAGTCCTGTGTGGCTGTAACCGTTGATGTAGCCGTTCCTGAAGTCGCGGCGTTTGGCTCGACCAGGCGTAGCCATGAGACCGAACTCAAAACAACGTCCGTCTTCAAGCTTCCACGGCATTGCGATGAAGTTGGTGCGGACGATTTCCCGACCATTCTTGCGGATTATTTCATGAATTGCGGAATTCTTGTTATGGACCCATCCACGATCGGTGTCGGAGAAGAACTCGAAACCAAACTTGTGGTTTCCAAGCGTCATATATGGCAGAAAACCGTTTTTGATTACGCCTGAAACAATATCACGGCTGTCCCAAAGCAGTCCGTCTCCGTCAGGGAAGAACAGAAGCATGAATCTACGGTAGCCTTGAGGCTGAAGAATGGTTCCAGACTTCCAGACGGGAACTGATGGATGACGGTATTCTTCCTCCTTTGGCTGACGGCACATCCATAGGCGTAGTTGATCTTCGATATATGTCTGGAAATAATCCAGTTCGTTGATGGGCATTTCAATTGAAAGGCGTCGTAATGCGACTGGCTGCGGGGCCGCGATTGTGGCCTTATAGAAGACTGCGCCGTCGTACTCCATGCATCCCTCAAGATTGAGTGTGAAGTTTGGAAAGAATGTTTCTCCTTTGAAGACAAGAAGTTCTGGAGCAGCGCTTGTGACATTGAAGCGTCCGTTCTTACCAATCATGAGATGCCCCTCAGAGTCTTCCGCAGTGAAGGTGACGGGCGCATGAAGCACATCGCGACCAAGGGCGATGATGCGTTCAGGCAATCCGTTGCCAGCAAAAGTGTATGTGCGGAATTGGACGGCTGCCTCGTTGCCATTGCTCTCAATCGGCGTGTAGAACGGGAGAACATCTTTAAAGTCGTTTGAATGATCTTGCGGAATAAGTGAATTGTCAGCGGTGAATTTGACGGTATCGCTGGCGAGAACAACGTCATCTTTGTCAAGAGCAAGAAGTGAGATGGTGTAGTCTTTGCCATTGATAGGTTCAAATGGTGCCTTGATGACGAGAGTATCAACATAATCCGCGAAATCTGCCGCTTTATACGTCACGGGAGTATTCGAAATGCCATACAGTTCGACTTTGGCGACCTTGTCTGCCCAACCGCCTCGACGATGGATGTTTACAGCGTACATTTTCTGTTCGGGCAGATGATGGAACTCCAAATCTTTTCTGACCTCCCGCGACGGGGCGATGCTTGAATTGAAATCGAGTGTCTGTCTGAAGACGACATTGCCGTCGTCATCAGTCATCGTCAGTGTAAGTGCTCCGAACTTTCCGGCGCCACCAGGGACGTTGAAAAGGACAGGAACGCAACCGCCTGGGGTGGAATGCACAGTTTTTTTCTGTTTGATGGCTGTCTTCTCGGAGTCTAGAGCATATTCGATTGTGTAATTGGCCGCAGGAGATATCCCGCCAGAAACCGTTACGAGCATGGATCCCCAGTCGCCGTTTTTGCTCCAGTACAGACCAGGACGGCGCGTTGCGACGGTTGCCTTGACCATGAAACCAAGGCCGAGGAACGTTCCGCCATTGAGAGAGCCTGCTTCGTCTGGATTGCGTTTTGCAGCACAGACATTTAGACCGAATGGTTTGTTAAGAGAAAGACCGATTTCCGATAGAGCGACGCTTCCCTCAAGCGTCCAGACACCCTCGGCGACTGTTGATTTATTGACGAGTGTGGAGGAGTTCCATTTTTTGAATGTGACATCACCGCCGCCCTTTTCCCTGCGCTGGTCAAAAACGGCGTTGTTTGCGTTGAAGACGAATTGATAGGAGTATTCTGGCGTAACGTTGCCGAACTCTGGATTTATATGTAGTTCGACAGCGTCATCCATGTAAATATGGTCGTCGCGGTCGGTGAAATCACGCTTGAGACCTGCTCCTTCAGGAACCTCGAAGAGAAAAAACAGTTTTTCACCGTCGGAGCAAAATCGCACGGTGTTCTGCTGGCTAAGCGCAGGGGATTCTGGTTTGAATGCGCCGCTGGTGAAATTTGCCAACTGCAGCGGATCGGATCCGCCAGTGGCGCAATCCCATTCACTTGGAGAGACCCTTCCGTCAACAATTGGTGCGCTCTTAACAATTGGTATGGAGTAGATTAGATTGCCGTCGCTTCCTTGCGCGGCCTTGAATTCAACGTTATCTACGATGGCATTTTCTCCAATCAACTCTATGGTGGCGTTGTCGATGCGGCAGGCTGGTGGCAGGGAGAAGGCAGTCGCGTACTTTTTCCATTCGGCCCCTGTCTCTTCGTCCACCAAATCAACGAGATAATCGACGAAACCGTTTCGCCCCTCATGAAGACGAGCGCGGATGCGACCGTTTTCGCCTTTGGCGTAAAAGGCAAGACGCATCGGACGCGAGCGAGGAACGGCCAGATCGCGCATGGGAGGTTCCATGATGATTCGCCCGTTGAGGAATAAGCCGCTACGCCCATACTCTTGGGATTCAGCATGATGGAACATGCGCCTAATCACGGATACGTTGTCATCATCATAGCGTTTCCAGCCTTGTGGAAGGCCGTCTTGCCAATTTTCGAAGTCGGAAATAATCGCGTGGGGATTGTTGTTTGTCGATGGTTGCTGTTTAGTTTGCGTTGCTTCCTGTTTTTGGCTTTCTGTTTTTGGGGCAGGGTGGTCATCAACCTTGAACATTTCAAGTTTGAAGTCATCGAAGTCAACTCGTCCGTCTCGAATGGAGAGACATACCATAAATAATACATCGCCCTCAACAGGAATATATTTGAATTCAACGGGTTCCCATGATTCGGAATTCAGGCGTTTGAATTCGGTTTGATTGCTGTTCTTCCACGGACGGTTTTTGCCGTCTTCGCCTTTAGGTGTCAAGCCGACTGAGCAGAGGCCGTTTCCCCTTACCTTGCAGGTGATTTTAATTCCGTACCCTTGAATGCGTTTGATGGCGGGATAAGCCATGACATAGACGCTTGTCTTGTGTGGATTTTCAACGCGAAGAAAGCGCTTTCCGCTGGCGGCCTCATTCGGAGATTCAACTACTTTCGCTGTGTATGCGACTGTGCTGCCTTTTGCCCACTGTGCACCGCTCCATAATGGCAGTTCCTGCGGTTCCGTCAACTCGAAATCAGGGTCTCCGAACGCAAATGCAAAAGAGGATGCGAGCAACGCCATTCCAACAGTCAACAACTTTTTTATCATGAATCACTCCTTAGAGAAGGTGTCATTTGTCTATTTCTCATTACGAATTGATGGTTTTGTAACGTAGTAAACTGCATCATCGATGAAGATTGTTCCAGATGAGTGTGTGCTTAGCACGGCTCGAATTTTGCGGGTCTCATTAGGGAATCTTGTCATCTCAATTGAATCTGTAAACTGTTGCCAATCAGTAGAATCGACAGTTGATTGTTGCTTTGTGCCAAAGATGCCAAGATACTTTCCCTTTTCATTGTAACAGTAGAAATCAAAATTGAAAAGACCTTTTCCTTTCAAATTTATTTGCATAACAATGGTCCCGTCTGCGATGTAAAGAAACTGTGTTTCAGAAACCACGCTGGCATTCTTTTGTCCATCAGGAACATCAATTTTGAGACATTTGCTGTTGGATTGTTCATCCTTGACAATTGTAGCTTTGGCGTCTTTGTCGGAAACAGATTTGTTAAGCCACCATGCTGTTCCATACGGCTTGTTGAATTCTGAATCTACCTCGACATGCAGGCGGATGGGAGTTGCGTCAGAAGCAGCAAACAATGAGTAAGCTGTTAGAAGAAGCACTATGCATGATATTGTTTTCATTTGGATTCCTTAATATAGATAGCCGCCACGTCATTTGCGGGAATTGTTATGGTTTGCTGTTCGGCAGGGTAATTCTTGTTTTCATAGAAAGAAAAAGCCTGCGCATTCGGTGGAAGATTCAAATGCTTAATTGTAACCGTTTGGGGAGCGGAAGCCTCATTGAACGCCAGAATCAGACGTTCATTTCTATCAGTAAGCACCAGCAGATTTGGAAATTTGATTTCGTTCGAGATTGCCAGATTATCTTGTCGTTTGCCATTCGTAAACAGACTTTCATATTGAGCGATAAGTCGCGTGCCTTCACCGATGTAATAGCGAATGCCAGAGATCATTTCCAGCGGGTTTTGGAGGTCAAGTCCGCCATGCAAAGATGCCATTACTCTAATTAGCTGTGGTTTCCATGTTTCAGGATGAATCAGACCGTCGTTGGAGAGCACTGTTGCTTTCAGCCAGCCGTTTTCTTTGTTGACACTCCAACTGTAAGTTGTCGGCATGAAG
>JAEEGL012969390.1_pt1 | contig 14595 bp, 11 predicted proteins | sample 9134231 | NCBI WGS metagenome assembly JAEEGL01 (sample SAMN16246548, study PRJNA631951) | gut metagenome | biome: gut microbiome; feature: rumen; material: fiber-attached | host: Bos | place: Iran: Karaj | collected 2018-10 | reverse complement strand
GGCCGCACCAGAGCTTCTCGCTGAAGGCGGTGACCTCGCCGTCCTGCTGCTTCAGGATGCGGAGGAAGTCCTCCATCGTGCCGCGCCGGTCGAGGATGTCGCTGATCTGCTGAGCGACCGCGTCCTTCTTGACCTCGGTGTCCTTGAACTTCTGGCTGAGAGAATCGAAGCGCTGTTTGTACTCGGTCTGGTCCTGCGCGACCGTGGCGTTCTGCCGAATCATCTGCTGGATCATGCCGTTGAGCACTTCCATCTCTGAAAGAAGCTCCTGCTGCTGGGCCTCCAGCGCGGTGGTGTCGAGGGTAAGTGCCATGCCCTGCTCGTAGGCGACGATGGCGGCGTCCCGTCCGGCCAGCAGTTGGTTGACCGCGACCGTGAAGCGTTCCTTCACCGAGGCCTCGTCGAGGTACGGCGTGGTGCAGCGGACTTCGTTTTTGTACTTCTGGTTGCACTGCCAGACGGTCCGTTTGCATTTCTCCGGCGAGTGCCAGACCTTCGAGCCGTACCATCCGCCGCAGTCGCCGCACTTGATCCTGCCGGAAAGCAGGTGGACTCCGCTGTGACGATTCTTGCCCTTGGTCCGTCTGGCCAGTTCCCGCTGGACCATCTCAAAGGTCTCCGGGTCGATGATGGCCTCGTGGTTGTTCTCCACGTAGTACTGCGGGACCTCGCCCTGATTGGTTTTCATTTTCTTGGTCAGGAAGTCCTCGCAGAAGGTCTTCTGCAGCAGGGCATCTCCCTTGTACTTCTCATTTGACAGGATGCTCTTGATCGTGGTCTGGCTCCATTGGCGTTTGCCAGCCGGTGTCGGGATGCCTTTGTCGGTCAGGGCCTTGGCGATGCTGTGTGGCGTCATGCCCTTCAGGAACATCCCGTAGATGCGTTTGACCACCTCGGCCTGCTCAGGATTGATCACCAGATTCCCATCTTCGCCACGGTCATAGCCGAGGAACCGTTTGAACGGAACCGTGACCTTGCCGTCTGCAAACCGCTTTCTCTGGCCCCATGTGCAGTTCTCCGAAATGGACCGGCTTTCTTCCTGCGCGAGGCTGGACATGATGGTCAGCAGGACTTCGCCTTTGCCGTCGAAGGTCCAGATGTTTTCCTTTTCAAAGTAGACCTCAATGCCGTTTTCCTTCAGCTGCCGGATGGTGGTCAGGGAATCGACCGTGTTCCGCGCAAACCGGCTGACGGACTTCGTGACGATCAGGTCGATCCTGCCGTCCAGCGCGTCCGCAATCATCCGCTTAAAGCCCTCGCGGCGCTTGGTGCTGGTGCCCGTGATGCCCTCGTCGGTGTACACGGACACAAACTCCCAATCGTCCCGGCCCTTGATGTAATTGGTGTAGTAGTCGATCTGCGCCTCGTAGCTCGTGAACTGATCGTCGTGATCAGTGGAGACGCGAGCGTATCCGGCGACCCTTCGTTTCTTCTGCGCGGAGATCGGAGTGGCCGAAAACCGCGTCAGGGTTGCTGGGATTGTTTGGACTTTCCTTTGCTGTTCCAATACCGCTCCCTCCTTACTTGCTTCATCTGAGTGGTAAGGAGTGGAAATCCAACAGCCGGATGACTGTCCCGTCCCCAGTTCGTCTGTATGGAAGAATTGCGTCATCAGTAATGACGGAATTAGCAGCACTTGTAACGGTTATATGCAATATATCGTAACAACACAACATGGTGCCCCCGTCTCGTTTCGAGACTCCCCCCACTTTTTTGAGTGTTGGCAATGTCTGCCGTCATTTTGTGCAAAACAACTGATTGGTTTTTGTTGACGCAATACAAATCTTTGGATGAATAAACAAGTTTCCCGGTGACCGATGCTGGAAAAAACATAGAATCCTCCCTCGGACACAAAAACCCGGCATTCGCAGCCGGGCTTTTGCATTTCATGCAGCGCAGAATTTATATGCCAATGATTGCGTCATTCTCCGATCCCTTCGGTACGCCAGATAAACTTCACGGTTCCGTCCGTGCCGTCGGCGAGACCGGAATAGGTTTGATAAGACTTCGCTACGTCGATGAGCGCGGAGAGGCGGTCGGCGGAAAGCTGTTGCAGAAGATCCGTCAGCTTTGAAATCCCTTCCTCATCGAGCTTTACAAGCCCATCCGCGAGGTCATGGGAGCCATTCCGCAGTTCGGAAACACCCTCGATCAGGGCAGGGACGTTTTCGGAGAGTTCCGTCATTCCGTTGTCGAGCTCTGCCGCGCCGGTCGAAAGCTGTTCCGATCCGTCCCGCAGGGTTCCGAGTCCGTCCGCGAGCCGCTGTGCTCCGTTCATAAGCTCCCCCGCGCCGGAAACAAGCTGTGCCGTGCCGCTTTCGAGATCCGCCGCGCCGCCAGAAATCCGCTTCGTTCCGTCCCTCAGTGATGCAGCGCCGACCGTGATCCGATCCGCGCCTTCCGATGCGGACGCGACGCCCGCAGTGTAGGCGAGGACGCCCTGATAAAAGGTATTGTACCCGTCGAGGGAGGCCTTAAGCGCGAGGATGGACTGTCTTCCGAATTCAGCCGCCGCGAGCTTTTCCTGTACCTCCGCCCCTTTCATATTGTCGTCGACCGCCTTCGCGATCTGCGATTCCGTGTTCTGTACAATGAGGGCTTTTACCTCCGCCGTCTGCATCTGCGCGTCCGTGTTTGCGGCGACGAGCGCCTGCACATCGTCCGACTGCATCTGCGCATCCGTCTGCCCGGCGACGGTGCTCTTCACGGTATCAGACCGCATTTGTTCTTCGATTGCCTGAGAAACCGCTGCCTGTGTCGCTTCTTTGACAAGTCCAGCTGAAACAGCGGCTTCATAGCTTTCACGATCAATGCCCGCCGCTGCGAGGACGACTTGTTCCGTCACCGATGCACGGACCGCTGTCTCGACCTTTGCGCGTACTTCCTCACGCACCGCTTCTGCGACCTTATGTTCGACCTCTGTCCGGACAGCTTGTGTGACAGCGGATTCGATCGCGCTTCTCTGTTTGTTCACTGCATCAGTCACAGTCTGAAGCGCCTGTTGATAGATCTTTTCCGATTCAAGGGAAGCTGCCGCGCTGTCAAGCACCGTTCCGTAATTCTCTGCCGTCAGCGTGGGGATATCAAGCCCAGCCGCTGCGATCTGATCTCGGGCAGTGGTGAGGAGCGTCTCGAAGACCTGTTTTGCCCCGTCCGTCAGGCCGGTGCTGTTTTCGTTGAGCGTTTTCAAACCTTCCGAGAGAGCGGATGTGCCGTCAAGCAGCGTTTTCGCGCCTTCATCGAGTTCCGCCGCACCGTCCGCAAGGGCTTTGGCCCCCATGTCCAAAGCATCCGCACCGGACTTCATCGTCCCGATCCCGCCGGAGAGCGTGTCCGCTCCTTCCTTCGCCGAAACCGCGCCTTCATGAAGAGCAGCTGCTCCGTCTTTCAGAGAATTCGCCCCGTCTGCCAGTTGTTCTACACTGTCCGCGAGGTCACCCGTCTTGTCATAAAGCGTATCGAGCCCATCCGCCAGCCGGGACGAGCCATCTGTGAGTTGCTCCATCGCGTCGGTCAGCGCGTCCGCTTTCTCGCCGAGTGCGGAGAGATCGAAACGGTCTTTGTCCATGTCTGCGAACAGACTGTTCGACGCGACGGTGAGCGTCATCCCGAGAGAGAAGTTTTCGGCATCCGCCGCTATGGTCACATGATCCGGGATCTCGGGCAGTTCTGCGTCTCCGAGGTGAAGCGAATCGAGCTTCAGCGCGTCGGCCAGCCCCGGGAATGCCAGTCCGACAGCCACGGTGCGATCTCCGTCGTTCAAACACCGACCGTTTTCAATTTCCACGTTGGAAAGAACGTCGCTGTCCAGAATCACGGCGGATACCAGCGCGAACGGAACAGGGATCTTTTCCGTCTTTCCGTTAATGAAAGCGTTTTCTGTCAGACGGTTCGCATAGTCAAACCGGATCGTAACATGCCCGCTCTTTCCGGCGAGTGTTTCGGGGGAGATCTCTTCCCCGTTTAGGGTATAGGTGATTGAAACGCTCACGGGAAGGTCTGCGCTTCCATCGCCGCGGTAGGCGATTTCCCCGCCGTCCGCCTGCCAGACGAGGCTTTCGCCGTCAAGCGAAAAACGCTCGTCTCCCTTTACGTTCTCAATGTTTGAAAGGTTCGATCTGTCAGCGAGTGCCGCTGCTCCGTCCGGGTTGCTCAATCGGTCGCATACGATTACGCGGTCCGGCATCCCGTCCGGAGAAGCAAGGATGTAAACGGTCTCATCCTTCGCCGGGGCGGCAATCCCCGGTTCTGTTTCCGTCAAAGCCGGTACGGTCTCTGACTTCGCTGCGCTCTCCGTCTTCTGTTCCGACGCGCCGAGGGATAAAGTCGCCGTCGAGCCGAGCAGGAGAACAGCCAAAGATGCGGACAGAAGTTTCATGGTTTTTGGTTTCATACCGCGGATACCTCCGATGGTTTCGTTTCATTTTTTTTGCGCACGCCGCCCATGCCCCGTGTCGTCAGAAGGATGACCTTGTCGCAGAGCAGAAGCAGGGCGGGCAGGATGAAGATCACGGCGAGCATGGAGACCACCGCCCCGCGCGCAAGCAGCATGCACATGGAGCCGACGATGTCGATGTCCGAATAGAGCGCTACGCCGAAGGTTGCTGCAAACAGCCCGAAGCCGGAGACGAGGATCGAAGGGATGGAGGCCGACAGTGCGGTCATTACGGCGTCCCTCCGGTTTGCGCCATTCTTCCGCTCTGATTTGTACCGTGTCGTCATGAGGATGGCATAGTCCACCGTCGCGCCGAGCTGAATGGTGCTGATGCAGATAGGCGCGATGAAGGGCAGGCTTGTGCCGAGATAGTGGGGCAGGCCGAGGTTGATGAAGATGGCAAGTTCGATCACCGCGATGAGAAGCACGGGGAGGGTCAGGCTCTGTGTCACAAGCAGGATGATGACGAAGATCGCGGCGATGGAGACGGAGTTGACGACAGCGAAATCGCGGTCGGTCGTCTCGATCATGTCCTTCATGCAGGGAGCCTCGCCGATGAGCATCCCGCCTGTGTCGTATTTCTTCAGGATCGCGTTCAGCGTGTCGATCTGTCTGTTCACGTCGTCGCTCGCGGGGTGATATTCGGAATTCACAAGGAGCAGTTCCCATTTTCCGCTCCTGAGGAGGGATGTCAGCGATTCGGGAAGGATTTCCTCCGGAACCGCCGAGCCTATGACGGATTCGAGCCCGAGCACGGTCTTCACACCGTTGACCTCTTCCATCTCGCGGATCATCGCGCGCACGTCCTTCGGGCTCGTGTCCGCATCCACGAGGAGCATGTGGGTCGAGGCGATGTCAAAGCTGTCCTGCAGCTTTGCGTTGGCGATCACAAAGTCGATGTCCTCCGGCAGACAGTCCGCCATATCGTAGTAGACCTCGCCGTTCGTCCTCCGGTACCCGTAGTACGCCGGAGGGATCAGGACGAGGAAAAGGACGAGGAACACCGGGAAAATCTTCACCACCCCGGCGGAGAAGCGCTTCATGTCCGGGATGATGGGGGTGTGCCTTGTTTTTTCAAGCGGTTTATCGAATAGAAGAATCAGAGCGGGAAGTATGGTCACGCAGCCGATCACGCCGAAGAGCACGCCCTTCGCCATGACGATGCCGAGGTCGCGTCCCATCGTGAAGTACATGAAGCAGAGAGCGATAAAACCGGCGATTGTCGTGACTGAGGAGCCGACGACCGAGGACAGCGTCTCCGAAACCGCCTCCGCCATCGCTTCCTTGTGATCGGCAAACGAGACTTTCTTTTCGTTGTAGCTGTGCCAGAGGAAGATGGAATAGTCCATTGTCACGGCGAGCTGAAGGACGGCGGAGAGAGCCTTTGTGATGTAGGAGATCTCCCCGAGCAGGAGCCGGTTCGTGCCGAGATTCAATACGATCATCATCCCGATGGAGGCAAGGAATACAAAAGGCACGAGCCATGAATCAAGCAGGAGCAGCATTGCAGCCGATGCACAGACCACCGCGATCGCCACATAGAGAGGCTCTTCCTTTTCGCAGAGATCCTTGAGGTCGGTCACGAGCGCGCTCATGCCGGTCACGAAGCATTGCTTCCCGCAAATGGATCGGATTTGACGGATCGCATCCATCGTGACATCCGCCGAGGTGGAGGAGTCAAAGAAAACCGCCATCATCGTCGCGTTGTCCGAGTTGAACGCTTCGTAGAGCTTCGCGGGCAGGATCTCCATGGGGATCGAAAGATCGGCAACGGAATCGTACCAGAGTACGGATTCGACGTGATCGACCTCCCCGATTTTCGCTTTCAGAGCGGCGGCGTCCTTTGCCGGCACGTCCTCGAAGACGAGAAAGGAGAACGCTCCCTTGCCGAATTCGTCCATGAGCTCGTTCTGTCCGATCACCGTGTCCATGTCTGCGGGCAGGTAGTTGAGCATATCGTAGTTGATGCGCGTGTGGGTCATTCCGTAAACGGCGGGGATCAGCAGAACGAGCGCGGTGATCAGAATGGGGATCCTTGCCCTGACGACGCCCCGCCCGAAGGCTTTCACGGCTTTCATGAGGCGTCACCCCCCTTCTCCGTAAAATCCCCCTCGATCACGTCGGGATACTGGTTTTTCACGATTTTTACCGTGGAGAGCGCGACAGTAAGGTTGAGCGTTCCCTCCCCAAGCAGACTGATGCCGAGGAGAACGGTCATGGCTTCCCGGCTCTCCGTGGGACGGAAGACAAGGATGAGGCCGACGGCGGCGGTGAGGATCGCGAGAATCATCGTGAGCCACCAGCTCTCGACCCCGAAAGTGCGGGCGTCCACGGCGATCCGCATTTTGAAGAGCCCGTCCGTGAGGATGGCGATGCCGAGCGCGATGAAGAGAAAGTTCATCACATTGTCAGGCTTAACGAGGATGATCACGCCGAGAGCGATCAGCAGAACGCCGAATTCAAGATCGTACTGGAATGCCAGCCGGAACAGATCCTTCGAGAAATAACCGACCAGCTTCACGACACCGAATACTGTCATGGCGATGCCGAGCGCGCGTCCGACGATCTTCGACGAGACGACGGGGAAAGCGATAAACAAGGCACCTGCGACAATGAAGAAGACCGACAGGGCGATGTATCCGGTTTTCGCTACCCACATGGGCGCGTTAGAGCGCATTTTCATTTGGATTCCTCCTTTGTGTTTTGAACGGGTACAGTATAGCGCGGGCGGCGGAAAAAGAATACGGGCAGCCGGGGCGGAGTTGACCGAGATTCAGACAGTCGGGGGCGAATGTCTGAAATTCCCCCCCCAAAAAAACTGCCGTGCCTCATGAAATCTGAGACACGGCAGCGTGCCCGGACGCCGGAGAGCGAGGATCACAGAGCTCCGCCGCCTGATACGGCCTTGTATTTCTTTACCAACGGCACGGTTTCACCATCGATCTGGAGCGGGCGGGGACGGGCGAATTCCACTTCTGTTTCACGCCCCTCGAGTACGGCGACCGAGTGTCCGTGCCGGATAATGTCGACATAATCCAGAGTATCCGCGTGCATCAGGTAACCGACCTCACCCGCCGCGTCGATCCCGCTTCCGGATGTCGGGTTATATAGCACGGTGTAGGGCATCGCTTCATCCCTCCATTTTCGTATCTCGAATATGTGTTTTCAGTCGAACTCCCTCCAGAAGTCAAGTACTTCCTTTTCGTACTGGTCCGGGGCGACGTAATGGCTCATTCCGTGATCCGCGCCGGGGACGATGAATAGCCGCTTTGGAGACGCGCAGGCAAGGTAGTTTTCGTAGGTCATCTCCACCGGGACAAAGTGATCGTCTGTGCCATGGATGAACAGCACCGGGATCATCGTCTCTCTCAGCGCGTCGATGGTGGACGCCTCCGAGAGCCCGACCGCGTTCTTCTCCCGGAACATCATGTCGGCAAACACGCTCCGAATACCGTAGGTGATGTGCAAATTGTTCCGCGCCACATGCTCCCAGATGGCAGAAGGAGAGGTAAAGCCACAGTCTGCAATGATACCTCGTACGTTTTCGGGGAGTTCCAGCCCAGCCGCCATCAGGACAGTTGTCGCGCCCATCGAGACACCGCAGAGGTAGATCGGCAGGGTGGAGCTGACCTCTTCCGACGCCCACCGCGCCCACCGCACGCAGTCGTACCGTTCTGTAAGCCCGAATCCCATAGAGTCCGCCTCGCTGTCGTTCTGCCCGCGCTGTTCCGCATAGAGGACAGAGCATCCGTTGTCGTACCAGAAGTCGGAGATGGTGCCGAAGTCCTTGTACCATGCCGTGCGCCATCCATGCATGGCGATGATGACACGTTTTGGATGGGGAGCCGGGATGAAATGCCCCGTGAGCTTCACGCCGTCCTGCGCTTCGAGGGTGATGATCTCGTTTTCCATTTTCTGCAGACGTTCGGCAGCGGACGCGAGAGTCGTGAGAAAATCCCGGTCGATCGGTGCGCCTGCGAAAACCATATCCCCCTTGCTGAAAACTTTCGGCTCGTCCCGATCGACGGCGATTCTCACAAGGCTTTTCGTCAGTAAATAGTTGGTCAGGGATGCCGCTCCCGCCGCAACCGAAACGATCAAAGCAGTTTTCGTCATGTTTTTCTGTTTTTCGTTCATGGGACGTTCCTTTCGCATTCGGGTGATGGGCGGGGATGCGGCTTGACGGTACTCCGCCCCCTGACGGTTTTATCATACCATCTCTCTGGCTGTCCCGTAAACGGACAAAAAGAGCTCCCGTGCGTCAAAAACAGACACGGAAGCGGGAGTGTCCAAAAATCGCACAGAGCGCTCCTCCTGACCGTTTCATTCCGAACATAGGCGGGTTATACTGCCGGTACAGTCTCATCTTTCTTTTTCCTCCTTGAGAACTGCCAAAGAAAAAACGCCGTCCTTCGCGGATAGGCGTTTTTCCATGTTCTTTGCGTTCACTGTTCCTCGGCTCTTCGGATCATTTCTTCGGCAAAACCCCTATCGAGCTCATAGAACCGGGCGATCTTATCCCGTACGTTCTCCTTCATTCCCTTGTTCATCCACGCGATGCAGATGCCAAAGCACTGGAATTTGTAGTAATCAAGGATGAGTCTGCGATCGCTTTCCGAAACACGATGCCCTTCAAACGCGGTCTTTGCATAAGTCGAGAGCACATATTCGCAGACCTTCCAGAGATATTCCTCGAAAATGTCCCGGTTTACGGATTTGTAGATGTGGAGGATCGCACGGCGGTTCTGGGAGCAGAAATCCACAACAGCATTGATCGCTTCTTCGATCGAACCGCTATCGGGATATTCCGTGATGAACCGATCCGCCAGTTCCCGCACGATCTCCTCGATAAGGGCGGGGATATCCTGATAATGATAGTAGAAGGAATTACGGTTGATACCGCATGCTTCCACGATGTTTTTTACCGTGATCTGGCTGAGCGGCTTTTCGTCGAGCAGCCGCAGAAATTCCGTCTTGATGGCGTTTTTCGTAAAATTCGGCATGATTTTCCTCCCGCTTTGTCTCCGAAGGTGTTGTACTCATTATACCATAGATTTCCGATCATGAAAAGCATCTTTTTCGGCCGGATTCCGGACACTTTTCCCCGAATGTCTGAAAATAAGTCAGCGTTCGCCCCGTGTCCGTTGTGCCGGAAGCGATGTCCGGTTAGAATGAAGCCGGAATCCGAAAGAAAAATTCATTCATGGGAGGATCATTATGAACGCCAGCAGCATCGCGACCCGATTCGGTTTGAAAACCGCCTTCGACTACATCGGGAAAGACCCGGAAAAGAACCTGCCGAAGCTCATGAAATGGGTGGACTGGTTCGCCGGAGATGGGCCGAACAGCTTTGAGAAACAAAGAGACGTTGTTCGCCGTGTCGTCAATGACCCGGAAAACAATATGTACAAGCTACTCGTGAGCTTGTACGACGACCTCGACCCGAACGTACTCAAAATAGTGTTTGAGAATTTCGTGCTGAACGCGAATTTGAAAGGTTGGCCGATCCAGGAGGAAATGCGGAAAAAATACGAGTGCAATATTCCATGGACCATTCTGCTCGACCCCACCTCCGCCTGCAATCTCCACTGCGCAGGATGCTGGGCAGCGGAATACGGAAAACGGCTCAACCTGACTTATAACGAAATCGATTCGATTATCGAACAGGGCAAGGAGATGGGTGTTTATTTCTACATCTACACCGGGGGGGAACCCCTCGTGCGCAAGAATGATCTCATCAGCCTCGCGTTCAAGCACCGGGACTGCGTATTCATGACTTTCACCAACGGCACCCTGATCGATGAGGCGTTCGCGGATGATCTGCTCGAGGTGAGGAACTTCGTCCCCGTCCTCAGCGTGGAGGGGTTTGAGGAATCGACGGACGCGCGGCGGGGGAGCGGCACCTACCGGCGGGTGGTCGAAGCAATGGAACTTTTGAAAGAGAAGCGTCTGCCGTTCGGGATCAGCTGTTGTTACACGAGCCGGAACATGGAGAGCATCGTCTCCGACGAATATGTCGATCAGATGATCGCCTGGGGCGCGAAGTTCGCGTGGTATTTCCACTATATGCCCGTTGGAAATGACGCCGTGCCGGAGCTCCTGCCGACTGCAGAACAGCGAGTGGAGATATACGAGAGGATCCGGGAGATCCGGAAGACGAAGCCCCTCTTTGTAATGGATTTCCAGAACGACGGCGAATATGTCGGCGGGTGCATAGCTGGCGGACGGCGGTACTTCCACATCAACGCGAACGGCGACGCCGACCCGTGCGTGTTCGTTCATTATTCCGATTCGAATATCCGGGAGAAGCCCCTGATCGAAGTCCTGCAATCTCCGCTCTTCATGGCTTACCACGACGGCCAGCCATTCAACGAAAACCACCTTCTCCCCTGCCCGATGCTCGAAAATCCGGACAAGCTCCGTAAGATGGTGGCATATACCGGAGCCGCATCCACTGATCCCCAGTCTCCGGAGACAGCCGAGCACCTCTGTTCCAAGTGCGACCGGTACGCGGAATGCTGGAAGCCGGAAGCGGAGAGACTTTGGGCGGAGAAGCACCCCACTGCGTCCTGCTGACAGAGAACAAATCCGGGGAGGGAACGCCCATGGAAGAGGAGATCTCGCTTATATGTCAGCTTGCGTCGTGCGTCCGTTATTTCATCGAGACCGGGTTCGTTTCGTTCTTACTCGGGCGTCTGCTCCCCAAAAAGTGGTTTGTCGGGCATTGGTTCCCATACCGCTGTTTGAAATTTGAAAACAACGGGGATTTCTGGCAGGGGCTGAACGTGGCGAAATGGCAGAAAAAACTTCCTGACATGAGCCGTCTCTTTCCACGCATCATGCCGCCGAAATCCTTGAGTGGGGATTATACGAAGCGGCTACCCCGCATGATTCAGGAGACCTGTGTGGCGGAGTGGACGCACGGTTTGCTCTGTTTCACGGGGCTCTATTGCTTCCATTACCTGCCGGGCGTCTGTGGGTTCGCCGTATGGATCATATATGCCGCTATCTTCAATCTTCCATTTATCATCGTTCAGCGGTACAACCGACCGCGGTTGATGCGGGTTTCAGAAAGAACACAGGTCAGGAACAAGGGAACGCCGGCCGAAGAATTTCCATCGCCGGTACCGACAACGGAGAAGGAGGAGGCATGAGCGAATGGATCCCGCTCCTCTATTGTTTAACGCTCGTGTTTTTTGTCGCAGCAACGAGGTGGTATTTTCGGAATAAGAAGTAGGCGTGTACCGCATTTTTCTGTAAATGCGCAATGGTAAAAAATCGGGACGAAAAGGAAATATGGCCGGGACTGCGGCGGAGATTGCCGGAGGCTTCTTCTTCTCTCGTTATTATTTCTTCCCCCTCTTCTTCCCGCCGTTCTTCCTATCAACCACCCGCATGATCCGCGCGAGGGCGGCCCAGTCTTCCTCGGAAAGATCATCCTTCCCCAGCCCGAACATTTTTGCCGCGGCCTTCATCGCGTTATCGATTTTGTCGCCTTCCTTTTTTGACAGGTCCGCAATCTCTCGCGCAAACGCTTCCGCCGGCAATTCCTCCGGCGCACTCAGCCTGTCATGTTTATGCGCCTCCCGAATATCTGCGAGGATCCCGTCGAGATCTTCATGAATCATCCCGGCGAAATAACGGCCCTCGTCAATATGCGCCGCTTCCAGCGCCCGGCGGTATAACTCCTCCTTGTCCGGGTTGAACCTCTCCTCGATCTGCATCCGCGCCGCGTCCACGCCGATATTCAAATTCCGGATCTGCATTTCCGCCAGCCCATCCACATAAATCTCCGCGTCCGTGAGGAAACGGCGGAACCCTTTATGCCGGATTAGCTCACATAACAGCCGGTTATTCAGCTTACCGCCCTTCAATATTGCAATCACATCATCCTGCAAGTGCAGATCGCTCAGGTTTGCGTTTGCGGGATTTTTGTTTTCCGAGAATCCGAGAAGATAGTCCGAGGTCACGCCGTAATACTTTGCCAGCGTGACGATGCTTGCATGGCTGACCTCTTTGCATTCGTCGCTCTCATACTTGCCGAGGGATGACCGGGAAATCCCCGTGGCCTTTTCGAGGTCGCTCAGCGTCATCCCCCGCTCCGTGCGCAGATCCTTCAGCCGTTCCTGAAATGTGAGCCTGATCTCCAACTTAATATCCTCCGTCGTTTTGTATCACCACAAATATTGTATCATGAACGGAACTCCCTGTCAACATTTTTCCGCGTTCGCGGATTTTTTCGATCCACCCTCCTCAAATCCTGATTTTCGGATATACCGATTTGAGATGATTCATGCGTTAAAATATTGCTACAGGGTCGGAAGAGACGAAGAGCAAGATTCTACCGCGGACCCAAATTTCAGCGTTTTACACTTCATTTTGATTCCCACGGAATCTTGTTGGGGAGTGCCTTCCCCAAACCCTGCAAAAAAACGGAGGTGAAATTCTTCTCAATGGCAAAAACGTACAACACACCGAAACGAAAAAATGTGGTGAAGACCAGACTCGACGACGCGGAGCTCTTCGTATTGGACTGGCGGGCGGGACAATCCGGGATAAGCCGCTCGGAATATCTGCGCAGGTTGATTTTCGGAAGTTTCCATCCGACGATACAAGTTACTTGTCACAACGACGATACGCTCGCCGCCATCGGAAAACTGACAACAGCGTATGACAGGATCGGGAACAACCTGAACCAGATTGCCCGCCGCCTTAACACGTATGATGAACCTTACCTTGAAATTGCCGAAGAAATCAAAACTGCCATCAGCGACCTTAACGAACTTAAATTCAAGGTCTTACAGACCACGGGAGACTCGCTTGGCAACGTTCAAACATATCAGCTCTAAGAATGCGGACTACTCCGCCGCTGAAAAGTATCTGACCTTCGAGCATGACGAAATCCGCATGAAACCCGTGCTCGATGAAAAGAGACGGCTCGTTCCGAGAGAAAATGTCCGTTTCACAACTTTGAACTGCGGCGGGGACAATTTCGCCATCGCCTGCCTGCGGGCAAATAAGAGGTTCGGGAAAAACATGACGCGGGGTGAAATAAAATCCCACCACTATATCATCAGTTTCGATCCACGGGACGGATCGGATCATGGGCTGACCGTGGATAAAGCGCAGGAGCTCGGCGAACAATTCTGCGCAGAGAATTTCGCCGGACATCAAGCCATCGTCTGCACTCACGCAGATGGACACAACCATTCCGGGAACATTCATGTCCATATCGTCATCAACAGTCTGCGCATTGAAGACGCGCCTCAGAAACCGTACATGGACCGCCCCGCCGATTGGAAGGCCGGAACCAAACACCGCTGCACCGACACCGCCATGAATCATTACAAATCCGAAGTCATGAAGATGTGCGAACGGGAGGGCTTATACCAGATCGACCTTCTGAACGGAAGCCCGGAGAAGATCACCGACGCGGAGTATTGGGCGAAACGGCGCGGGCAGCAGCGGGCAGACGCGGAGCACCCCGGTACAAAATTCCAGACCGACCTTGAAAAATTGCGCCAGGAAATCCGGAATGCTATGTCCATTGCCAAAACTTTTGAAGAGTTTGCGGAACTTCTTCTGAGATCCGGGATCACCGTGAAGGAAAGCCGCGGTCGTTACAGTTACCTCCCCGAGGGCAGAAAGAAACCCATTACCGCGCGACGGCTGGGATACGATTTTGAAAAGGCGACGGTTCTTGCAAAGTTGGCGGAGAACGGAACACACTTACCGGAAAAAGAGGAGGAAGGAATCAGCATTCCCGATCTCCCGGAGGAAGCAAAGGAGCTTATGCGGATTCTTGACCGGGACAAACTTCGTGAAGAGGGTAAGGGAACCGGCTATCTCCGCTGGGCATCGATTCACAACATCAAGGCCATGTCGCAGACTCTGGACGTGCTTCGGCAGGCGGGGCTGATGGATATGCGCAAACTCGAAGAGGCATATGACACCGCAAGCCGGGCGTTCTCAGAATCGCAGACCGAAATCAAATCCATCGAATCCCGGATCGTCGAACGGAAGGAACTGCTGTCGCACCTCCGCTCCTATGCCCGCACACGAAAAGTCCGCGACGAATACGACGCGCTGAAAACAGAGAAGCAGCGGCAGGTATATAAAGAAGCTCACACCTCCGATTTCATCCTCATGGACGCCGACCG
>JAEEGL012542745.1_pt1 | contig 14595 bp, 11 predicted proteins | sample 9134231 | NCBI WGS metagenome assembly JAEEGL01 (sample SAMN16246548, study PRJNA631951) | gut metagenome | biome: gut microbiome; feature: rumen; material: fiber-attached | host: Bos | place: Iran: Karaj | collected 2018-10 | reverse complement strand
TACCGGTTTCCGCATCGCCCTCAGCCGCTCGTTGAAGAAATACGCCGACGAGGACGAGGCACTGCGCAAGCAGATAGACAAGGCAAAGATTGAGATTGCCCCTGATGACTTCCGCGAAGGCCTGACAGCCATCATCTCCGTGAAGGTGGCAGAGCCTCAGTTTGAAGGTCAGACAAAGACCAAGCTGGGCAACAGCGAGGTGAATGGCGCCGTTCAGCAGGCCGTTGGCGAGGCTATGGGCAACTATCTGGAGGAGCACCCGAAGGAGGCGCACCAGATATGCGAGAAGGTAATCCTTGCCGCTACGGCACGCATCGCAGCACGCAAGGCACGCGAAAGCGTTCAGCGCAAGAGCCCAATGGCAGGCGGCGGATTGCCTGGCAAGCTGGCTGACTGCTCAAGTCGCGACCCAAAGAAGACTGAGATATTCCTCGTCGAGGGTGACTCTGCAGGCGGTTCAGCAAAGCAGGGCCGCGACCGTCACACACAGGCCATACTGCCTTTGCGCGGTAAGATACTGAACGTAGAGAAGGTTCAGTGGCACAAGGTCTTTGAGGCAGAGTCAGTAAGCATCATTCTGCAGGCCATCGGAGTACGCTTCGGCGTAGATGGCGAGGACGCCAAGACCGCTAATATCGACAAACTGAGATATGACAAGATTATCATCATGACCGATGCCGATGTCGATGGCTCACACATCGACACCCTCATCATGACGCTGTTCTTCCGCTTTATGCCACAGGTGATACAGGAAGGACACCTGTACATCGCGACACCGCCACTGTACCAATGCACCTACAAGAACCACAAGGAGTACTGCTACACCGAGGAAGACCGTCTGCGCTTCATCAACACCTACTGCTCAGGCGATGCCGATGACACTAAGTTGCACACACAGAGATACAAAGGTCTGGGTGAGATGAACCCAGAGCAACTGTGGGATACCACAATGAATCCAGAGACAAGACTGCTGAAACAAGTGACTATACAGAACGCTGCCGAAGCAGATGAGATATTCTCTATGCTGATGGGTGATGACGTGGAGCCACGCCGAGCATTCATTGAGGAGAACGCAAACTATGCTAACATTGATGCGTAAAGCAGAAATATCATAACACACATACCTGCACCAGCCCCGAAAAGGCTGTTGCAGGTATATACAATCACCTTAAAACTAATAAGTCATGCCGAAAGACAATAACATTCAACCTATCTCTATCGAACGGGTGACATCCACGTACAAGTTGCCACACTTGAGCAACGAACTGCTATTGATAGAATCCACGCGGACGCTACCTATATATACAGAACCGCGACGCATGTCATTATGCCTGTACGTGGGAGTATGCACCAGCGGAGTAGTAACGCTAACAGTAAATGGAAAACGCCGCACTCAAAGCCATCAGCAAGTGATGCTGATTACAGAAGAGTCTGTAATAACCGATGTAAAATTCAGCGAAGATTTCGACGGATTTGCTTTCCTCATATCATACAAATTACTGCAAGAGATACTTCGCGATGTGCACAACATGAGCGACTTGTTCCTGTTGTCCCACAACCACCCGGTATTCAGCCTGAACGAGGAAGAACTCTATGCAGCCAAGAACTACTTCCGCTCCATCCGTTCACACATAACCCAGACAGACAAGCGCTATCGCACTGAGATAATCCGCCTTACCCTCCTCACAATGATATATGACATGGCGGGTGCTTTTGACCGCGTCATAGAGCAACCGGGCAAGAACGAGAAGCAATCAAGGGCCGAACAGCTCTTCGTGGAGTTTGTACAGAGAGTGGAACACCACTACCACGAAGAGCGACAAGTGCAGTGGTATGCAAAGCAGATGAATGTCACGCCAAAGTATTTGTGCGAGGTTGTCAGCAACGTAAGCCGTCGCACGCCTAATGAGTGGATTGACAAATTCGTCACATCAGAGATGCGCAACCTGCTGAGACATACCAATATGCGCATGAGCGAGATTGCAGAGGTCATGAATTTCCCCACACAGTCTTTCTTCGGCAAGTACTTCAAGGAAAATGTCGGAGTAACACCATCAGAGTATCGCAACGGCATAGAGCCATAAAATAATCCTTATGATAGTACAGATAGGTGATGTCCTCGTGTCATCAGACATCCTGACAGAATGTTTCTGCTGCGACCTTACGAAGTGCAAGGGCGTATGTTGCGTTGAAGGTGATGCCGGAGCACCTATCACCATTGATGAACTGGAAGAGATAGAGCTCAACCTTGATAGCGTGATGTCCGACCTTTCAATGCCGGCCCAGCTTGTGATAGCAGCCCAAGGCGTGGCTTATAATGACAAGGACGGCGACCTAGTGACATCAATAGTCAATGGAAAAGACTGCGTCTTCACATGTTATGAAGACCTCGAAACAGCCGATGGAACCGTAAAAAACTGCTGTCTTTGCGCCTATGAGCGTGCTTACAGGAAGAAGACTATTAACTGGTGCAAGCCTATATCATGCGCACTCTACCCAATAAGGGAGAGCAAGCTGAGCAATGGGCTCACCGCAATAGTGTATCATAGGTGGAATATCTGCAAGGATGCCGTAGCGAAAGGAAACAGTCAAGGCATCAAGGTCTATCAATTCCTTAAAGAGCCGCTCATTCGCCGCTTCGGTCAGGAGTGGTATGATGCGCTTTGCATCGCTGCTACCAATCTACCGGGGTAATGCCATACTGCAGCAACCAAGCGTTGCAGGAGGTGAAATGATGATTACCGAACCATCCTCCGCGATTTGCGGAGAGTGGAGAGGGATGTACTGATTTAAGTATAAGATGCTTGTTGCGGTCTATCAGCAGCTCCTTCTTGCCTGCATAACCGCCCCAGAGGATAAACACCACATGGTCCTTACGCTCTGAAACAGTCCTGATAACAGCATCCGTAAACTCTTCCCAACCGTGACGCTGGTGCGAGCCGGCAAGATGTTCACGTACCGTCAGCGTTGCGTTGAGCAGGAAAACGCCCTGCGAAGCCCAGCGACGAAGGCTGCCATCATACATCTTTTTGCCCATTTCATCGGTGATAACAGGCGGCACATGGCCTGTATCGGCCTTCACTTCCTTAAATATATTTACTAAAGACGGAGGAAGCTGCACACCCGTCTTGACAGAGAAACACAACCCCTCAGCCTGACCGGCACCATGATAGGGGTCCTGCCCCAGTATGACAACCTTCACATCGTCAAGCGGACAAAGGTTGAAGGCATTGAATATCTCCGGCCCTGGAGGATAACACACAAACTGTCTGTATTCGTCGTGGACAAATACAGACAGTTTTTTGAAATATTCCTTATCAAATTCTTCAGCCAGGGCAGCGCCCCAGGACTGTTCAATCTTTACCATAGAAATGACTTCCGAAAGTTGAAACGCCAACCTTATCAGTTAGCGCGGCTACCGTTATCAGTCAACAATAAGGTTCTCGCCGGTCATGTCGGCAGGCTGCTCCAGCCCCATGATGTGCAGCAAAGATGGAGCAACATCAGCCAGGCGGCCGTCCTTGACAGTGGCAGAGTTATTGTCTGTCACGTAAATGAACGGTACAGGATTGAGTGAGTGAGCTGTGTTTGGTGAGCCGTCAGGATTGATAGCATTGTCGGCATTACCGTGGTCGGCAATGATGATGGCCTCATATCCCGTAGCCTTTGCAGCCTCTATAACGTCGCGGACACAGTTGTCAACAGCCACTACAGCCTTTGCTATAGCGTTGTAAACACCTGTATGACCCACCATATCACCGTTAGCGAAGTTGACAACGATGAAATCGTAGAAATCCTTCTTGATATTCTCTACGAGCTTTTCCTTTACTTCATAGGCTGACATCTCTGGCTTCAGGTCGTATGTAGCCACCTTTGGAGATGCCACGAGCACGCGGTCTTCGCCCTCGTAAGGCTGCTCACGACCGCCATTAAAGAAGAACGTAACGTGTGCGTACTTCTCTGTCTCAGCGGTATGCAGCTGCTTCTTGCCCAGTGAGGAGAGATATTCTCCGAGGGTATTCGTAACATTCTCCTTCGGGAAGAGTATGCCGACACCCTTGAAAGAGGCATCGTATGGAGTCATACAGTAGTATTTCAGCCCCGGAATGGTCTGCATTCCCTCTTCTGGCATATCCTGCTGAGTGAGCACCTGAGTAAGCTCCTTGGCGCGGTCGTTACGGAAGTTGATGAAGATAACGACGTCGCCCTCCTCTATCTTACCGTTTACTGATGCGTTGACGATAGGCTTTATGAACTCATCCGTCACGCCTTCGTCGTATGACTCCTGCATGGCTGCCACCATATCCGTTGCTGACTTACCCTTGCCGGCAGTGATAAGGTCGTATGCTTCTTTTACGCGGTTCCAACGCTTATCGCGGTCCATAGCGTAGAAGCGGCCTACGATGGATGCTACATTGGCATCGTTCTTCTTGCATTCTGCCGTCAACTGCTCAATGAAGCCCTTACCCGACTTCGGATCTGTATCACGACCGTCCATGAAGCAATGTACGAACACCTGCTGAGAGAGTCCGTATTCCTTGCCCACCTCAATGAGTTTGAACAGGTGATCGAGTGAAGAGTGCACGCCACCATTTGAGGTCAGACCCATGAGATGAAGCTTCTTGCCGTTCTCCTTAGCGTATGTGAAAGCCTCTACCACCTGTGGATTCTTGCTGATAGAGCCGTCAGCGCAGGCACGGTTGATCTTTACGAGGTCCTGATAGACGATTCGACCGGCACCGATGTTAAGGTGACCGACCTCTGAATTACCCATCTGACCATCAGGAAGACCAACGTCTTCACCTGACGCATTAAGTTGTGAGTGACTGCTGACAGCCGTGAGATAGTCAAGATAAGGTGTCGGAGTGTTGTAAATCACATCACCCTTGCCGTGCTTGCCTATTCCCCAACCGTCGAGGATCATAAGAAGTGCTTTCTTTGCCATAATGTTTTTTTATGCTTAAAATTTATAATTTTACAATTTCGGATGCAAAGGTAATAAAAATAATTCAGAATACAGAATTCAGAATGTAAAATTAGCAACGCTGAATGTATAATTTAACAAATGGCAAAGAGGGTGCGTCATCTTGTTCTGCTATATTATGTCGTTCACCTGCGATACATTCACTTTCACCACCACCTCACGTTGCCGTTTTCGTATGTGAAGATGCGCTCCTCTCTGCCCTTGGTCAGGTCATGAAGGACATAGAGTGCGCCTGATGGCACGTCGCGGAACGTCACACTGTCACTCGTGGCGGTCTGCTCGCCTACTGCATGAAGACCGTCATTACCGTAGTAGTCTAAGCGGTAGCGGTGGCCAGCGGTCACGCGGTTGTCATCATTGCGCGGCAGGTAGCGTATCTTTGCCACTGATACAGGGGCACCGAAATCGAATGTCAGGGTACAGTCATCCGATTTCTTTGTCTGATAGTATGTCAGCGCGTCGCCGTCAGCTGCGTCCTCCGCTTTGAAGCCTGTGTCCTCGCTGCCGTCGGTGGTGATGCTGACGGGCTTCAGTTGCCTACCCTCAGTGTCATAAAACTCCACCTCTGCCACGTTGCAATGGCTGCGTCGCGGAGCTGTGTAGCGTATGTAGCGGTACTTCCTGCCTTTGGTGTCGGTGCTTACGCTGTCCCATTCCATTTCCGGATTGCGCGTTATCTCGGCAATCTTCCGCCTGTCGGTGAAGTCGGCTGAGTCAGAGGCATGGAACCGTCCTCCCACCATGCGCTTGCTATAGACGTGGGCGTAGGCATACTTGGGGTATTTCCTCGTCAGGGTCAGAGTGATGGTGCTTGTATTGGCCGGCTTTATCTCTTTCTGCTCGCCGTTCTCCTTTATTAATAAGGGGTATCCCGCTGCCAAAGCCTTGCCATCTTCCCAGGTCACCGGCAGATAGATAGCTCCCCTGCCAACGTCCTTGAATACAAACACCTTGTCCGTCTGTCCTCCTCCATCACCCTTCATCTTTCCTCCATCACCCCTCATCCCTCGTCTCTCCTCCTTGGGGGAGTTGGAGGGGGCTTCTGCCCACGCTATCGGTGTCCATCCCTGGTTGTTGAAGGCTGCGAGGTAGGCGAAATGCTTGTCTGTGCCTATACTCACTCTTACTTCTACTCCTTTCGTGTATTCGCCTGTCACATCTTTTATGAAAGGGTTCATCAGCACCTGCGGTGCAGGTTCGCCTATCGTCTTGTTCCTGTCAAAGAGGCTCTCCTTCTGGTAGGCGTATGTGTAGCGATACACCTTGCCATACACGTAGTCGCTCTTGCATGGGTATCCGGGATTGCTCTCCGACCCCATGAAGGGTATGCTGCGTCCGTTGTTGCCGAGCACCACGTTCCAGTGGTGCCCGTGCGGGCGTGTGGGCCACTGCGGAGTGAAATCCACGCTGACGGGTATGCCGCAGGCCCGCATCACGTAGGCACATTTGAAGGCATAGTCGTCACACTCCCCCATGCGCAGCCGTGCTAGCACCGGCGCGGGGAGGTTCACGCCGCCAAGGTGCGGGATGGCATGGATGAATATCCTGTCCAGTTTTATTATGTCGTTCACCTGCGATGCCGCCCAGTATGCGGAGCGGTTCTTGTCGGCTATCTGGCTGATGGCATCCAGGCCGCGTTTGTATTCACCGTACAGTCTCTCGCGCCACTCGCACAGGTTCTCGTTGGTCAGGCGGTAGGGCAGCAGCCATTCGCAGAACTCTCCGAACGACAGGTGTCGGGCGAAGCTGCCGTTGCGCCACCTGTCAAAGGCATGGTCTATGTTGCCGATGAGGTATTCCGTTGTCACCGCGTCGGCATCCATCACACGCCTGAAGCCTTTCTCATGCACGGCATACACGCTGTCGGCAAGGGCATAGATCAGTGGTTCGCACTCTGGATAAGTTGTTCGATGTTCTATGGCCGTCAGCCTGTTGTAGTATTCATCCTGCAGCGGGCTGCGCACCGTGCCGTGATATGGCATGTTGTCAAGCAGCCACGTCGCCGCACGTCGTTTCTCTGCATCAGCGGAGTAATGCTCCGAAAGCGTGCGCCTGAGCTCGGTCAGCTTGTTGTCTTGGGCACACAAAGGTAGTATCGCCGTCAAAATGACAGCGAGTAAAAATGTTCTTCGCATGATTGAATTTTTGCAAAATCCCTCCAACTACAGGGAGTGTGGTTGGAGGGGAATTCATTATTAGTCTAAGGGTTCTGCGGTTAATTCAATTAGCACTTGGTTATCCTTTGAACCTAAAACCAGTTCCTCATCTGTGAGTGACATAATCTGCTGATGGTTTTCTTCCGTTCTTTTCCTACCGTTCATTGTGATTTCGCCTTGCGTGTGCAGCCAATTACCTGTGCTTGAAGTTCCTATACGGGAAGAATCAAAGGACATTTCATAAGAGTCTGACAAATAGTAGGCATAGCGACATGTAATAGTATCATTATTGAATGTTGTTATTAATGTCATGGAGTCTCTGTCAAATACCTGAGACATTGAGACATTCATACCCGTCGTCACTTGCAGTTTTTTTGAACCTACGGAAATGTTCCCATGCTTTCTCATCACACCTTTACGGCTTGAATCCATGGTCACTCTTTTTGTCCATTTTTTACCGATTAGCTGATCTTTTGTAAAATTATTTGTCTGAGCATTAGTATTCAAGCTTATAAAGATACCAAGCAGACATATAGAAAGTAATTTTTTCATATTCATAATTTAAGTTTTTAATAGGAATGACAATAATGGCCTGGCTGCCAAATCGGACCAATCATATGATATTTCTTGACATTGTTATCTATCTCTATTTTGATTTTCCTGTCCTTGAACTTTACAACGCCGCTCTCTGGCAGTGGTTTTTTTTTGTCAAAACATATGAGATAGCAAAAAGCGTTAAAGGATGTATCTTGCCTGCACCGATATATTTCGCCGCCACCTCCTGTAATCAATTGAGGAAGGGACATATTAGCTCTATAACCAACATATTCATATATATACTTCGTATCATCTTCTGATAAATGCATAACAACATCTAAAGAATCAACAAAGTCATCATAACGTAGAGGTACTGCGTTTATTTCTTTCCCACTATTCATTAACATCACACTCTCCGCTTTGTCTATTGAACCACCCATATACGGCATAATAGCATGGTATTTTCCATCATGTTCTATCGTCTCAGGAGGACAATCCGAAAAGGCAGACTCTGTGAGATACAACTCTACGTCTTTCACTGGAAATTTATCTATTTGTATACGTTTCATGAAAACCTTCTCTACGTTATAGTATCTGGTATAATAATAGTATTCACTTTGACAAGCACACACTGCAGCCATCAGAATAGCAATCAGCACAATTGCATGTAAGTGATTTCCTTTCTTTCCTTTCTTTTTTAGCATAGTCAGATTTCTTTAAAATTATAAGTTGGTCTAATGGGCAATTGTACTTAGATGTTTTTAGTTGCCGCCCCCATGACCAGAAGTTTATTTTGCCAGAATCTAATCCTGTAATTTCTACAAAATGGTCACCTCTTCCTTTTCCAAAATAAAACTCTCCGCCTTCACTTTTTATATCAACTCCTGCTAAAACAGTATAGGAATCAAAATCACTGCCTGTGGCACCTTTGATAATTTCCTCTATTTTATCATAGGTCATCATGCCATTCCTTTTCTCTGATATAATAGACTTGTCAGCAACATTATCTATAATAAAATCGTTCACTTCGTTGTAACTCATTCCTCCACCGTCTCCGTAGTCCAACCGTGGGTCATACCCCGGTTGTTTTAGCCCTATAAAACAGAGCAACTTATCTGTCCAAGTATTGGTGTTTGCCCACATTTGAATGGAGGACTGTATAATAGCATCAACGGAAGTGTATTGAATTCCATTTTCATTTAGTTTTCTTTGTGCTGCCTCATCACCATTTTCAGACAATAAATCTACTGTTGTCATTCCAACAGGATTATGCTCATCCTCATCCGTTGTAAGTTCCAATCCCCAGGGTTCATAGTATCCGTAGTTTGCAAGATGATACACACAGTCTGCATACTGCTCTGGATAGTTTTCCGCCAGCCATTTCTGTAGAATTGCAGGTCCGCAGGTTCCATTATTTCCTTGTTGTATGATTTCAGGAAAAGCTATCTGGCGTTTTAGATCCTCTGTAAGGTTTGGGTATCCATTGTCCTGATTGTATAATGGATGTTTTTCTAATCCAGCCAGTATTTCTTTTACTCTTTCCGTCATTAAGCATGGGCATCTATGATAGCCTATCGAATCGGACTGCGAGGTAGAAGTGTTTGCACTATGCAATGTGTTTGTCCCCTGTCCTGATGTGTTGGTGCTACTATTATATCCACTTACACTACCGCCTCCTACTGTTTCTAGCAAATACCATAATGATCCAGGATTGTAATTTCCATATATTGTAACATTTGGAAGTACCTGGTTGTTAGGGATAAGGTCGTACGGTTCACCTGCATTACCGTTCGTTGTCTGGCTATTTGAATTTTGATTGTTCCTACAATCATGTGACATTTGCTCATCTCGTGATAACAGACTGTCACACCACGGACACCTGTAATAGCAGATATCTTTGTGAGTTTCAATCTCATCACAGTCAAAGTATGCCCCGCAGTTTGGGCATTTCTCTCGGCACATCACTGCGCCCTCGCACGGTAAGTTGGTTGTATAGCTATAGCCATCATCATCGCAGTCATTCATAGATTCATTTGTCATGTTCTGTGCTGACACCTCTGTCAGCGAAAGCAAATTTAGCAAAAAGACTGCTAATGCCAAAAACTTTTTCACCTTACACCTCCTTTTTTAACAATTATTGTACGTAATACGCGGTTCCCGATAGTCACATTGAGCACATACGTACCGTCTATGACGTTTGGCACAATGCTCTCCGTATGCTTGCCTTTCTCCATGTATCCAAGGTCCTGAGAGTATGCCAGCTTACCAAAGATATCGTAAAGCTTGAGCTTTGCTGTTCCAGGTTCTTGCAGTTCAAATGTCACGTCAAATTGTGTGACAAACGGATTGGGGCTGGCTACAACACGGGAATATCTATTGTCTTCATTTTCTTCATTAAGCTTTGAGTAAGGGCTACTTTTCGTCAGTTCGATATACATCGGACGCTCCGGCTCATTGAGTTTCAGCGAGTACAGTGACAGTTGTCCTGCTATCTTGTCCGGCCACACGTCAAGCGTAGCGGAATCCATACGATATGGCACCTTACTGCCAACTGTATAGCGCTCGTTGAGTTCCAGACCTCCATCGGTGAAACATATCTCACCACTGGAAGTAATTGATGCCCGGAATGCAACAGTGTCATTTGCAAGTATCAATGTTCCGCCAAGTGCATTGTTGTCATTAGACAACGAGAGCGTTACCGGTTTCTCGCCAAGGATGAAACGTCCACTCCAGTCATACATAACGATGAAGCCCTGATATCTGCCAGAGAGTAGGCTCACATCATATTGATCCGGCTGTATGTCAGGCAACCGTGTAGGAATGTCGTCACAGCTGTCACATTCAAGAATTATCTCGTCCATCCAATTCTCTGCATGGGGACGACGCACCTCCTCTATGGCTGCACTGTAGCCTAATGTCGCAGCCCTGTTCAGGAAGTAAGCTGCACGTTCCTCGTCCTGCTCCACACCATAACCGTTACGGTAGCACAGTCCGAGCATATAAAGACACGGACTGTGGTCTTTGTCAGCTCCCTGCATGAACAATTCAGCAGCTTTCGCATAGTCCTGCCTGCATCCCAGACCCTTGTAGAACATGTAGCCTGCATCATACATACACATCACAGAACCGCTATTAGCACCTTTCATAAAGTAGTCAAGTGCCTTAAAGAAATCCTGTCCATGTCCACAAGGTGCATCTTTGTATAGCATTCCCAAATTGTGGTTAGCCTCGCGAAATCCCTTTGCGGCAGCAAGTTCCATCCATGCTACAGCTTTTATAGTATCCTTCTCAATGCCGATACCTGCCATATATATGAGTCCAAGAGAGTTCATGGCATAAGGTACGCTGTCCTCAATGGCTGCATTTTTCAAGACACTCACGGCCATTTCCTTTGACATATCAGTGTCGATGTCTTTGAGCACACGCACAGCATGCTTAATTCCCTCAACATCTCCTTGGGAAGTTGCACCTGCAACTGCGGTGACAGATAGACATAACAGCAGAGAGCAAATAATAGAAACATGTTTTACCATACGAACTCCTTTCCCACCGTAGGTGTCTTCTTTTCATCCTCATCCATACGTGCTTGTTTGTCAAGAGCGTCAAGCATCTTCAGCATCTGCGGTTTGTGTCTGTCAAGTTCCGCAATATACTTGCGTTGCTGCCGACCGTGGTTACGGCAGATGTCCTTGATGCGGTACAGTTCATGGTAGTAATCAAAAGCCTGACTCATGGCAGTCACACTGTCAAGTTGCTCTGTCAGCCCTGCATCTGCAAGCCTTCGCCATGCCTTTCTCATGTCATTTGACACGTTTATAGCGTTCTTAAAATGAAAATAGCGGCGCTGCTGCTTCTCGTCAAGAATGGATGTAATAGCCTTGATGTCCTCATCCCATACGTCCGTATGAGGATTTGCATGGAGATGCCTCGCAAGTTCAAGCGCCTTTTCCATCAAGGTACTGTACTGTGCAGTGTCAAGAAGAAGTGCTTCCTTCCAGTAGAGCGCGCTGCTGACATTCTTGCCCGAAACATTGTTGATTAGCGAAGGAATGATTACTGTGTTGATGGAATCGCGGTAGGTACGGTCGATGCTCACCTTCCACTTCATCCTTTCTGCCAGATTGTCACGGAACATGCTGTCAACCTTGGCCTTCAGCATCTCCTTCTGCAGCGTAAAATACTCAAGTGTTGGAATAGCCTCACGCTGCATGTCGTAGGTCAGGCGTACAGCCATAGCCTCCTCAGCGGCACGTTGGCTTACGGCAGCTGGGATTACGGTGGTTGTCTGCGATACCACGGCCTGTGTACTCAGGCTGAAGCAGCATAGCAAACATAGCCACAGATTCTTTTTCTTTTTTCTCATTGTTGTTTGTTTTTGTTAAGTTCTTTAATATAGTGATACGTATCTCTCATAATTGCTTTTGTCTTTTCATTCGTGCACTTCGTATGTGTTTTCAAAATCTCATTGGCATAGGATATTGCGGCGGTTGTATCACCACTGCCGCCGTAGTGTTTCATAAGTATCAGTTTTGGCAGGAACAGCGAAGGCTGCGTATGATATGCATCAAATATGTATGTAATGCCACTGTTCCCCTCACCAATCGCGGTATGACACTGATGAGCCATATAACACAATACTGGTGAAGTTCCGTACATCATGGCATGTTTCACGCAAGGTATGGCATGCTTATAGTCTGACATGGACATCAGGCATCGCGCTCTTATTCGCCAATAGGCTTCAGAGGAATAGATGCTGTTCTCCAAACGCGCAAACTCGGCGTCGGGAACTCTCTCGCCTGACTTTATCCTGTCCTCCAAATGTTTCAGTTCCACCTGCGACAGCGTCATGCGTGCAACGATGAAAAGCCCCGTACAGATTATTGCCAGGAGGGGAAGAAGATGCTGAAGGGATTTCCCATCTGAAGTTTTTCTGTCCGCATCAAGGTGTTCTCCACCCGTCAGGGTCATGGATGCCACACATACTGCCATCAGCCACGGCTGTATGCTTGCAGTGACGAAATTTGTCATTGACATCATTGCGAAAGCCGACAATGTCGCAGTGGCGGGCCTGTCTTTGCGACGCACTGACATGAGGATGGCAAGCACATAGAACCCCGCAAGAAACAGCATTCCGATTATGCCGCCATCTACGCCATGTTCCAGATAGTCATTGTATGCCATGCCGACATACGTGGCAGTGCGTCGCTCCGTTTCTGTACCGCCGTTGACAGCGAAGTACTCTGCCTGATGCTTATTGTAGTGTTTTTCAAACAGCCCGTAGCCATGACCCAAGGGATGCTCGCATATCATCTGTGCGGACAGGTGCCAGATAAGCATTCGTCCGGCCGCACTGTCGCGCTTCATGTCGTACATCCTGACTGCTGACACGGAGAGAAGAACCGCCGCAATGGTTATTGACAGCCATTTATATGAACGCAGGGTCTGCCTGGCCCGTCTGACTGCAAGCAGCAAGACTGCGGCTTCCACTGCAAGACCGATGTACGCCGTGCGGCAACGGAGCATAAGGATGGAGACCAGAAGCAAAGCAAGGAATACCACGTATGCGCCGCGCCTGTCGGAGTCCATTACACGCTGCACTATGAACGGCACGCAGCCTGCAAGAAACATAGCGGTGACATTGGGGTTATCATTGAAGCCCGTGACGGGGTACATCGCATCCTCCTGCTCAAGGATGCCGAGCCACTGGGCGAAGACGGCAATGACGTGGGCAGCGGCTATCATAAGTAGTCCGTTGACGATAAGCCTGCGGGTGAGGATGCCACAGCGAAGTCCATACGAAAAAGCTATGATACTGAGCAGCGTCACGCACAGATACATGCTGCGGTACCACTCCATGATAGGTGACTGCAATCCGTGAATGAGGATATATGCTATCCATGCAAATATGAAGAGACGGAAGTATCTGCACCCATAATCATAATGGATGCCGATTATGTCGTTTCCTTCATTTCGGCATACCCTGCCAACCATGATACGTAGGCAGATGGCTAAGCCGCAAAGCAGCAGTCCCACCTCCATCAACAGGGAGCGGGACAGGGATGGGTAGACAAAGTGACGGGTGTCTATTGTCGCCGCCACACATGTCAGGAAAAACAAAAATCGGGTATGTTTATTTACACTTTTCAATCTGTTCGCTAAGCACTTCTTTCAAATAAGCGAACACAAAAGTATAAACAATAATTAACATGGGACAAAAAAAAAAAAACGTAATTTAACATCGGTAGCCTGTTTTTAATATATTTTAGCTATGCATGATGTAATAACAAAAGCTTTAAGCTTCGTTTTTTGCGTTTTACCTGCATTTTCCTTGTAACTTATTAGATAATAAGGAGTTGCAGTATGTAGGTTACCTGCATAAACCTACATGAACCTACATACACCTAAACCGGACCTTAAATGAAACAAGAAACCCTCTGAGGCTGTGGCTCATTGCCTGCGTAATTCACGAAAATTCTTGGCATAATTTATGGGGATTCGCGTTAAAAACAAACATGAATTATCGCGAATTAGCCGTATAATTTTCATGTATTGTTATACTCGTGTGGATGCTCGTAGCATGTCTGTAAATGAGTACAAATATTGCCCCCCACTCCAGTAACGAAAATTATAATAATTATAACAATTTCTGTCCGAAAATACTCAGCTAAATTTTTGTCCAGTCCTTTCAGTTTGAGCTGTGAGGCACCGAAAAATAGAACAATTTGCGACCTTCAGGAGTGCCTTTGTAACATACTGATTATCAAGGGCGTTGTAATAGCAGGTCTTTTAGGCGGTAAAAGACCTGCTATTAGGGCCTAAAAGACCTACTATTAGAGCCTAAAAGACCTGCTTTCAGAGCCTAAAAGATCTGCTTTTGCAACGTGCTGTATATTAGCGCGTTACGGCGTGTCCTATTTT
>JAEEGL011775136.1_pt1 | contig 14595 bp, 16 predicted proteins | sample 9134231 | NCBI WGS metagenome assembly JAEEGL01 (sample SAMN16246548, study PRJNA631951) | gut metagenome | biome: gut microbiome; feature: rumen; material: fiber-attached | host: Bos | place: Iran: Karaj | collected 2018-10 | reverse complement strand
TCTCCTTCAATTACTTTTTTCCTAATTCCTGACGAGAATTCATCTTTAGCGTTTAAATCAATTACTTTTGTTCCGGCTATGTAGTCATGTATTCCTCGACCATCTTTAGATATAAAAATAGATATAATAATTAACAATTGAATAATGACTTGAAAATTGTTTAAATAATTATAGGTACTCATATAAGTATTTTTATTTAAGGTGTATAGCAATATCAAACGCGCTATTGTAAATATTATATTATTTAATACTAAACTTCTAAGTAAATAGTTAACTAAATTTAAGTTTCCTTCTTTGTTCTTTACAATTTGTAATTTCAATATCCTCTTACCTAATGTTTTTCCATTCTGAGAATATTGAAATATTCCGAAGTAACCGATTAAACATGCTAATGATATAATAGATGTTATTGTTGAATTTTTTTCTAATTTATAACTTAAGTTTTTAATTTGGTTTTCATATTTTACTTTTTTTATTTCTTTCTTTTGATATTTTTCTGTAACATTAATTATTTCTTCATATGTATCCATATATTTTTCCATTTGATAGTTGATTGTTCCTATATTAGAGATAATTGCTGATATAATTGATACTATTAAAATATCAATAATATATGCTCCTATTCTTTTAAATGTTAATTTCATCTAATCACCCTTTCAATTAAAATTATTATAACATGTAAAAGAAAAAAAAGATATAACTATTTTGTTATACTTTTATTTTACTTTCAATATAATTTCTAATATCTTCTAAATGCATACCTCTAGATCCTTTTAAATAAATGTATTTATTATGTATATCTTTATCCTTTAGGTATTTTATTAATTCATTATTATTATTAAAATGTATTCCTTTTATATATTTAGTGTATTTTCCTACAGTTAGTACTTTTTTGTTATCTATTTTATTTAAGATAAAATTTAATTTGAAGTGATATTTATATGAGAATTTACCTAATTCTAACATATCGCCTAAGATAATTATTTTTTCATTTTTGATATTTTTTAGAATATTTAATCCAACTGATACTGACTCATAATTAGCATTATAGCAGTCATCTATAATAGTAATGTCTTTATAATGTTTAATATTCATTCTTTTATCAATCATTTTAAAATCATTTATTTTATCTATGATAGTATCAATATCAATATCATACATCAAACAGACTTTAATAGCTATTAGAATATCATTGACAAAATGAATACCTGGGCAATTAAAATGAATACGATATTCTTTGTTTAAATAGATACTAAATTCTAACAATTCATTACTAGAATATATATTATATGCGATTAAATCATTATAATAATTTCTACCACATCTGTAACATTTTTTTACTCTTTTTAAGTATTTATCATCACCATTAACTATTAATAATCCAGTTAATCCTTCTTTGATTTCTAATTTAGCTTTATATATATTTCGTTTAGATTTTAATAATCCAATGTGAGATGAGCCTATATTTGTAATTACTCCAATATTTGGCTTACACATACGAGAAAGAGTACTTATCTCACCTTTATGATTCATCCCCATTTCCATAACAATTATTTCATGTTTATCGTTTAAATTAAATAATGTATCACTAACACCTATTATATTATTTTTATTATCTTTGTTTTTAAGTACATTATATTTAGATTCTAATATATGACTGATTAATTCTTTGGTAGTAGTTTTACCATTTGATCCTGTTATGGCAATTAATGGCACATCATAAATAGATCTATAATATGATCCAATTTGTTCTAACGCTTTATAAGTAGAGTCTACTTTAATTACAGGTATATTTGTTTCTATATTAATATCTTCATCTACTATGATACCACTTGCTTTTTTTATATCATTAATATAATCATGGCCATTATAATTCTTACCTTTTAGCGCAACAAATAGATCATTCTTTTTTATCTTTCTTGTATCAGTAATAATTCTATTTATTTTATTGTTTTTAAATTTATTTAGGTATTTTCCATTTACTATTTTTGTTATTTTATTTAAATCCATATATAGATCCTCCTATAAAGTATTCAAAGATTTTATTTGATATACTATCATATGCAATCATAGTTTCAGGATGCCATTGTAGTCCTAAAAAGAAAGCCCTATTTTTCGACTCTATAGCTTCAATTACATCGGATTTACCTACTATATCTAAATCAGTGTTTATTAAACAATCATTATGTCGACTATTAACCATTATTTTGTCTTGTTTTATTATCTTATATAATATTGACTTTTTATTAATATCGACTTCGTGAACATAATTTAAATTACTTTTATGATTGATTGTACTACCTAATTTACCATTAAATAATAATCCCATCAGTTGCATACCTAAGCATATTCCTAAAGTAGGTATATTATTATCATATAAATAATTAATTATTCTTAAATGTTTATTAGTATAATTATCTCCTCCTTGTATGATTATTCCGTCACATTTGTCAATTAAATTCAAAGTTGTTTCATAATTGTCTACAACAATAGGAATAGGTATACCACCATATTTTATAATACTATTAGCTATATCTTTATAAATATAACTAATTTCATGTCCTTCTTGACTTAAATAGTCATTCATCAAAACACCAATCACATTATCCCCCCAATAAAAAATGGCTAGTCCATATACTTAGCCATTGATTTCATCATTTGATTAACTTGTTTCTGACTAGGAGTTCTTCCCATTTGTGTCATCATTGCTTTAATCATTTGTTCGTTAATTGGCGGATTTTGTTTTAAATATTTTTTCATCATTTTACGTGCAACAAAAAATCCAATAATTCCACCGGCAATTAATCCTACTAATACTTTTACTATATCTAAGAATAAATCCATAATATCATTCCTTTCATAAACATTTTACTATATTAAATAATAAATTACAATATTATTATATGAAAGTTATTTAAATTTGTCCCTTAACCAAAAATATTCCTGATTATCAAAATTGCAAACAAAGATGTTTTTATGATATATATAAAATATGCATAGAACTTCTTTTAAATGCTTATTTGTTTTTATCCAACAACAGCTTTTATTAATGCTAAAACTAGTATCATCCTTTAAAGTATATATATTATCTTCACATTTTAAATGATATTTTTTTTCAATATAATTTTTTAATATAGAATCATTGAAGAAGTAGCACAAAGAATGATATAAAGAAAAACCGTAATTATAATTTTCACTGCCTAATAGTTTTAAACTTTCTAACATTGAATAAAGGTAAGCATCATTATCACATTTATGATCATCTCTTATTACAAATAAATAATATTTCATACCATCACCATAAATATTTTAATATATAGTTTGGTCGAATTATATCAATATATGATACAATTACTAAAAATACAATTTATTATATTGTTATCATTTTATTTAGTTTAAACTTCTATTAATAGTTTACTGACTTATAAAATTTTCTAAGTCACTTTTATATTAATTAATTTGTATATAAAATAACCAATAATGCTGCTTATTATATTTAGAATAATATCATCTATATCAAATACTCTACCGAGTTTAATTTGGATTAATTCAATTGATAATGAAAATATAAAACTCATTATTAATAATATATATATTTTATTTATTTTTAAATAATATGATAAAAACATACTATAAGGAATAAATAATAATATATTTCCTACTACATTTTTTATAAATAATCTACTTGTTATATTATATCTTAATATTTCTTTAAAAGGTTTTATATTAATAATATTATAAGTGTATGTAGGTTTAGATATTATATAAAATAATATAATTAAATATATTACAAATAAAGGTACTGTTATTTCTTTGATTATATCTATTTTAGCTTTTTTTTTATAAATATAAACTGTTCTAATACTTATATATATTTCTAATGTATATAACATGAATGGTAATATATCATATATTAATTTAATTAGTTGTTTCATGATATTCTTCTATTTCTTGATACTCTGTAATGTCTTCAACTACACTAAAAAAAATTTTTACTGTCACTTGATCCTTTTCACTAAAACTTCCTATTACTTTTTTATTTAAGATATATTCTTTTTCATTTAAATTATTTTCAATTTTCTTTGTAGCTAATTCAATTGCTTTATATACAGCTTCATTGTTTGTATTAGATTCATTTTTTATTTTCAATTCTTTTTGATACTGTCTTTCTAAACTAAATGGTAATATATTGTTTTTAATAATTGTTTTACTCTTTATTTTTTTATATTTATAATGTTTAAGATTAAATAACTCAATATCTTTATTTAACAATTTAATAACATAAACTTTCTTTTTGTTTCCTGTTATTATTTCTTCTTTATACTTAAGAGGATATGTAGTAGTTACTTCATACCACACTTCACCATATACTGTACCACAACTAGATACTGTATCTTTTATTTTATCATTCAATGATATATATCCACTTACAATTATATCCCCTTTCTTAACATAATCATTTTTATTTTTAATAATTTGGCCATTGCTTATGTCTAAATTATTTATGATTGCATCTTTCTTTGCTACTATATGTCTTAATTTTTTTTCTTCTATTTGGGGATTATTAATTCTTGGTTCATACCTGATAATATATTTTGTGCCTATATTTTCAATTTCAAGCCAATCTATTTTATCTTTGTATTTTTCTGTTATTTTCTTTTTTATTATTTGTAATTCTCGATAGTTTTTTTTAAATTGATATACTTTGATACCATTATTATTTAACTCATCTAGTATTAATTTTTTCATTTGGTGATCGTTTGTTATGATATCTATAGAAAAGATTAATTTGCTTAAAAACATTATAATGCCTAATCCTAATAATAAGAAGAAAATTATATATTTATTTATATTTATTTTTTTTATTAATTTAATGAATCCAGAATATCCTTTTTCTTCTATTTCATATGTAGTTTTTATATCTAATACTTTTTTATAATCATGCTTATATATTTTAATATTTATATAATCTTTATCTATATATTTTATATCTAATAATTCAATTTGATGACTATTTAATCTTTTAATAAATTTTACAATATTTTTACCTTTAATACTTACTATTATTTTATTTTTTAATATATATATTATTTTATTTTTAATATTATCACCTAAATTCTAAGGATTTAATATTTCCACTAATTAATAATTCTTCATTCATAAGTCTTGATACAACTAAATCAGTTCCTTTAATTGTAATAATACCATTTTTATATTTTATTACGACTTTATTACTATCAATTGTTCCAATGCTGGTAAAATTTAATATATCTATTTTATTATGTACTATAGTTATTTTAAATTCTTCTTCTAAAATATATGAGCGTATTGAATTAATTATTCGCATAATATCACCAATATAATTTTATTTATAATAATTTAAAAAATACCTTTCGGTATTTTTTTAAAATTCTTATATATTTTGGATTGCGTTTAGTTTTATTATATTTTTTAGCTTCAGAAATACTATTGATTTCATAATCTAAAAATTTTCTAAATAAATGAAAAATCAATTCATTTTTACAGTTATATCTTTTTCAGTTTTTATATGTATAAATAACATCTAACATAAATTTTAATAAAGGACTAGCTTTTTTTTGAAAAAGGTGTATAATATTCTCGTTGAAGGGGAAATATTTGTTTATGAATTATTTAGATACGATTGTACATAAAAAAGATGATTTAGCAAGTACTAAATTAAAAAAAACGACGATTAGAGATATTAATGAAGTAGATTTGAAATTTTATATGAATAGAATTAAAAAATTTAATCCTGGGGTTACAATATATAAAAGTGATTATCATAAAATTAGAAAAACTTTAGTGATTGTAGCAGATAGAAAAGTTAATATACACCGTAATATTAATAAAGTTTTTTTTATAATAAAAAATAAGGAAGATATTAAAAGGGAAATTAAACAATTATATAATCAAAATCCTATAAATGATGAGGAATATGTTAATTTAGAAGATGTTAGAAATTTATTTAATAAAGTTTTTGAACATTTATATAATAGAATAGAATGTTTAAAGGATAAAATTGATAATATAATTTTAAATAATTACGGTAATTTTGCTAGTGCTGTTATTTATGAATGCAAAAATAATATGATTAGATTGGGGTTTTCTTTAAATTATAAGGAAAGAAAATATAAAAGTATGACATTTAAAATTTCTGATGGAGAAATTAAAATATTAAAATCAGAAAGTAATAGAGATTCTGATATTTTAAATCTAATTGATAAAGATTTGATACGTTTAAATGGGTTATATAAGCAATTATCTTATTTTGAAGCTCAATATACTTCTAATAGTAGATCAATTAATTCTGGATTTAAGGTTGATATAGATTTTTATGGTATCTCAATTTATATTATAAATAGCTTTAATGATTGTAAATTATTTGAAATGAAATATAGTACATATGATGATAAAGCTTATGTTGGGAATGATGATTTTTCATTTATTTCTAGGAATGATTTACTTAAAAATATTTATATTCATATCAGTGATTGTCCTGAGTGGTGTCAAGAGGAGCTTTATGAACTAAGAAGTAGGAAAATGCATAAATTGTATTCAAAAAAAGGAAAACGATATAGTAAGAAATAGCTATATCGTTTTATCTTTTAGATAACTCTACTACCTTTCTCCATAAGAGTGGTCCTACTACTCCATTAATATCAAATCCATAATCACTTTGAATTTTTTTTACCGACTTTTCTGTTAAATCATCAAATGTACCATTTACTCTAACACCTGGTATTGATTTATCATATCGACATATGGATAGTAGAAATTTTTGAAATCTTCTAACATCATCATTACTCATTCCCTTTACTAAAAAATAATCTGGATACAATTCACTTATATATTCTTTATATTCACTAGGAAATGATTTTAAAATATCATCATATACTTTTCTTAATAGACTAAAATCGGTATAAGTAAATACTCCAGTTACTGGAAGTCCGTACTTTTCTTGAAATGCTTTTACCATTGTAATGGTGTTATTATTATATATAGAATTAGTTGGTAATCTTGGTATATCATTATCTAGAAAAGCAATAGCATCTAAAAAATAATGGATATATTGTACTTCTATACCTGTATCACCATACTCAACCTTATCTGTATATAAAAAAGTTACCTCATCTTGTGTTAAACCTTCAGAATATAGGTCAGATAATTTTTTTACACTTGTATATACATATTTAATTTTATACCATGTACCCTTATCAACAATACCAGTAATTGGTAAATTAAATATTTCTTGGAATTTTTTAACTGCACTAACTGTTTCTTCGTCATAAATACCAAGTGTATTGGTTATATATGGTATAGCTGGATAATTTCTACTTATTCTTCTTAAATCCCTTTGAATAGCTAATACTGGATTACCGGCATTACCAAGTCCAACTGGATATCCGGGATAGCCTTCTTTTGCATCTCCAACTGGTGCATCATACTTAATTGAGATATCTGAACCATAATAATATTTTAAAATATCTAAAGGATTTTTCCCTTGATTTGCAAGATTTACTGTTCCCCATTGAGAAAGTCCATTGCAAGTTTTTATTCTACCATCACAATAAGTAGTAAAATATGGTTGAATTTGATTTCCTTTTACAACATAATTATCAAATACTTCATCAACTATATTATCAATATTTTCATATGTTGATCTATTTTCTGTATACGTTTGATCATAGATTGGATTTGATGTTATATCAAAATTATATCCTTTACTACGATACCATTCATTATAAATACGATTCATGGCGAATGATGTGATGGCATAAACATTTGCTATAATGGCATTTCTTGGCCAAGTAGGAAAAATTTCAGATGCTGCAACGTTGGAGATATAATCAGTAAATGGTACAGTTATATTTCTAGCATTTTCATTAGGTGCTCCTAGATGAACTGTTATATTGTTAGGTACTATTGGATATCTTACTGCCATTAATTATCACCTATATTCATTTTTGGTGCAATACTGATATTTTGAATAACATATAATTTATCATAAACATTGACAATAAAATTTAAATTTGATTGATTATTTAAAGAAGCATTTATTTCATATGAGGTACTTTGTGGAGCAATTAAATCATTACTATCTATTCTAGATGTAGGTAAGCTTATGTTTTCAATTACTCCTGATTCATTTGTATAACCTTCAAAGAATTTAACATTATATCCATTTATTTTTTTATTTACAATTACTCTTAGTCCTTGGATAGGTATTGCTTGATTAGCTGAGTAGGCTCTAATCTTTAAATAACCTATTCCTGGATTATCATTTATAAATTTCATATATGCATTTGAATTTAGAAACTCTTTATCATTTAAACTAACATTATTCATATATCCCCCTTTATATTATTAGTTTTTGACCTATACTAAGTAAATTATTTTTTAAATTATTTTTTGATTTAATACTATTTACTGTTGTATTAAATTTACGTGCTATAGAATATAGATTATCACCACTTTTTACAATATATGTATTATTATTTGATTGGTTATTACTGCCTGGTATTTTTATACTTTGGCCAATACTTAGATTATTTGTGGTTAAATTATTTATATTTTTAATTACTGATACGCTTGTATTGAATTTAGAAGCTATACTATAAAGACTGTCTCCCTTTTTAACAGTATAACTAATTATAGTATTATCTTCTGGTGGAATATAATCAGTTCCAAAGCATTCTTCAATTTCTATTTCTTTCGGTACTCTAATTTTAAGTATTTGTCCTATATTTAATGAAGTATTACTTAATGAATTATCTTGAACTAATGTATCTACGCTTATGTTATTATTACGAGCGATTGAATAAATTGTATCTCCTTTTTTTACTGTATAATTAGTATAATTTGGAGGTAGCATATCTTCTTCTTTAGTATACATTTCAGGAATTCTGAGTATTTGACCAATACTTAGATTATTTGTGGTTAAATTATTTAAATCTTTTAAATCATTTACGGTTGTATTATACTTTCTTGCTATAGAATATAAGCTGTCACCACTTTTTACAGTATACATAAACATCGTATTAGGATTAGTTCCACTATTTGTTGGTATTCTTAGTATTTGCCCTACTCTAAGTGTATCTGCTTTTACATTATTAAGCCGTGCAAGTTCTGTTACGGATACACCAAACTGATTACTAATACCATATAGAGTATCTCCCGCTTTAACTGTATATGTCATAAATCACCTCTATATATTATATGAAAATATAAAAAAAACATCCTAAATTGCTTTTAGAACATTTCTTATATCGTTAAAATAATAAATTAATAAAAAAACTTTTTCAGTTCGAATAATTTCCCTATGGTGCCAAATGACAGAATTGAACTGTCCTCTGATGCTTACCATGCATCTGTTTTACCACTAAACTAAATTGGCATTATCTATATAATATCAATTTATAATAAAATAATCAATATATTTTCTATAATTAAGCATAATAATAACGGTGATAACATGATAATAAGGCTTGGTTATGTTGCTATTTCTATGGCATTAAATAATACTACTTCATCGACTATGAAATATACTAATTTTATTAAGAATAGTAATTATGATAAATTACTAGAAATAATAAAAAACAATTTGGATGTATTGGAAGAGGTATTAAAATATAATATAAAGAATAATATTCATTTCTATAGATTAACTTCAAAATTAATTCCACTTGCTACTCATAAAGATGTTGATTATGATTATATTACTCCATTTTTGGATAAATATAATTTTATAGGAAATATTATTAATGAAAATTTTTTAAGAGTTGATATTCATCCTGATCAATTTGCTGTACTTAATAGTGTTAATAAGGAAGTTGTTAAAAATACTATTAATATACTAAAATATCATTATACAATTCTTAATTTATTAAAGATAAAAGATAAGATTATTATTCTTCATGTAGGAGGAAATAATTTTGGTAAAGAAAAAAGTATAACTAGATTTATAAATAACTTTAATAATTTACCAGAATATTTAAAAAATTGTATAGCTATTGAAAATGATGATAAGATATTTAACATTATCGATTGTTTATATATTTCAAAAAAATTAAATATACCTATTGTACTTGATTATCATCATTATCTTTGTAATAATGATGGTGAATTAATTGAAAATGTAATAGTAGATGTTTTCTCTACTTGGAAAAATAAAACTCCTAAAATACATTTTTCTTCACCTAAGAGTAAATTAAAATGTGAATTTAGGAGTCATCATGATTATATAGATGTTGATGTATTTATTGATTTTTTAAAGAAAATTAGATTTATTGATACTAACTTTGATATTATGATAGAAGCAAAAGCTAAGGATGATGCTTTATTCAGGCTAGTTAGACAATTAAAATATAAAACAAATTATATATTTATAGATGATTCGTCATTTATTTTGTAGTTTTTCTTTAACACTAGCAAATAAAAAATTTCTACTCATTTTTACGAATTCTTTAAACATTATACTGGTTTGATAACTAACTGTTTTTGAATCACTTAATATTTTAATAAAAGCTGATGGTCTTTTCATAAAGTCTAACAAAGAAAATACTTTATTTTTTTTAAATACATCAAACATTTCTCTTACGAACGTTTTCTTTTGTTGATTATTGTATTTATTTATCCATTTTACAATACTTTTATGTAATACTATAGATGAATTACTTAAATTTACATATTCTAAATCTTGATTGTTTACTTGCCAATTTAGGGCATAGTGGGAAAAAATTCCAACTGATTTTGTATTTATAGCTATATTTTCTTTACTATACAACATCATTCCAATAAAGGAATTTTTAGGTACGATATGTTTATATTTTCTATCTATCTTTTTATATCTTCTTTTATTTAAATACTTTTCTAAAAGACCTGGACCATCATATGAATATATTTCTTTAATCTTCTTTTTTACTAAAAAATTGCAGTACATACTACTAACAAGTGCTAAATTACCACCTTTAGAATGTCCCCCTAATATAATTTTTTGATTTTTAAAGGTGAAGTGTTTATTTAAATATTTTATAGCACTTTTTTGGGATTTAATTGGAAATTGATAACATAAATAAAAATCCTCTTCCCATCCTATCATTTCTTCTGTTGTGCCTTCATAAGACACATATACTAAATTTTTATTAATTTCAATAGTTACAGCTCCAAATTGTTCTTTTTCATCGACGTTGTGTTCGAAATTATACAAAAGTAAATCTTTGTATCTTTTTGTTTTCGCGATTGCAAAAAGCAATTCAATTCCACCTTTAATTGCAATTATATTTTTTTTAAGATGATATTTTTCTTTTTTGAATTCTAAATATACATCTTCTATTCTTTTTTTATTTGTATCATTAGATGATACTATATCTTTAAAGTCAACATAAGATAGATTAGCAAATATTAATTTATCTACTTCATTCAATTCTTTTTCACTAAATGATAAATTACCGTTTTTTTCTATGTAATCAATCATTTTCATATTACCACCTACTTCAAAATTATCACTTCTATAACTACCTATATATATTTGTTAATGCTTATAATGTAATGATTTTTTTTAGTTGTATTTATTATTCCCATATATTGATATTTACCATATTTTCTTATACTTATTATATCATCTTTTTTTAATTTATTACACTTTTTTGGTATTTCATAATTAATTAATATTTCTTTATTCTTTATTTTATTATTAATTATGTCTCTATTACTATGTATTAAAGATGATATAACAGTATCTATTCTATCACTGGATACAATTAATTCTATGTTTTCAGATTTTCTTTCATAATCTTTTAATATATTAATGTCTTGTTTTTCAAAATTAATCTTATTTTTACCAATCATTAATAAATTATTAATTAAATAATTTTCAATTATATCTAATATATAAATATAATAATTGTTGTCTATAATTATTATATCACCATACATTGATGGATCTATACCTAAATTAAATAGTGCTCCTAATATATCTTGATGTTTTATATTTTTTTTGCAAATTATTTTATATAATAATACATTAGGTTTATTACCTTGATAAAATATAACTTTTTCACTATCTTTATATGGTTTGTAAATATTATATTCTATTTTATTTATTTTTCTTTTTACTAAGTTTTGTAATTTGTTATCTAAAAAATAAGTATATTTTCCTGTAATTATTTTTTCAACATTTTTATCTACTGCATATATATCATTCATAATATTTTTTTCCACCTACTTGTATTTTAACATTATTAAAAAAAATTGCAAATTTAAAAATGAAACTTGCTAATTAAAGGCAAGTTCTACATCTAATTTTTCATCTTTATATGCTATATATAAAAAAATTAATCCACTTATAAATATCAGTAATGAGGCGATAAAAGATAAGAAGATTAAGTTTTGTTTTTTACATGAATCATATTTTGATATATTTTTAAAATCACTGTATGAATCTTTTAGAAAATAAAAATATACAACTATTGCGATGGAAAAGATAAATATCATAATACGTCGATACTTATCTTTGCTACATATATCATTATATATAAAATATTTTTTTTCTAAACTATTGGCATACCAACTTAATAATATTATACCAATATATATAATCCAAATAAAATTTTCTATTTTTAATTGTTTTAATTTATTACTTACTTGTTCATAATTCATACTAAATTATATGTATTTAATTTTATATTTTTCTATATAACTTTCTGATTATCATTTCACAAGGAGATTAGATTATTTAATAATTAATATTTTACTTATTTCTTTTTTGGTAAATAGTTTTTCATTAAAAATGGATTAGTAACAGAAAAAAGAAATAAGATAATTATCTTATTTCTTTAAAATTTATTAATATTATTTAAAATTACTTTTTAATTTCATAAGTAGTACCTGTTCTTGTATCTTTAATTATAATATTCTTGTTTAACAGTTCTTCTCTTATTTGGTCTGCTGAAATATAATCTTTATTAGCTTTAGCTTTATTTCTCATTTCTATTTTATCTTCGATATATTTTTTTAAATCTTGATCAACTTCAGCATTATCAATTAAATTTAAACTTAACACTTTATCAAACAAGTCAATTAAATATAATTTTTCATTATTATTTAAATCTGATTTTAATACATCATATAAAACAGTAATAGCTAAAGAAGTATTTAAATCATCACTTAATGCATCTTTAAATTCAGAAATAAATTTATCAGTTTCTTTCTTATCGTTTCCTAAGCTCTTAACTTTACTTTTTAATTTATCATATGCACTTTTAGCATTATCCATTGCATCATAACTAAAAGTTAATACCTTGCGATAATGTGAATTTAAGCACATAAATCTATACACTAATGGATTATATCCTTTAGATTCTAAAAGAGATACTGTTAAAAATTCTCCTTTGCTTTTACTCATTTTACCAGTTTGATCATTTAAATGTTCACCGTGACACCAATAATTACACCACTTATGTCCTAAATATGCCTCGCTTTGAGCAATCTCATTCGTATGATGTGGGAAAATATTATCAACACCACCACAATGAATATCCAAAAATTCTCCAAGATTCTTAATACTAATACCTGTACATTCCATATGCCATCCAGGATATCCTAACCCCCAAGGAGACTCCCATTTAAGTTCTTGATCTTGAAATTTTGATTTAGTAAACCATAAAACAAAATCATTTTGATTTTTTTTATAATTATCTTTTTCTACACCGTCTCTTACTCCAACTACCATTTCGTCCTCTTTATGATTAGTTAAAATATAATAATCCTTTAAATTCGTAGTATCAAAATAAACATTACCACCACTAATATAAGCATAACCATCTTCAAGTAATTTTTTTATTATCTTTATATATTCATCAATATTATCAGTTGCTTTAGAAACAACGCTAGGCCATTCAATATTTAATTTACGACAATCTTCTTTAAAAGCAGCAGTATAAAATTCAGCTATTTCTAAAACCGATTTGTGTTCTCGTTTTGCACCTTTTAGCATCTTATCTTCACCAGAATCAGAATCACTTGTCAAGTGCCCCACATCCGTGATATTCATACATCTTGAAACGTCATATCCTAAAAACTTTAATGATTTTTCTAATATATCTTCAAATATATATGTTCTTAGATTTCCAATATGAGCATAGTGGTATACAGTTGGTCCACATGTATACATTTTAACTTTATTCTCTTCTTGAGGGATGAATTCTTCTACTTTTCTGGTTAATGTATTATATATTCTCATGATAATGCCTCCTCCAATATGTGTTCATTCTTTAGGGCTTCAATTAATTTATCTACTTCTTCTTTAGTATTATAAAAATATAAACTAATTCGAACGGTGTTTTTAATACCTAAATCATCTTTTAATATTTTTGCACAATGACTACCTGCTCTTACACAGATATTATATTTATTTAGGTAGATTGCTGTATCTTGTGGAAATACTCCTTTAATATTAAAAGTTATAATACCTGATTTGGAATTTTCATTATAGAAAATTATATTATCTAATTCTTTTAGTTTTTTTATAGCATATTCTTTTAAATTTACTTCATATTCATGAATTTTATCTATACC
>JAEEGL010510532.1_pt1 | contig 14595 bp, 15 predicted proteins | sample 9134231 | NCBI WGS metagenome assembly JAEEGL01 (sample SAMN16246548, study PRJNA631951) | gut metagenome | biome: gut microbiome; feature: rumen; material: fiber-attached | host: Bos | place: Iran: Karaj | collected 2018-10 | reverse complement strand
TTAAGATGATGGCCGCCCTTGGTTGCGTAACCATCAAGCAGATTAACCAGGTTATCGACCTGCTGAGTATTTGCTGCCATAATGATTTCCTCCTGTGAGTGTTATTTGAAGTCGTCTAAGCCATCATGGAGAGTGGGAACGCTGCAAGCCAGAGGTGTTCTGGAACAGTCAGTGCAACCCATGGTCGATACTTCCTTGGATTTCTGATCTTCCGCAGTGTCCACGTTCATGTGGCCCATTCCGTTCGCCATGCCTTTGTCCAGCATTGCTACGAGATCGTCAACCATTTGCTTCTCGTCCATAATGTTTCCTCCATACCGGGCGCTCCGAAGAGCGCCGCGGCTAAGTGAGTTAAGTCAGATTACTTATTGAGATCCAGCTCACATATCAACGAGGAATTGGCTTCGCCAATGCCTCGGCGAATTGAGCTGGGGACGAATCGAGATGGATTATTTATTCAAATCCAGCTCAATATCGCCGGCGAAGACCTTATCTTCCTTACCAAGAGCACCGGGGATGATGGTGAAGGTGTTGGAGATACCGTCCTGAGCATCGTTGAAAGGAAGCTTGGATACGGAGGACAGGGATGCTACTGCACCGTGAGAATCGCGGCCGTGCATCGGGTTAGCACCGGGTGCGAAAGGCTGTCCCTTCTTACGTCCGTCAGGAGTATTTCCGGTAGCCTTACCGTAGGTAACGTTGGAAGTGATGGTAAGGATGGAAGTGGTAGGAACACCGTTTCTGTAGGTGTGATGTCTTCTGACAGCGGTCATGAAGGTGTGTACAACCCACTGAGCGATATCGTCTACGCGATCATCGTCGTTACCATACTTCGGGAAGTCGCCGGTGGTCTTGAAGTCGGTGATGATACCGTCCTCATCGCGGATAACCTCAACCTTTGCATACTTGATTGCGGACAGGGAGTCAGCAACAACGGAAAGTCCGGCAATACCGGTAGCGAAGTATCTCTTAACGTCTCTGTCATGAAGAGCCATCTCTGCTCTCTCATAGCAGTACTTGTCGTGCATGTAGTGGATGATGTTCAGGGTGTTGACGTAGACATCTGCCTGCCACTCCATCATGTCCATGAACTTTGCATAGACATCATCGTAGTCAAGCACATCGCCTTCCACAGGACGGTACTTGGGGCCGACCTGCTTCTTGGTGACTTCGTCGATACCGCCGTTTAATGCATACAGCAGGCACTTTGCCAGGTTTGCTCTCGCACCGAAGAACTGCATTGCCTTACCGATGACCATGGAGGAGACGCAGCATGCGATGCCGTAATCGTCGCCGTGCACCACTCTCATCAGGTCGTCGTTCTCGTACTGGATGGAGGAGGTGGTGATGGAGATCTTTGCGCAGTACTTCTTCCATGCTTGAGGAAGTCTGGTGGACCAGAGCACGGTCAGGTTGGGCTCGGGAGATGCACCCAGGTTCTCAAGGGTGTGCAGGTAACGGAAGCTCATCTTGGTGACCATGTGACGTCCGTCCACACCGACACCGCCCAGGGACTCGGTAACCCACACGGGATCGCCGGCGAAGATCTGGTTGTACTCGGGGGTACGAGCGAACTTGACGCAGCGCAGCTTCATGATGAAGTGATCCACGAACTCCTGGATCTGCTCCTCGGTGAAGGTGCCGTTTGCCAGGTCTCTCTCAGCATAGATGTCAAGGAAGGTGGAGGTACGGCCAAGGCTCATTGCTGCGCCGTTCTGCTCCTTGACAGAGCAGAGGTAGCCGAAGTAGGTCCACTGGATGGCTTCCTGAACGTTTGCTGCGGGCTTGGAGATATCGCAGCCATAGGAGGCAGCCATTTCCTTCATCAGCTTCAGAGCGGTGATCTGCTCGGAGATCTCTTCGCGAAGGCGGATGACGTCATCGGTCATCACGCGTCCGGTGGAATCCTTCTGATCCTGCTTGTCCTCGATCAGTCTGTCGATTCCGTACAGAGCGACTCTTCTGTAGTCGCCGATGATACGGCCGCGGCCGTAAGCATCCGGAAGACCGGTGATGATGTGAGAAGAACGGCAGGCTCTCATCTCTGCGTTGTAAGCATCGAAGCATCCTGCGTTGTGGGTCTTGCGGTGAACGGTGAAGAACTCGCTGATCTCGGGATCCACCTCGTAGCCGTTGTCGGAGCATGCCTTCTCAGCCATGCGGATACCGCCGTAAGGCTGCAGGGAACGCTTGAAGGGCTTGTCGGTCTGGAAGCCTACGATGGTCTCCTTGCTCTTGTCCAGATAGCCGGGGCCATGGGAAGTGATGGTGGAAACCACCTTCGTATCCATGTCTACGACACCGCCGCGCTCTCTCTCGAGCTTCTGGAGATCCAGAACCTGATCCCACAGATCCAGGGTGTTCTTGGTGGGGCCGGCGAGGAAACTCTCATCTCCGTCATAGGGATGGTAGTTTCTCTGGATGAAGTCGCGAACATTGACTTCTCTGTCCCACTTGCCGGTGGTGAAATCTTGCCATTCAGCAGCTTTTTCAGATCTCATTTCAATGCCTCCTATGTGATAAAATGTATGATTTGAAGCAGCGTACCCCGGATGGGGTCGTGCGCCTCATGAACGTACCATCATTATAGGTAACATTGTATACATCGTCAAGAATCCGGAATGTTCTTTTTTTCGTACAAAGCCCGAAAATACAGGAAATTTTGTGTATACAAGGGTACAGAAACAGGTTATGAAAAATTAAGATTCCCTGCCTTGCAAGTGCCGGGAGAATGGGAGTATACTACGAGGTAACTGTTGCATGGCAGGCGCGGTTCTTTCAGGCGCCTGTATACTCAGAAGGCCGCGGCCCGAAGGGGAAACGCGGCGAAGGATCGAGAAAAGGAGGAAACCCATGACCGGAATTACGAAGGACATGATGATCGGGGAGCTGGTAAACGCTCAGCCCGATGTGGTCCCCGTGCTGCTTGAGGCCGGTATGCACTGTCTCGGATGCCCCGCATCCCAGATGGAGACGCTGGAGGAAGCCGCACTGGTACACGGCATCGACATCGATGCACTCATGACAGCGATCGAGCAGGCATAAGCGTTTTGCCCGGCCGCGGACGGGAGGCTTTCGCCTCTTCGTCTGCGGCAGCGGGCCGCACCGTCCGGATTCTTCGGAATCCGCCTTTCCCGCCTTCCGCGGTGTGCGGTCCGTATGACAGGTTCAGGACATTTTCCGAGACTTCCAAGCAAGTGGAAAAAGCGGCATCGCCGCGATATACCGGTCCGCGGGAGAACCGCTTCCGGACCGGGGCAGGGGGATTTATGGCCGAAGGGGAACTGGAACGGATCGCCGGATACGTCGATCATATCATCTTTCGAAACGAGACCAACGGATATACGGTCTTTGTGCTGGTGGAGAAAAAGACCGGAAAAGAGACCACCGTCACAGGGATGTGCCGGGATCTGGACATCGGGGAGAGCGTGGAGCTGCAGGGGGAGTTCGTCCAGAATCCCACCTACGGCAAACAGTTCCATCTTTCTTCCTATCATGTGGTGCAGCCCTCGGATGTGGAAGGCATGGAGCGGTATCTGGCCTCCGGCGCCATCAAGGGGGTGGGAGCGGCTCTGGCCGCAAAGATCATCCGGCACTTCGGGGAGGACACCTTCCGCGTCATCGAGGAGGAGCCGGAGCTCCTGGCCCAGATCAAGGGCATCAGTACCCGGAAGGCCATGGAGATCGCGGTCCAGATGGAGGAAAAAAGAGAGCTCCGGGATGCCATGGTGTTCCTGGGAAAGTTCCAGATCTCCCAGGCTATGGCGGTGCGGATCTACGAGGCCTACGGTCCCAGGCTCTACAACATCATCCGGGAGAATCCCTACCGCCTGGCGCAGGATATCCAGGGGATCGGATTTCAGACTGCGGACCGGATCGCGGGGGAGATGGGGATGAGCCGTGACAGCGAGTTCCGGATCCGGTGCGGCTTTGAGTATGCCCTTTCCCAGAGCATCGCCGAGGGGCATTCCTACCTGCCGGTGGAAACGGCGGTATCAAATGCCGCTCAGCTTCTGGGGGTGGAGCCGGAGGAGGTGCAGCGGGAGCTGGACGCGCTCCTCATCGAAAGACGTGTGATCCTCCGGGACGGAAGGGCCTATACTTCCCTCATGTACAACGCAGAATGCGACTGCGCCCGGATGCTCTTTGAGCGGAACCTGAAGTTAAAGGACCTGAGCGCCGGCGCGCGGAAGGCATTTGAGGAGCGCATCGCCCAGGTGGCGGGCAAAAACGGAATGACGGCGGACCCTCTGCAGATCGAGGCCGTACAAAAATGCGTGGAGAACGGGATCTTTCTTCTCACCGGCGGCCCCGGCACTGGAAAGACCACCACCATCAATCTGGTGATCCGGTATTTTATGGAGGAGGGCATGGACCTTCTGCTGGCGGCTCCCACAGGGCGGGCGGCCAAGCGCATGACGGAGGCCACGGGATTTGAAGCCACCACCATCCACCGCCTTCTGGAGGTGGGAGGAGACCTGGAGGACGGACATCAGGGGAAGTTTCAAAAGGGTGCGGACAACCCGCTGGAAGCGGATGTGATCATCATTGACGAAATGTCAATGGTGGATCTTCTGCTGTTTCGGGCCCTTCTGTCCGCCATCGTTCCCGGGACCCGGATCATCCTGGTGGGGGATGCCTCCCAGCTGCCCAGCGTGGGGGCGGGACAGGTGTTCCGGGACCTGCTGGGGAGCGAATGCTTTGCCATGATCCGTTTAAACCGGATCTTTCGGCAGGCGGAGGGGAGCGACATCGTCAAAAACGCCCACCTCATCGATCAGGGGCGGGACATCCCGCTGGATACCAATTCCAGGGATTTCCTGTTCCTGGAGCGCAACGACGAAAAGCTCATCCGGCAGATCATGGTCTGGATGGTGCGGGATAAGCTTCCGGAGTACTGCCATGCGGGGCTTCTGGACATCCAGGTGCTGACCCCCATGCGAAAGGGGGCTTTGGGGTGCGTGGAGCTCAATACCTACCTGCAGGAGGTCCTGAATCCTCCCGCAAAGGACAAGGCGGAGATCCTGTACCAGGACACGGTCTTCCGGGAGGGGGACAAGGTGATGCAGGTGCGGAACAATTACCGCCAGGAATGGACCGTCACCGGACTTTACGGCGTGAAGATCGATTCCGGGCTGGGGGTGTTTAACGGAGATATGGGCCGGATCCGGAAGATCGAAGCCGACGCCTCCGGCATGGAGGTGGAGTTTGACGACGGCAGGGTCTCCCGCTACGGCGGCGCAGAGCTGGCGGATCTGGAGCTGGCCTATGCCATCACCATCCACAAATCCCAGGGGAGCGAGTACCCGGCCGTGGTGATCCCCATTCTGGACCCGCCCATGCCGCTGCAGTACCGGAATCTCCTCTACACCGGCGTCACCCGGGCGAAGTCCTGCGTGGTGCTGCTGGGCAGTGCGGAGCGGATCAGGCGGATGATCGGAACGGAAGGAGAACGGCGCAGATACAGCTCTTTGCAGGAGCGGATCCGGGAAGCGGAGGGACTTGGATGAAGGAGCTCTTTCGCTCCGCAGGGGCGTTTTTGCTGCAGCTCTTGTACCCCCGCAGATGCCCGGTGTGCGACGGGATCGCATCCCCCTTCGGAGAGACGGTATGCGCCGAATGCATGCCGGTGCTAAAGCCCGTGGCGTCGCCCAGATGCATCCGATGCGGGCGGGGGCTTTCTTCGGAGCAGGCGCTTTGCGATGCCTGCCGGAGCGGCGCGCATCTTTTCAACCGGGGGAGAAGCCTTTTTACCTACCGGAGCGCGGCACCTTCCATCTACCGGTTCAAGTATGCGGGCCGCCGGGAATATGCCCGGTTTTACGGGGAGGAGGCGGCATACTGCCTGGGGGATGAGATCCGGACCTGGGAGCCGGACCTTCTGGTGCCCGTGCCTCTTCACCCAAAGCGCAGGAAAAAAAGAGGATACAACCAGGCGGCGGAATTCGCCAAGGAGCTCTCCGGGCAGCTGGGGATCCCGGTGTCGGAAAACGCGCTGAAAAGGACCCGGAACACGGCTCCCATGAAGCTGCTGAGCCCCGCACAGCGCCAAAATAATTTGAAAAAGGCTTTTATTGTGCCCGGAAATGATGTAAAATCAAAGAAAGTTCTCGTCGTGGACGACATCTACACCACGGGAGCCACCATCGATGAGGCAGCAAGGGCACTTTTGGAAGCCGGAGCGGCAAAGGTTCTGTTCGTGACCATTGCGGGACCCGGTGCCCGCGGCACGAAGGTGCAATGACAGGAGGAAGTATGAACGCCAGAAACTGCAGAAGATGCGGAAAGATCTTTAACTACGTCGTCGGAATGCCCATCTGCCCGGCCTGCAAGGAGGCTATGGAGGCGAAGTTCCAGGAGGTCACGGAGTACATCCGGGAGCACAAGGGCGTGGGAATCCGGGAAGTGGCGGAAGCCTGTGACGTGGATCCCCAGCAGATCAGACAGTGGCTGCGGGATGACCGTCTGGAGATGACGGAGGACTCCGCCATCATGTTAAACTGCGAGGGATGCGGTACCCCCATCCGGTCCGGGAGATTCTGTGACAAGTGCAAGACCCAGATGCTGACGGGTCTCAAGCAGGTGTCCAACAGTCTGAAGACCGGTCAGGGAAGCGATGATCCCAACGGCCCCAGATGGCGTTCTTAAAAGGCAGAAGGCAAGGTACGAAAAGGTCCAGTTATGCTCAACGAAAAACGCGTGATCCTCATGACGAGAATGGCTGCGTATGAAGCGGGTGAGGGCAGGCGCAACATGGCCACCGGAAGGTATTTTCGCGGGGACTATGTGGCACTGCAGCTGCTGAAGGCATTTATCAGCGCCACCCTTTCGTTTGCACTCATTCTCGCAGTTTATGTCTATTACAATTTTGAGACCTTTATGGAGGGGCTATACGAGATCGATCTGATGGAGTTTGTCCGGACGCAGGTGGGGAACTATCTGCGCTTTACGGTGGTCTACATCATCATCGCCTATGTGGTATGCTCCGTGAAGTATGCGAAAGCCCGCGGAGGTCTCAGAAAATATTACAACAATCTGAAAAAACTCTCGAAGCTCTATCAGGAGCGCGAGTAGTCCGGAGCTGGTATGACGGTATTATTGGAAATACGGGAAAAGATCAAAGAAATCTACAGCAGGATCGATGCCTTTCTGATCCCCTTTGTCAGATTTTTGCTGGCCTTCATCGTCCTGCGGATGATCAATGACAGGCTGGGGTATATGACGAGGCTTGACAACACCGCACTGGTGCTCATCGCCTCCCTTTTGTGCGCGGTGCTCCCGGGAAGCATGATCCTGTTCCTGGCGGCGGTCTTTTCTCTCGCACATATCTATGCGCTGTCCCTGGAGGTGGCGGCGGTCACCTTTGTCCTCTACCTGCTGGTGTACCTGCTGTATCTGCGGTTTGCACCCAAGGAGAGTCTGGTGGTGGCGCTGACCCCGGTGCTCTTTGCCCTGCACATCCCCTATGTGGTGCCCATCGTCATGGGACTGGTGGGGACCCCCGCATCGGCGGTCTCCGTGGCCTGCGGGATCCTGGTGTATTTCCTGCTGGCGACGGTGACGGGAAATGCCACCAACATCGGCGGGATGGATTCCGATGAAGCCATTGCCAAGTTCCGTCTCGTCATCGACAGCCTCATGGGCAATAAGCAGATGCTGGTGCTGATCGTGGCCTTTGCGGTGGTGACCATCGTGGTGTGCCTCATCAGACGGCTGTCCATCGAACACGCCTGGACCATCGCCATCATCGCCGGTGTGGTGATGAATGTCATGATCCTGCTGGTGGGGGATCTGATCTATGACGCGGGATTTTCCTTCGGCAGCGTGATCCTGGGATCGCTCCTGGCCGTGGTGGTGGCGAAGGTGCTGGAGTTCTTCCGGTTCTGTGTGGACTACAGCCGGACGGAACGGGTCCAGTTTGAGGATGAAGAGTATTACTACTACGTGAAGGCCGTGCCGAAGATGATGGTGCCCCGCTCCGAGCGCACCGTGAAGCGCATCAACCGCTCCAGCAACCCGGAGGCGGAGGAGTACGGACGGCGCAGCCGGATGCAGGAAGAGGAAGAGGAGTACTACCCGGAGGACGACGATGTCGAAGTCTGGGAGGATGATTACGAAGAGGAAGAATACTACGAGGACGAGGGCGACGAGTAAGCCCGGTCCTCTCCGGAAGGCGTTTGTTTCATGCAGTGGATGATTGACTTAAAAGATTATATCCGGAACTTCGGCATCTACAGTATGACCATGGACTGGAGAGATGTGGTGGAGATCCTGATCATCACCATCCTGGCCTATTATATGCTGAAGTGGATGAAGACCACGAGAGCCTGGTCCCTGATGAAGGGTCTGATCCTCATCGGTCTTTTTTTGGCATTCGCGTATTTCTTTGAAATGAAGACCATCCTCTGGCTCACCCAGAACATCGTGTCCTTTGCGGTGATCGCCCTCATCGTGGTGCTGCAGCCGGAGCTTCGCAGTGCCCTGGAGACCCTGGGGAAAAAGACCGTTTTGGGGACATTCCTCAGCAGGGACGGGAAGGAAAAGGCCGAGATGCTCTCCGAGCGGAGCATCAATGAGATCGTCAAGGCCTGCACGGAGATGGGAAAGGTCCGCACCGGAGCCCTCATCGTCATCGAGCGCAGAGAATCCCTGGCCAAGGTGGAGGAGACCGGCATCGCCGTGGACGGCGCGGTTTCCAGCCAGCTCCTCATCAACATCTTTGAAAAGAACACTCCCCTCCATGACGGAGCGGTGATCATCCGGGACAACCGCATCAGCGCGGCCACCTGCTACCTGCCCCTCTCGGACAGCGAGAAGATCTCCAAGGATCTGGGCACCAGACACCGGGCCGGCATCGGGATCTCGGAGGAATCCGACTGTGTCACCGTCATCGTATCCGAGGAGACGGGCCGGATCTCCATGGCGGAGGACGGCAATCTGGAACGGAACTTAAGCGGCGATGAGCTGCGCAGGCTCCTGCGCAAGAAGGTAAACCACGCCGAGGAACAGCAGGAAGAGGAACAAAAGACCGGAAAGAAGAGGTGGTGGGAATGAAAAAAATGCCAAACCTTCGCGATCTCTTTCTGAAAGATGCCGGTCTGAAGCTCCTGTCCCTGCTCCTGGCCTTTCTGCTCTGGTTTCTGGTGGCACGGACCCTGGATCCTTCGGACACCATCACCTTCAACAATGTGCGGGTGAACATCACCAATGCGGATATCCTGGAGGCCCAGGGGAAGGTCTATGAGATCCTGGACAATACGGGGATCGTCCGGGTCACCATTAAGGGACCCAAGAGCGTCACCGGCAGGCTGCAGGCCTCGGATGTGCTGGCAGAGGCGGATGTGAGCCTTCTGACGGAGGACAATACCATCCCCATCTCCCTGTCCCTGAACACGGACGATACCGTGGATGAGATCTCCGCAAACCTCCAGGCTGTCAAGGTCAGCGTGGAGACCCTGGCATCCAAATACGTGCCGCTGAATTCCACTCCCCTGGGAACCGTGGGAGAGGGATTTGAGTTAGGACCCATCACCCTGGACCAGAACATGATCGAGATCTCCGGTCCCAAATCCGCAGTGGACCGGGTCCGCTACGCAAATGTGGACGTGAATGTGGAGGGAGTCACCCGGAGCATCTCCGCCAATATGGAGATCGAGCTCTTTGATGCCAACGACAGGCAGGTCAGCCTGGACAATCTGAACATGCAGACCAGATATACCCATGTGGATGTCATCGTCCTGGCCACAAAGCGGGTGGCGGTACATGCATCCCGCACCGGCTCCCCGGCGGAGGGGTATCTGTATTCCGGCTCCTTAAGCATCAGTCCTGCCATGGTGACCCTGTCCGGAAGCCAGAGCGCTCTGGCGGGCATCATCAACCTGACCATTTCGGACCCCGTGGATATCACCGGGGCTTCGGAGAGTGTGAGCAAGACCGTGGACATCACCCAGTATCTGCCGGAGGGCGTGACGCTGGCCGCCACGGAGACGGATACCATGTTTACGGTGACGGTCCCCGTGGAGCCTGTCTCCTACCGTACCCTGCAGATCCCCGTATCCAATCTGACCCTGACGGAAGTGCCGGAGACGGCCGTGCTTTCCCTGGACCGGGATGCCTTTATCGAAGTGCGGTTCTCGGGCCTGGCCTCCGAACTGGAGCAGATGACCGGAGAGAGTGTCTTCGGCGAAGTGGAGGTGGGGACCTTCATGGAGAGCGAGGAGATTCTGCGGCTTACGGAAGAGTCCTATGAGATGCCGGTGACCTTCACCACCCTGGGGACCGTGAAGACGGTGCAGACCGCCTATGTGACGGTGTACGTGCTGGAGGGTCAGGACGACTAAAGGCAATATCCGCCTATTTGCGAACGGAAGGATTTGTGATAAAATATTCCTGTAGATGGCAGCACCGTTTCGGGGAGCGGTCCGGGAGCTGCCGTGCATATAAGGGAGTACACGAATATGTGCAGTCAGAAGGTGACGATCAAAAATCCGACCGGTCTGCATTTAAGACCTGCCGGGATCCTCTGCAAGGAGGCCATGCAATATAAGTCCCTCATCACATTCCGCTTCAAGGACAATACGGCCAATGCAAAGAGCGTGCTCAGCGTGCTGGGTGCCTGCGTCAAATGCGGGGATGAGATCGAGTTTATCTGCGAGGGCGAGGATGAGGAAGCAGCTCTTCAGAGCCTGGTGAATGTCGTGGAGAGCGGTTTGGGAGAATAAGAAAAGAGCCTGTCCCGAAGGGGGCAGGCTTTTTTGAAAGGATCAGGAATGGCGGGCAGGACGATCAGTATCATCATCCCGGTCTACCGGCTGGAAAAATATATCAAAACGACGCTGGACTGTGTCCGGGCCCAGACAGATCAGGACTGGGAGCTGATCCTGGTGGATGACTGCGGCGGGGACGGCTCCGCAGAGATCATCGAAAGGTACGTGGAAGAGACCGGGGACTCCCGGATCCGGCTTCTGCACCTTCCGGAAAATCAGGGTCCCGCCGAGGCCAGAAACCGCGGCGTGGAGAATTCCACCGGCCGTTTCATCGCCTTTCTGGACGGGGATGACATCTGGCGCCCGGAAAAACTGGCGCATCAGCGCGCCTTTCAGGAGCAAACGGGAGCGGCCTTTGTCTTTACCGGATATGAATTTGCGGACGAGACCGGCGCAGGGCTGGGGAAGGTGGTCCGGGTCCCGGAGAAGCTGACCTACAAAGAGGCATTAAAAAACACCACGATCTTTACCTCCACCGTGATGTTCGATACGGAGCAGATCCCCCGGGAAAAGATCCGCATGCCCCGGATGAAGTCCGAGGATACCGCGCTGTGGTGGCGGCTTTTGCGGGAGGGTGCCGTGGCCTGCGGGCTGGACGAAAACCTGGTCCTCTACCGCCGTCCGCCAAAGAGCCTCTCCTCCAATAAGCTGGAGGCCGTCCGCAGGATCTGGAATCTGTACCGGAGGGCAGAGCATCTCTCCGTCCTCCGGAGCGCATATTATTTTTGCTTCTGGGCCTTCCGGGCCGTGCGCAGGCGCCTGTAGGTGCCCGGACGGACGCTTCGCATATCAGGGCCTTTCAAACAGGAAGTAGTGACCGCCCTCGGTGCGCAGGTCCTCATAGGTAAAACCGTATCTGTCAGCCGCCTTGGAGAGCTCCTCCGGGCGGCTTTCTTCGTTCCCGGGGAGCAGCACGGTGCGCACCCCGGTATCCGCCGCAGTCTGCAGGACCTTCTCCGCATCCGACAGACGTGCATAATACCGAAAATCCGTCAGGGCATCCCGGCACAGGGCGATCTCTTCGCTGTATTTGTCATAGGTGTATCCCTGCAGGGAGGGATCCCACAGATCCCGTCCGTACAGTGTTTGAAACTCCGGTGCATAGATGCGCACCGCAGCCTGGATGTCGTCGGGAGCCAGCAGATACGTCCCTTCCGGATACCGCGCCCGGAGCTCCTTTACCGGATCCGGCTCCTTCGGAGCGGCATCCCTTCGCCAGAGTCCCTGCCCGCAGTCTCCGCACAAAAGCACCGCTGCCGTCAGCAGCAGGAGCAATGCGGCTCTCATCGGGAGGGAGAGGCTTCGGAGCTTTTCCTCATATGCAAAAAACGCGGCGCATCCGGTGAAGGCGATGAGGAGATTCACCGGGACGATGCTCCAGAACATGGCATAGGAGTCGTAGGCCGTAAAATACAGGGACAGGGCCCAGGCCGTGGGCGGGAGGATGACCAGGACCGCCGCAGCCCCCGCGTACAGAGCAAGGGGCATGATCTGCCGGGACAAAAAGGTCCTTCGAAGCTCCCGGAAGCAGCAGAGCAAAAGGGCGCCCAGCAAAAAGAAGACCAGCACCTTATTGTCCCTGGTGACTTCATGAAATCCGGTGACAAAGCCGGCCAGACGGTTCATCATGCTCCCTCCTTTCCGCGCTTTTTCAGAAAGCGACCGTACAGGAAGGAGGCCAGGCAGATGCCGGCGTACAAAAGGGCGCAGCTCTTGGCGCCGAACAGGGTCCAGACCAGGATCCCCTCACACAGGACGGGGAGAAACGCCAGCAGGTATTTTCGCCGAAGGAGGAGGTCCGTCAGGGAAGGGATCAGGAGCCACGCGCGGATGGCAGGCCCGGTCCATCCGGCGGACAGGACGAGAAAGCCGTCATAGGGGAAGGCGGCATCGGATGCAAACAGGAGCAGCAGGATCAGGGACAGGAACAGGAGCCGCTTTTTCCGGTCCCGAAAACACACGCCGGACAAAGAGATCCAGGCACACAGTCCCGCCAGAAACCAGAAGACCGGGAAGATCCGCCAGACCAGCACCGGGGCGGAGATGTGAAAAACCCTGCCCAGCACCGCGTAGAAAAAGGGCAGGCACAGGATCCGGAGTCTGGTGGGGATCCCTTCCGTATAGGGCATGCCAGTCATGGGGTTCACGCTGTAGAGGGAACCGGTATGCATGGCAGATGCCACGGTCTCTGCGGTGAGATCTCCCCGCAGGCTGACCCGGTGGCCGGTGATCAAAAGACACAGGATCACCCCGCTCAGAAGAAGGGGCACCGCGATCCACAGGGGGGAAAGGGGCTCCCGGGGGGGCTTTTTTTCCGCCTCCGGTTTTTCCTCGGAGGTCCATTTTTTCCAAAGAGAGATGCCGATCCAGCAAAAGTAGCAGAGGGTGCCCAGGGCGATGAAAAAGAGGGCGAACCTTCGGACGCCGGTCCCCAGATCGGCGCCGCTTCTCATGGTCAGGAGCCAGGCAGCCTCCCCGGGCAGGAGCAGGATCTGTGCCCCCAGGGCGAATGCGGCCGCCCCTCCCAGCGGGGTATGCCGGTCACGCTGCAGGGATTCTCCGGCCAGATTTGAGATTGTGACGGCTCCTTTGCCAAAAAGGAGCGCTGCCGCCGCCAGAAACAGCGGCAGGAGAAAGGAGATGGCGGATTCCATGGGTTTCGGAGGGCCTCCGGGTCAGAAACAGTTTTTTTCGTTCTTCAGATAGATGGGGCGGGATTTGACTTCCATATAGGTCTTGGCCAGGTACTGCCCCAGGATCCCGGTAAAGAAAAACTGGATCCCGCTCAGGAAGAGGATGATGCACACCAGGCTGGGCCACCCTGCCACCGGATCCCCGAAGAGGACCTTGCGGACGATGATAAAGACCACCATAAGCAGGGCCAGCAGGCAGAAGACCACCCCCAGCACGGAGGCCAGGACCAGGGGCGCCGTGGAAAAGGCGGTGATCCCCTCGAAGGAGTAACGGACCAGCCCCCAGAAGCTCCACTTGGTCTTTCCGGCAGCCCGGTCCACATTTTCAAAGTCGATCCATTTGGTGCGAAAGCCCACCCAGCCGAAGATCCCTTTGGTGAAGCGGTTGTACTCTCCCATGGAGAGGATGGCATCCACCATCTGTCTGGTCATCAGCCGGTAATCCCGGGCGCCGTCCATCATTTCCACCTGGGAGATCTTCCGCATCAGCCGGTAGAAGCGTCTGGCAAAGAAGCTCCGGATGGGAGGCTCCCCCTTCCGGTTCACCCGCCTGGTGGCGGCGGAGTCATATCCCTCGTCCAGGGCGGCGAACATCTCCGGCAGCAGCGCCGGGGGATCCTGCAGGTCCGCATCCATGATGACCACATAGTCCCCGGTGGCATTCTGAAGCCCCGCATACATGGCGGCTTCCTTTCCGAAATTCCGGGAAAAGGAGATGAGGTGGACGGATCCGTCCGATTCATGCAGCCGGCGCACCGCCTCCACCGTGCCGTCCGAAGAGCCGTCATCGATAAACAGAAGCTCCGGCGTGATGTCCCGGGCCTTTAGAAAGTCCCTTTGTCTGGAAAACTCCGCATAAAACAGGGGGATGGACTCCTCCTCGTTGTAGCAGGGAATGATGACGGACAGACAGCTCATGACAGTCTCCTTTGATGCGGGTTTACTGGAAGATCCAGTTGCGATACGGCAGCAGCCGGATGTCTATATCATACATGCGGCGCAGGAAAAAAGCAAAAAACAGCGCAAAGGCCAGGACGATGCCCGCACTCAGAAGCTTTCGAAGCACCGGGTTCGGGATCCCCAGGGTCTTCCCCTCTTCCGGAAGGAGCAGGATCACCCGGGGCAGCAGAAAGACC
>JAEEGL014764333.1_pt1 | contig 14596 bp, 7 predicted proteins | sample 9134231 | NCBI WGS metagenome assembly JAEEGL01 (sample SAMN16246548, study PRJNA631951) | gut metagenome | biome: gut microbiome; feature: rumen; material: fiber-attached | host: Bos | place: Iran: Karaj | collected 2018-10 | reverse complement strand
CTCAGACGGCGCAACCGACTGGACAGATATACAGGATGCTTATTATTTAGAATATTCAACAGAAGCCACTGACGAGGCTTTGAACACTTATTACCGTTTGCGCGGTGTTAAGAGCAAGGGTATGCGTAGCAGGGGAGAAGCTCAAACCAGCGATGAGGATCTTCATGATATCTCCCACACCGCCAATGCTTTTGCTCGTGATGATAACGCAACAAATGATATTATTTATTCTAATGCCGTTCTGGGCGTTACTTTAAGAGGCGCTTCCGGCGGATATTGGATAAAGGTAACGGCAATTGATGATACAAGCGCCGATTATATGATAGTTTCCGCGGATGGTCACGCAATGGGCTTGACTTCTTCATCGGCCTCAACTGCTACCGATACCGAGGTCACATTTACAACCGTCGACGGTTATGACGGTTATTATACTTGCAGTGTGGATAACGAGCAGTATCAGTGGAATTTTACCTCTACCGGAAATTCAAGTCAGGTGAAAAATGTTAATTATAGTTCGCGATACTTCAGGCTCTCCAGTGATAATATTATCGGTAGTTCTTCGGCTGCGGTTACATTGACATATAATTCCGGAAACTGGGTAATTAGTTATAGAAGCAGTGGTTTTATGCCAAGAACCTATTATTTGACTTATGCTGCCACTAACTATAACGCTGCCAGATTTTACAGAAGCACGTCTTCTTCCAGTGCAAACAATATGGTAATATACAAGCATGTTGACAGATTGCCGGGCGTATATGTTACCTTCAAGGATTCTGCTCATATTCACGAGGATGTATCTGTGCAGTTGCCTTTGAGCGGCGACAGCGTACAGCTTTCCGATATACCGTCCGACTGGACCAGAGAGGACTATGTGCTTGTAGGCTGGACCAAAGACAATGACAGTACATTATATACCGCAGAGGAAATTGCGGATATGAATATAACCGAGGATACTACGTTTACAGCCCACTGGGCGCAATCAGTAAACGTGTCGTTTAACCTTGGTATATATAATGATTTTATAGAGCCTTTAGAAGATGTGTCGGTACCGTATGGACACACACTTGATTATGTGCCTACACCCGTTTGGAAAGGTCAGTATTACAATATTGCCGTGCCGTTTGAAGGCTGGTATACAGATGCAGAATGTACAACACCGTTTAACGCAAATGCAGCTATTACTAACGATATGGTATTGTATGCTAAATGGGGACATCAAGGCGAAGGCTACTATGTTTACTTTTACGACTTTGATAGAGGAAATTCTTATGAAACGGTGCTTGTAACATACCTGATAGGCGAAGGCAGAACAATTAGCCCATACAGACCGCAAATTCAGCCCCCGGCAGGTCAGGAATGGAACGGCAAGTGGTACTTAGACAGTAACCGCACCGTGGAGTATGATTTTACAACACCCGTAAGCGATATGACAGATTATTTGACAGGCGACGGCTCTGTAGCCTGTGACCTCTACCTGTGGCCGGGCGTAAACGACGTTTGCAGAGTTATATTTGTAACAAACGGCGAGCGTATTCCTCCTATTAATGTAATTACAGGAGAAACAGTTGACCTTGATGATTACACGCCTGTTCGCGCGGGATATCATTTTGAGGGTTGGTACGCTGATGCAGAGCTAACACAACCTGTAAGCGGTGTACAAACGATAACTGAAAATAAATTCTATTATGCGAAATGGGAAGCTACTTACGTACCGTTTATACCTGTTATTCATATTGAAAAGCCGGATGATAACGGATTTGAGACTGCAGATTATTTAAAACTGGGTAACGACCACTATTGGTATGCAATGGCAGGCTCAGTGATAAAGGTAAAGACCAACGGAACAACACATACAGTTTACAGTGAACTTAACGGTGTAGAATATCCTGTTTATACGGACGCAAACCATACAACACAGGCAACAGTTCCCGATGTATACAGCGATTATTTCCTCTTTAACGATGCAGATACTACAGATTGGACAGATGTATTCGGTCAGGGAACATACCCTTACAGCAGAGAACCGATTTTGAACAACGGTACCTCAATTGTTCACTTTGATTATATGAGAGTAAGGATCGATCTCACGTTTAATATACCCAACAGTTCAAGCGGCGGATATATGAATATGTATTTGTTAAACCAAAACGGTGACTTGACAGGTACAACAACCGCAACGCGAAGCGGAAACTACAGCGCAACAGGCGTTACACCCGACGGTATAACCTGGGAGTATACTGCGGCAGCTGCAAACGCATCAAACGGAAACAATGTGTTCGTGCTGAAAGATTTAAAATATGAGCAGGATATAACATCAGCATACCCGCTGCAAACATGGGTTACTTCAAGGGGCAACAATAAAATATATGTTTGGCTGACCTCGAATGCCAATAGTACAAATAATGCCAATACAAATGATTTAGACCAAGCTTCGCGTGTAAAGAATGCACTGTACGGCTATCTTAGAAGGGGCACAAAGGGACGCGCTACCGAGGGTTGTACGTTTACAGCACGATTTAGCAGCACCAACACGTACGCGTTAATGTACGCCTTTGAATGTCTGCCGGGCGAAACGCCCGACTTCACCGTTGGTGGTAAGTCATATAAGGTAGACACTAGCTACAGCCAAGTTTTGTTGTACTCAAGTACTAATACTTGGAACCCTAAGCAAATAGTAGGTTGCGGATCCGGTACATCAAATAGGTATTCATATTCAAGCACATCGAGACAGCTCAGCGGTAATATCGGTGGCACTTCGGTTAACACTCTGTTTAGTAATTATCAACAGTACTACAGAGAAAACGGAACATATGACCCGTCCACTTGGGGTTACGCATTTATTCTTTATTACCCTCGAAAAAATGTTAATGTGTTCTTCGATTTTATGTATGATGCCGACGGCGACGGACATGACGATACACTCTCTTACGCCGACATAATGTACGGTCAGAGTATAGCCGATTATCAGGGCGGTTTGCCGAACAATGAGCAGCATCCTTATCTTACCAGACCCGGTTATAAATTCGTGGGCTGGATGAACTCTTACGGTGAGGTATACACTAATGCCGATTGGAGCAGTATGATTGCTACAGCCGAAGATAACACCAGTGTAATGCTGTTTGCAAAATGGGAAAGGATAACAGATAATATTATCGAGTTTTATTCTACCGAGCATTCCGAAACACCGGTTGAATGGCACTATTTCAGCAACGGTGATTATGTTTCGCCGCCTGCCGCCGTAACCCCCGACTATTGGGTATGGACAAACAGTGACTACGGTTACGAAAGCAGATTTGACTTTAACATACCTATGTACGGTGAATACGGTGTATGGGAGTATAATCAATATGCAGACAGATATGCTTGGGTAGTAAAGGTATACGGCCAGTGGCTTAACGATAACCCGTGGGTTATGTATAACGCCAATGTCGCGCAGGGCGGTATACAGGCAAACGCCCCTGTGGATAACGACCAATATACACTGGGTACTTCCCGTGTTCCGGTTAAGGCTTTAACAGATCTTACAAATACGCAGGGTAAGCTATTTGCCGGATGGTTACTCGATAATAACTCTAACGTTTATCAGCCGGGCGACCATATACTTTCACAGTGGATGCCGGGTATGACCTTTATAGCACAGTGGGTAAGTCCCGAAAATGCTGTTTATCTTAAATATGATCCAAACGGAGGAACTCCCGATACCCAATATCCAAACGAAACAGGCTTTGTTTATGCCCGTTATGCAAACGCGGCAGTGTGGGATAATACCGCTAACGAAAGCCAGTATTATACAAAAGAAGGCTTTATGTTTGACGGTTGGAACACGATGGCAGACGGCACCGGTACAAGCTACAGCCCCGGCAACCCGATAACTCTTACAGAAGATGTTACCGTGCTTTATGCCCAGTGGCGACCCGCTACTTATACGGTAAGACTTCACAAGGTTTCTCAGAGAGAAGTTGAGGGAGTTTTGACACAACAGAGCCTTGCGGGAGTTGAATTTGACTTAGACATTAGAGAAGGCAATGCTTGGCAGAATATTTCTCAGGGCTTGATAACCGATATTAACGGCTATATTATAATACCCAATTTCGAGATAAATAAATTATATCGCCTTACTGAAACATCTTCATTGCCGGGCTATAAGCTGCCCGAAGATTCAATATATTTCAGAGTATCGGACGAAACCGTTGTTTTCTGTGACAGCACAGGTAATACGATAACTCCCGACGATTTCAGCGGTGAGTATATACATGCCGACAATGCTGTAAATATGACGGTTATTAACCGTTCCGGTATATTGCTGCCAATGACAGGCGGAATTGGCACACATGTTTACACATTATGCGGATTGGCTTTAATTGCCGCCGCTTTGATGTGCGGATATATGCTGAGGCGCAAATGCGAAAGGAGGGAGAGATTCTAAATCTGCCCTCTAAACGGCGAAAGGAAATATAAATTGCGCCGTGGCGATATATCACAAACAAATATATTATTAAATAATTTTATTGTAAAGGAGAAATGACAATGAAAACAACAAAGAAAATTTTAGCGCTTCTTATGGCGGCTATGCTTATTTTCGCAATGACGATCACAGCTTCCGCCGAAGAACCCACCACAGGCTCTATCACCATCACAAACGCAACCATAGGTGAAGATTATGCTGCTTACAAGATATTTGATGCAACATATGAGGCAAACGATCACTCAAAAGTATCTTACACCTACACAAAAACAGGTGAAAGTGACGCTGTTTACGCTGCTTTAACAGCTGCAGGCAGCCCGTTCACACTTGACGAAACAACAACTACGAATGTTTACAACGTAACAACAACAGAAACAGACGGCGTAGCTATTGCTGATTGGCTCGAAGCTAATGTCATTGATTTACTCACTGCTGCAGCAGGTCCGGTAGAAGCATCAACTGATACGGTTACATTCAGCGGTCTTGATTTCGGTTACTATTACATTACATCTACACTTGATACTACCGTAACACTTGATACAAACAACCCCACAGTTAATGTTATTGATAAGAACCAGGGCGGTCCGGACATCGGTGATAAGGTTATTGTAACACACGGCTCAGATACAGACTTAACTTCAACTTTAAGCTCTGCAAGATACGGTGACACAATAAGCTACAAAATTACAGGTACAACAACTAACTACGACGGCACAGACAAGATTGTAGAAGTATTCGTAAACGATACGATTGACGAAGGTCTCACCTATGACAAAACCTCACTTAAAGTTTATATTGGTGACAGCGAACTTGATGTAGATGAGGATTACACAATTGCATACGCAGCAGACGACCACAGCTTTAAGATCACTATTGATATGTATGATGACGCTAACAACCAATTCCTTTATGATTCTCCTTCTGATTTGGTAGTTACATATGACGCAACTCTTAACACAAGCGCTGAGATCGCAGCTGACGGTAACAAGAATACCGCTAACATCGATTACAGAACAGAAAACGACACAGAAACAGAAACAGATACAGAATATCACAAATCAAGCGACGTTGAAACAGTAACAAATACATACGCTCTTGCAATCCTCAAGGTTGACGAGACAGGCGCACCTCTCGAAGGCGCAATCTTCTCTGTTGAAGATGCAGACGGCAACGCAGTTAACGTAACAGCAACTGCAGACGCAGGCGTTTACAACTATGATGCAGAATCTACAAGCAACCTCGTTACTTCACCTGCAAGCGGTCTTATCATCATCAAGGGTGTAGATGCAGGTACATATACTATCACAGAAACACAGGCTCCTGCAGAATACAACAAGCTTGCAAGCCCGATCGACATAACAGCGGCACTTGAGTCTACATCAACCTATACAGAAACTATCACAACTTACTACGATGCAGACGGTAATGTTACCCAAACTGAGGTAACAGGCGGTTCTTCAACTACAACAACAGCACCTGTTCCCGTTGTTGCTACAACAGTTCAGAACCATAAGGGCGCAGAGCTTCCCACAACAGGCGGCATCGGTACAACTATCTTCTATGTTGTAGGCGGTATACTCGTTATTGGCGCAGCTATCCTTCTTATCACAAAGAAGAGAATGTCAAACGCTAAATAATTAAACTGTTATATTTAGCTTCAGTTAATGCTTGGGTGCGTCGGATGTTTTTATCCGGCGCACCCACCAAGGCAAATTTACGGTTTAAACCGTATAAAGTTTTATACGATTTAAAGCGTAAATCGGCAAATACATTACAAGAGGTAGGCTTATGGCAGCTACATCCCAAAACGAAAAGAACAAAGAGTCACAACCCAAAAAGAAGAAAAACACGTCAACCATAATACTTATATGCGTTTTTATATTGGGATTGGGAATTATGCTGTATCCCACAATAAGCGATTACTGGAACTCGTTCAGATCATCCCGTGTTATAAGTAACTATGCAGAGTTCGTGGCAAAAATGGACGACGCGGATTATGAGAGAATACTAAACAATGCAATAGAATATAATAAAAATCTGAGCGGAAACCAAACTTTTTCGCTTACCGACCGTCAGCTCGGAATTTATGAGGAACAGCTTAATGTTGACGGCGGCGGTGTAATGGGGTATATAGAAATACCGTCTATTGACGTTACCTTGCCGATATGCCACGGGACATCAGACCGTGTTTTGCAGAATTCTGTAGGCCATATAAACTGGACTTCATTGCCCGTAGGCGGCGAAAGCAGCCATTGCGTTTTATCCGGACACAGAGGACTGCCGAGCGCAAAGCTGTTTACAAACCTTGATAAGCTGAGTGTTAACGATACTTTTATAATACGAATACTTGACGAAACATTGACATATGAGGTCGATCAGATACTTATTGTTCTGCCCGATGATATAGAAAACCTTAAAATAGTACCCGGTATGGACTATGTTACGCTTCTTACCTGTACGCCTTACGGAATTAACACCCACAGACTGCTTGTAAGGGGACACAGAATAGAAAACGAGGCAAACGCTGCAAATATACGCGTAACTGCAGACGCCACTCAAATTGAGCCTATGATAATCGCGCCTATTGTGGCTATACCTATATTGTTGTGGTTATTGATTCATGTTATATTAAAAGACAAGCGCCAAAAGAAAGAAATGCAGCGCGCCTTGGAGTCTCGCAAAGCGCTTGGACTATACGGCTTGAATTCTGATAGTAATAATCAATCGGAAAAGAATAAAAGGAAACACAAAAACAAAAGGAAAAACAAAAAGAACGGTTTAAACAACACAGACGATAATCGGGATATTGTTTAGCCTTTCGGCAACAAAATGTTAATCAAAGAGGTGATATTAAATGTTCATGAACAAAAAAGCATTTGCAGTTTTACTTTGCCTTTGTTTGGCTTTTTCATTTATGTTTGTACATTTAAGTGCTGATGCCGCAGATCTAAAGCCGCATGAGCAAGATTCCTCTTTGACAGTCGAATATATATATTCCGGCAAATACCTGCCGGGAATCAAATTTGATATTTTTAAGGTAGCTGAGTTTACGGACGATGCTCACTTTGAGCTTTGCGGTCCGTTTGCAGGCTACGCGGTGGATATAAACAGTTCGGACGACGAGAGCCGTATGGCAGCAGCCAATGTTTTATACGGAAATGCCGTACGTGACGGTGTGTCTCCCGGGTATTCGGGTGTTACTGATGACTCGGGTAAGTGCAGGTTCCAAAACCTTGCATCGGGATTATATCTTATCGCCACCTTGCAGAGCGAATATGACGGATATCTTTATTCTGCAGCACCGTACCTGATAGGTTTACCTAACCGTGTGAGCGAAAAATATGACTGGAATTACGATATTACAACAAACCCGAAACCCGAGAGAATAAAAGTTCCGGATTCATCAGATTCGGATGCGTACACCGACATTCACGTACTCAAGGTTTGGGATAACGGTAATAATCCGGAAAAACAGCCGGAAGAGCTCAAGGTTTCCATATATTGCGATGGAAAGCTTTACAACAGTGTAACACTAAACGAAAGTAACCGTTGGTCGCACACATGGGAGCGTTTGTCGAGAGGGTCTAATTGGGTAATAGCAGAAGAAGACATACAGGGATATATGTCGGCAGGAGTTTGGTTCGGCAATACTTACAGGCTTACAAACACCTACCGCGGTTCAGGGCACAAACCGCAGACCGATACCGATAAAACTGTGACAACTGATTCTGAGGGTAAAATTACATCCGATACTGACTATAGACCTGCAAACTCCGACGGTGAAATTTCAACCGACAGCTCATATAATCCGAAAAATAATGATATTACATCCGACTCGCAAAATGAACGTTTGCCTCAAACAGGCGTGCTCTGGTGGCCTGTGCCTATGATGATCGCGCTTGGATTGTTATTTGTAATCGTAGGTTTGTTAATTAAGCGCAGAGGAATAAAAAATGAAAAGCAAAGGTAAAAAAATATTATACAAATTCTTTATTACACTAGGCGTTTTGCTTTTGATATCTGCCGCTTCTCTTACGATATATAATTTTTACGATGACACGCGCGCGGGTGATTATGTCAGCGATGCAATCAAATCATTGTCTGGACAAATACCCGGATACGGCTCGATTGATGATAATACAGGGGTAAATGACTCCTTTGACGGTACGGGAATTGAATACCCCGATTATCTTCTTAACCCCGATATGCCTATGCCGGAAAAAAGCGCAGACGGAAAAAAATACGTTGCGGTTATAAAAATACCTAAGCTTAAGTTAGAGCTTCCCGTAATCAGCAAATGGAGCTACGATAACCTGAAATATGCCCCTTGCAGATACAGCGGCTCGGCATATAAAGACGATCTTGTTATAGCTGCGCACAACTACACAAAGCATTTCGGCGCACTTACATCATTGCTTATAGGCGACACCGTAAACCTTGTAGACATGGACGGCAATGTTTTTGAATATAAGGTCTTTGCGCTGGAAACGCTTGAGCCTGACCAAGTTAAGGAAATGACATCGGGGCAGGCGGATCTCTCATTATTTACCTGTACGATAGGCGGACAGTATCGCGTTACGGTAAGGTGCGAGCGGGTAAACAAAATAAAAATCGAATAAACAAATATAAAAAACGGCAGCTGTCTTAAGCCAAGACGAGCTGCCGTTTGTACTATTCCGTTAAAATATGTTCAATAAGGATTTTTAATCCTATCAGAATCAATATTACTCCTCCGAAGATCTGAGCTTTGTTTTTTAATTTGGAGCCGAAAAAATTTCCGATTATTATACCGCAAAACGAAACAACAAAAGTAATTGCTGCAATTGTTCCCGCCGAAAGCAGTATGTTACCGTCCTTCAAAAAGGCGAATGTAACTCCGACTGCAAGTGCGTCTATGCTTGTGGCAAGCGACAGCATAAGCAAATTTTTTATATCAAATTTTTCATTTGCCATATCATCGTCAGAGCTATCGTGTATCACGTCGAAAATCATTTTTCCGCCGATAAATGCAAGCAGCACAAATGCTATCCAATGGTCAAAAGACGTTATGTATTTTTCAAAACCTGCCCCCAAATAATAGCCTATCAGCGGCATTACACCCTGAAACAAGCCAAATGAAAATGCGGTTGCAAGTCCTTGTGTGTAATTTATCTTTTTCATAGCCAAGCCTTTGCAAACAGATACCGCAAAGGCGTCCATAGCAAGCCCGACAGATATTAAAACCAGTTCTAAAGCTGTCGTTTTGTTCATCTCCCGTCTTTAACAAAGCGTTTCGCACATTTTACCACAGCCTATAAGCAAATACAAGTGATATTTAAATATTATGTGGGTTAAAAAACAAAAATTCCTTTGTCTATCACTTGACATTGTTATCCGATTTTTATATAATACACAAGTATGTATAGCTCTATACAAAATAATTTTAAAGGTGATGTAATTATGCAAAAGCAATTTATATTAACTGAAGAGGGCCTGAAAAAGTTAGAGGCAGAACTTGAAGAATGTAAAACTGTCAAAAGAAAAGAAATGGCAGAGAAAATCAAAATTGCAAGATCATACGGAGATTTATCCGAAAACAGCGAATACGACGACGCCAAAAACGAGCAGGCAATACTTGAAGCTAGAATTGCCGAAATTGAGCAAACGCTCAAAAACGCTAAAGTTCTTGACAGCTCAACCTTAAGCAGCGAACATGTTCACATTGGCTCTACCGTTAAAGTATTAAAAATGGACGGCAAAAAAGAATGTGTTTACAGTATTGTGGGCTCAAATGAAGCCAACCCTCTTGAGGGTAAGATATCTGACGAGTCGCCTATCGGCAGAGCTTTGCTCGGAGCCAAAACAGGAGATACGGTAGAAGCTGAGATACCTGTGGGCTTGGTAAAATTTAAGATTCTTGAATTGCTGTAAGTTTTGTGAGAGGACAATGATAATATGAGTGAAAATAACAACACTGCACAGCTCGAAAACAGCGAGCAGAATTTAAGCGAGATATTACAGGTTCGCAGAGACAAGCTTCAGGCTTTGAGAGAAGCAGGCTGCGACCCTTTTATAAAAACAAAATATGAAACAGATTCATCTTCGGTAGAAATCAAAGCCGACTTTGAGAAATACGAGGGTAAGGTAGTTTCCCTTGGCGGCAGAATAATAAGCCGCAGAATTATGGGCAAGGCAAGTTTTGTGGGTTTCCGCGACGGAGAAGGCGACATACAGCTTTATGTAAGACGCGACGATGTAGGTGAGGAAGATTATAAATCTTTCAAAAAGTGGGATATAGGCGATATTATCGGTGTAAAAGGTTTTGTGTTTAAAACACAAACAGGCGAAATATCCATACACGCACAGCACATAGAGCTTTTGTCGAAATCCTTGTTGCCGCTTCCCGAAAAGTTCCACGGCTTAAAGGACACTGACACCCGTTACCGTCAGCGTTACGTTGACCTCATAGTTAACCCCGAGGTACGCGACACGTTTATAAAGCGTTCGCAGATATTGCGTGAGATACGCGCATACCTTGACTCAAAGGGCTATTTGGAGGTAGATACTCCAATACTTTTACCGATAGAGATAGGCGCATCTGCCCGTCCTTTCAAAACATACCATAATACTCTCGATATGGAGATGTATTTGCGCATAGAAACCGAGCTTTACCTCAAAAGGCTTATAGTAGGCGGTATGCACAAGGTCTATGAGGTTGGCAGAATATTCAGAAATGAGGGAATGGACACAAAGCACAATCCCGAGTTTACAACAATAGAGTTATACGAAGCCTTTACCGATTTCCACGGTATGATGGACCTTGTGGAAGAACTGTATAAATCGCTTGCGGAAAAAATATGCGGCAGCACGGTTATAACATATCAGGGAATAGAGATAGATATGGGACACTGGGAGCGCCTTACGATGGTTGAGGCAGTCAAGAAGTACAGCGGCTGCGACTATAACGATTGGGCTACTGACGAAGACGCACGTAAATGTGCCAAAGAACACAATGTAGAGGTTGCCGCAGACGCAACAAAGGGTACAGTGCTTGCAGAGCTGTTCGACGCATTTGTAGAAGAAAAGCTCATTCAACCCACATTTATATATGATTATCCTGTTGAGAACAGCCCGCTTGCAAAGCGTAAGCCCGATGATCCTGCGTTCACAGAGCGCTTTGAGTATTTTATTAATGCTACGGAATACGGCAACGCTTTCAGCGAGCTTAACGACCCCATAGATCAAAAAGAGCGTTTTGAAAAGCAGGTAGCCATAAAGAAAGCCGCAGACCCCAATTGCAAATCCGAGGTCGACTATGATTATATTACCGCACTTGAGTACGGTATGCCCCCCACGGGCGGATTGGGATTTGGTGTAGACAGACTTGTTATGCTGCTTACCGACAGCGCGTCTATAAGAGACGTATTGCTGTTCCCCACAATGAAGCCTATAGATAAATAATTTAACTGCCCCCGAAAGTCGCTGGTTTACGCGATTTTCGGGGGTCGTTGCTTTTTGCCTTTAAGTTTTATGTAAATGTACCATATTTTTAAGTAAATATATTGATTTTTACAGCGTATTAAGATATAATTTACCTAAGTGTATTACAATAATGGGGGCGTAGTTATAAAACTATTTGTTCCGGACGTCGTACTGTGTAAAGAATAATTTTATCAAAGGTAGTGAGATAATGAAAAAGTTGTTATTTAAATCTTTAAGTTTTTTGGTGTCAATAACGATGCTTGTGTCTATGGGTGTGTTATCATCGCCTACAGCATATGCGGCAGGCAATGTAACTATCAAATCTTTGCCCAACTCAAAAATTATAAAGAAAAACAATTACGTTGACAGTGAGCTTAAGGCTATAAGTACATCTTCACCGATAGAATTTTCCGCAGCTGCCAACGAGCGTGAGTCTGCGCAGATAATCATAAATTCCACTCAAAATATAAACAGCATTACAATATCTTCTACTGATTTTATCGGCAGTTCAGGTACCATACCGGCGAATAAACTTGATAAAGCTTTTGAGTGGTATGTAAACGTTGACAAACTGGTTTACTCTTCCTCTAACTCTGCAATGTACACTGGCCTGGGTTGGTATCCCGACGCCCTTATTGACTATAATATGGCAGTGGGCGAGGGCTATAATCGCTTGGACACGACTAACGGCAACAACCAGGGTATTTGGCTCTCCGTTGATGTTCCTTCGGGAACAAAACCGGGGACATACACCGCAACGCTTACCGTAACATGCGACGGCGTCGCTCAAGATTTGCCGATGAAGCTTACGGTATATGATTTTGAATTACCGCAGCAGACAAAAAATGTTACACGTTTAAGCTCTTATTTGGGAAAAGACGTGGATACATTGGCGACAAGTGGTTTGAGTGTAGATACCCATGGAGAACTTATAACTCAATTTTTAAATAACAAAAAAATAGGAACAGGCAAGACAATAACTTATGCGAGAAACTATTCTTACTCAGATCTTAATAATTATGTAAACAGCGTTTATACACATGTTACCACAAGCAAAACTCCGTATTACAGCCTGAATCCTTATTACATTCAACAGGGAGGTTACAGGTTTATTTCTCAGTACGATCAAAAGCACGTCGGTTCAAGCGGCAATGTTTACGGTTTACTGGGTTTGCAGACGGTGCTTAAGGGATTGGCGGACAAATCTGTTGAAACGGGCGTAGACTTGCTTGAATATGCTCATTTGCGAGGACAGGATGAACCCGACGCAACCGACCTCAACTTAATGAAAAACGTTTTAATGAACAGCTATATATTCAGTTGTACGAGAGATGCTGTGAAAGAGTATATAGATGACACTTATCCTTCAGAGGAAATTAAGGAAAAGCTTATAGAGTCTTTGGATAGCATTATGTGCTTTGCCACTACTTCTGTAGCAGACAAAAAAACATACGGAAGTAAAACGTCTTATTTACCCATTTTGTATCACGGAATGCAATATTTCAATATGACAGGATTTTCACAAACAATAACAGACGTATATCCGGAAGGCTATACAGACGGTAATTCAGTCTGCACAGATGTAGAGTATAATATACCTGATGATTACACCGTAAAGGATTATTGTCCACTGTTTAACGAGTTTTCCGACCGTGTGGCAGCGCGCGGCCATGACTATGATGCTATGATGGGAGCTCTGGAAACAGACTCGGATCTGAACCTCTGGTGGTACGGCTGTGTTTTTTCAAAATATGACACAGCCCTGCCCGGATATATGATAAATCAAAATGCAGGCGATGATGCAGGAGACGGCTCACACTCGACCACAAATTCCGTAGCCATAGCCAGAATAAACCGTTGGCAGCAGTATAAGCTGGGTATAAAGGGAGAAGTGTACTGGGCAGTAGATTATTATAAAAACTTGGATATATATGAAAATGAAACCATTAATAATCCCTGGGTAAACCCGTGCAACTATCAGCAGGCTGCCGATGACGGTATGCTCGTATACCCCAATTATATGCTCTTAAATGACAAAAACAAATGTGACCCGTCAACGGGAGGATACGGTTGGTTTTCAAGCAGCGTACGCGTTGAAAACATTTCAGAAAGCGCAGATGACTACGATTATCTTTATATCGCGGGTGACTATATAGACAAGCTTAAGGCGGAGGGCGTTGACGTAAGCTCATATGAGCAAAGATTAAACGCATTGTATGATACAATGTTCGATGATATTAATTACGATGACGGAAAGGCTACTTCGGCTAATCTTAAAGCTTGCAGAGAAAGCCTTGCGCAAATGATAACAGAAATGAAATATGCGTTCCCGGGCAACGGTAACGAGGTAACAAATCTTGTTAATCGCACCTGGAATATTGAGCGTGTAAATAACTGGAAATCAAAAAGCAAAGCGCTTTGTTTCAGATTTAAGCCTTCTTATACATATACAACAAATGAAGGTAAAGTGCTGTTTTGCTTAAAAGATGAAAACGGGACGGTCCTCTGTGAAGACGTTGTGCTTGATTTAAGCTTGGAGACAGCCTCTAAAGGTGTTTTGTCAGAGCGTGACAGTGACGGTTGGTTTGATTATTACGTTTTGTTCAGTGAGCTTACCTCAACAGGCAACGACACTGCCGCCGCAGAAAAGCTGTACTTTACCGATGTAGG
>JAEEGL012506077.1_pt1 | contig 14596 bp, 14 predicted proteins | sample 9134231 | NCBI WGS metagenome assembly JAEEGL01 (sample SAMN16246548, study PRJNA631951) | gut metagenome | biome: gut microbiome; feature: rumen; material: fiber-attached | host: Bos | place: Iran: Karaj | collected 2018-10 | reverse complement strand
CGCGACCCACCGAAACCATGATGGCCATCGCGATGATTCCTAATACTTTCTTCATATAATCAAAATTTAAGATTTAAAATTTAGAATTCAAGATTCGCATAAAGCGGCGGCAAATTTAGAAAAATAAATCGTATCTCCCCTCGAAATTTTCCTTGATTCAACAATAAAACGATTCAACACTTCAACGATTCAACAATAAACCTTATTTTTGCCGCAAATTACCACTCATGGAAGACAATTACCAACTGATTACCAAAACCGCTGCTGGACTCGAAGACGTGCTGGCAGCCGAGATAAAGGCTTTAGGAGCAAAAAACGTGCGCCCCATGCACCGCGCCGTCATTTGCGAAGGCAACAAGGAACTGATGTACCGTATTAATTACGAGGTACGCACCGCTCTAAAAGTGCTGAAGCCATTCAAGAACTTCTTCGCCAAGAACCCCGATGACTTATACAATAAGGTAAAGGAAATCAACTGGTGCGAGTTGCTCCGCACCGACCAGACTTTCTGTATCGATGCCGTGACGAGCGGGCGGTTTTTCACCCACTCGCAATACGCCGGACTGACTGTGAAAGATGCCATTGTCGACCTATTTCGCGATGTATATGGCATCCGTCCAAATATCAACACCTTGAATCCAGATCTTCGCATCAACCTGCATATCCGCGAGGACAAGGTGACCATCCTTTTCGACAGTTCTGGTGAATCGCTGCACCACCGCGGCTACCGCAAACAAGTCGACAAAGCCCCAATGAATGAGGTTTTGGCGGCAGGCCTCATTCAACTCTCGGGCTGGAAGGCTGACTGCAATTTCTTGGACTGCATGTGTGGTTCGGGCACATTACCCATTGAGGCAGCGATGTATGCTATGAAGATTCCTCCAGGCTACTACCGCAAGCAATGGGGTTTCATGAAATGGGATGATTACGATGCCGACCTTTGGCAACGCATCCGCCAAGAAGCTGATGAAAAGATTTGCGATTTCGACCACGAAATCTGGGCTTCGGACCGCTCACCTAAAGCTGTGGCCATCGCCGAGGGCAATATCAACTATGCCCATCTACAACACGACATCCATCTGATGAAGAAGGATATGCACGACCTCACCCCACCTGAAGGCGGCGGCATCCTCATCATCAACCCGCCATACGGCGACCGTTTGGAGGAAGACGACATCGACACCCTATATGAGGAAATCGGACACACTCTGAAACACAACTTCCAAGGCTTCCAGTGCTGGCTCATCACCGACGATGCCGTGGCCTTGCGCCATGTGGGATTGAAGCCCACGGCCAAAATACCTGTCTGGAATGGACCATTGGAGTGCCGTTTTGTGAGGTTCGATATTTTTGAAGGATCGCTGAAAGACAAGAAGGCTCGAGAGGCGGAAGAAGACAATTAACGCTTATTAAACTGATTCATCGTCCGATCCACCCCTTGGGTGACAAAGCTCTTGATGATTTCGACGGCTTCGTCCACTTTTTGGTCAACGATGGGCTCTTCCGAGGGTTTCCATTGGCCCAGAACAAAGTCAATCTGACGGCCGCGCGGGAAGTCATCGCCAAGGCCGAAACGCAGACGGCAGAACACATTAGTGCCTAACTTCTCGATGATGTCGGTCAGGCCATTGTGGCCACCATCGGCACCCTGTTTGCGGAGGCGCAATGAGCCCAAAGGCAAAGCAATGTCATCGTTGACAACCAACAGATTCTCCATCGGAATCTTTTCCTGCTGCAGCCAATACTTCACCGCCTTACCGCTCAGGTTCATGTAGGTCGTCGGCTTAATGACCAGCAGAGTCTTGCCCTTGTATTTCATCTCTGAAGTCTGGGCAAGACGGTTCGTAGTGAAAGTACCCTCAAGGTCTTTCGCCAAGCGGTCGGCAATCTTGAAGCCAATATTATGACGGGTGTTGTCGTATTCGGCGCCGATGTTTCCCAAACAGGCTATCAGGTATTTCATATTGTTTTCTGTTTTTGGGGATTGTCTTGCGGACAAGAAATTTTTCAAAAATCTTTTCTTCAAAAATCTATCAAAACACATATCCTGAATTAACTATGATTTTATTTCAATTTTGATGGATTTCTTGCAAAGCAATCCTAAATCAAAAAAAAGGCCGCCCGAAGACGGCCTATTCGTATGATTAAATAAATGATTACCCTTCAGCTTCGTCAGCAACGACAGCACCACGGGCAGAATTGACAGCGAAGATAACCGTATAACCGGGAGTGATGGGTGTCACGTTCTCGATGTTGAGGTCTTTCACCTTGATGGCCTCGTTGATGTTCACGTTGTTGATGTTGACCTTCACATAATCCGGGAGGTCCTTAATCAGACCACAAACCTTCACCTTCTTGATACCCATCTTGGGCTTACCACCGCGCATCACGCCAGCAGCAGAGCCTTCGAGAGCGATAGGCAGCACAACGGTGACGGGCTTGTCTTCCTTCACGATGAGGAAATCAGCATGCAACACCTTGTCGGTCACAGGGTGATACTGGATGTCCTGAAGGATGGTCTTGTAGTTCTTACCTTTGATTTCGAAGTCGATAATGTAAGTTTCAGGAGTGAAGAGAATCTTGGTAAAGTTCTTCTCTGAAGTGGCGAAGTGAATCTGCTGTTCACCAGCACCATACATAACACATGGGACCATTTCGGCTTTGCGCAAAGCCTTAGTATCCTTTTTCCCTACGTTCTCGCGGAGAGAACCGCTCAATGATACAGTTTTCATTGTGTTTAATTGTTAATTTGTTTAATTGTTTATTGTGTTTAGAGGCAAAACATTGCATCTCTACTGGTTATACATTTTATTATATGAACAATGAGCTGATAGACTCATACGACTCCACACGATGGATAACATCGGCAAACAATGAAGCAGTGCTAACTACCCTAATCTTCTTAGAAGCTGTGGCTGGCAATGGGATGGAGTCAGTGACGACTACCTCGCTAAACACCGAATTATCCAAACGTTCCATCGCGGGACCGCTGCAAACAGCATGGGTAGCAAAGGCACGGACGCTCTTGGCACCATTGTCCATCATCAACTGACCGGCTTTTACGATGGTGCCAGCCGTGTCAATGATATCGTCAATAAGGATGACATTCTTGTCTTTCACATCTCCAATGAGGGTCATACTGTCGACTACATTGGCACGTGGACGATGCTTATGGCAGATGGCAAAATCGCAACCGAGACGTTTGGCATAGGCCGAAGCGCGCTTTGAAGCACCCAGGTCAGGAGCTGCAATCAGTAGATCTTCAATCTGCATATTCTTGATATGGTCGATAAAAAGACTGGAGGCATAAAGAGCATCCACAGGTATATCGAAGAAACCTTGGATCTGGTCGGCGTGGAGGTCAAGGGTAATGATACGGTTGACACCCGCTGCCGCCAAAAGGTTGGCTACCAATTTGGCACCGATGCTCACTCGAGGTTGGTCCTTGCGATCCTGACGCGCCCAACCGAAATAAGGCATCACAGCAATAATCTTATGTGCCGATGCACGCTTCGCGGCATCAATCATCAGTAATAATTCCATAAGATTGTCGGTGGAAGGCATAGTGGATTGCACGATATACACATGACGACCGCGTATGCTTTCATCATACGAAGGCTGAAACTCGCCATCGGAAAAGACAGCCACCGATGACTTACCCAAATGAGTACCAATACCATAGGCTTCGGCTATTTTGCTGCCCAATTCCTTGGTAGCCCTACCGGCAAAAATGGAAACGAATCTTTCTGACATTTATGTGGGATGTTGTGAATGAATAACTCCGTTGAAATCGAAGATTTGACGTTAGTTAATGCTTCGCATTTCGGGCTGCAAAATTAGGCATTTTATTGATGGGAGCAATACATTTTCAGAAATTTTTCCCAATAATATTGCGGTGAATAAAAAAATCCGTATTTTTGCAGCCGCGTTTGACGCAAGAAACCACGTGCCGAAGTGGCGGAATCGGTAGACGCGTCGGTCTCAAAAACCGATGAGGTAACACTCGTGCCGGTTCGATCCCGGCCTTCGGTACTCACAAAAGAACCCCTCTTAATCAGTGATTTTGAGGGGTTCCGTTTTTTTATTTATGGCGTACTTCTGGAGTAAAATGCAATCATTCAACTGTCACCGACTTGGCCAAATTGCGCGGCTGGTCAACATTGCAGCCTCGCATCACAGCAATATGATAAGCCAAAATTTGAAGCGGCACTGTCGCTAACAAAGGCGAATAAAGACATTCCGTCTCAGGAATTTCAATCACATAATCTGCCATTTTTCGAGCCAAAATATCCTTTTCACTTATCACAGCTATGATTTTGCCATTACGTGCCTTCACTTCTTGAATATTACTGAGAACTTTTTCGTAGGTGCTATGGTTGGTGGCAATGAACACCACGGGCATATCATTGTCAATCAAGGCAATAGGACCGTGTTTCATCTCAGCAGCGGGATAGCCCTCAGCATGTATGTAGGAAATCTCCTTCAGTTTCAAGGCACCTTCAAGAGCAACAGGATAGTTCTGCAAGCGCCCAAGATACAACATATTGCGAACATCCTTATATTTCTCGGCAATATCCTTCACGTGGTCGCTATGGTCAAGTGTCCATTGAATTTTTTCGGGAATACGGTCAAGTTCTTGAATGAACTTAAGGCGTTCTTCGTCTTTCATTGAACCTTTCAACTCAGCCAGACGCAAAGCCAACATAGCCATCACCGTCACCTGTGAAGTGAAAGCTTTAGTAGAAGCCACACCGATTTCAGGACCTGCATGGGTATAAATGCCAGCATCAGTAGCTCTCGAAATGGATGAACCAATGACGTTGCAGATGCCCAACACGACTGCGCCTTTCTCCTTCGCCAACTGAATGGCGGCCAAGGTGTCGGCGGTCTCACCCGATTGTGACACGGCAATCACTACATCGTGTGGCGTGACCACAGGGTCGCGGTAACGGAACTCAGAGGCATATTCAACTTTCACACGAATCTTGGCAAGCTTCTCAATAAGATAGCTCCCCACCAAACTTGCATGCCACGAGGTACCGCAAGCCACAAAAACGATATTATCGGCATAAAGCAACTGTTTCTCATATTTTGCAACGCCACCTAGACGAACCGTATTGTTCTCAGGATGCAAACGTCCGCGCATTGTGTCGCGCACGATGGTCGGTTGCTCGTAAATTTCCTTCATCATAAAGTGGTCGAAGCCCGCTTTCTCAATGCTGTCGAGGTTCATCTTCAGTTCCTGAACGTATGGGATGGCCTCCACGTCTTGTATGGTCTTGATGTGCAGCTCATCGCCCAACTTGATTCTGACAACTTGCTCATCCTCAAGGTAAACTACCTTTTGGGTACGACCCACGATAGGTGTGGCATCAGACGCAATATAATACTCACCATCACCGATGCCTATCACCATAGGGCTCCCCTTTCGAGCCGCAATCAACTCTTCGGGATGACCTTTTTCCACAATGACAATAGCATAGGCTCCCACCACGTGGTTCAAGGCAATGCGCACTGCTTCAAACAAATCAACATGCTCGCTTTGTTGCACATCCTCGATGAGGTTGGTCAACACTTCTGTATCTGTTGACGAAAGGAAGGTGAAACCACGCTTTTCCAATTCCTTGCGCAGGCTCAGATAGTTTTCAATAATGCCATTGTGAATCAAAGCGAGATTGCCCGATTGCGAACGATGCGGGTGAGCATTCACCTGATTGGGTTCTCCGTGAGTAGCCCAACGGGTATGCGCAATGCCAATGTGTCCACTGACATCTTTAGAAGAAGCAAAGGTCTCCAAATCAGAGACCTTGCCTTTAGCTTTGTATACATTTAGTTCGTTAGCCTCATTAAGCAATGCCACACCAGCACTGTCGTAACCACGATATTCGAGGCGCTTCAAGCCCTCAATGAGGATTGGATAGGCCTCTTGATGGCCTACATAAGCTACTATTCCACACATATTTGCATTGTTTAAAAGGTGCAAAAATAGTGGATTGGAAAAAACGATGCAAGACTTTTTTTATTTTTTTTATTGGAACAAATCCTTCACATCAGGAGCTTTATCGGCACCTTCTGAAGCCTCGAAATAAGGTTTCTTGTCGAAACCAAACATTCCTGCGATGATGTTGTTTGGGAAACGGCGCACGGCTGTGTTATAGTCACGAGCCGTCTCGTTGAACTCCCTACGGGCATTTGCAATGGCGTTTTCGCAACCTTCCAACTGCGACTGCAAATCAAGATAGTTTTGATTGGCTTTCAAGTCAGGATATTGTTCCACCGTCACCAACAGACGCGAAAGTGCACCCGACATCTCGTCTTGGGCTGCTTGGAAAGCTTTCAGGTTTTCCTCAGTGAGATTCTTGGCATCAAGGGTAGTAGCAGTTGCTTTAGCTCTGGCTTCTACTACAGCTTTCAAAGTGCCAGCTTCATATTCGGCATAGTTTTTCACTGTGGCAACAAGATTCGGGATGAGATCTGCACGCTTTTGGTAAGTCGTTTGCACATTACCAACAGCCTTTTCAACGCTTTCTTGTTTGGAAACCAATCCGTTGTAAGCACCAACACCCCAAATGACCAACACTGCCAAAAGGGCAATAATGATGAGAATTCCTTTTTTCATAATAATCAAATTTTGATTTATACAATACGATTCTTTGCTATGTTTTATCAGAGTGCAAAGGTAAACAATTTTTTTTGTACTTTTGCAATTTATATATACTTACTAAATCCATTTTACCAAATGTCTGAAAATCAGCAAAAGAACGATATTAATAGCATTGATGGGCAGTTGTTGAACCGTGGATGCACTCTTGGAACAACCTACAATACGGGACAAAAAGTGCTTTCATGCGGTCGTTGCAAATTGAGTCAATTCGATTGGCTTAAAGACTATGAGAACCAAGAGATTAAAGGGAATGTATGCTTAGCTGAGGTGCGTTTCAAAAACGACCGTAAGGACTATTTCACTTACCCAGAAGACCTTGAGTTAGAAGTAGGCGAATTTGTGGCTGTCGAAACTGCCATCGGACATGATATAGGAATCGTCACCCTATTGGGTGAAATCGTGAAACACCAGTTAAAGCGCAAGAAATTCCGTACCCCATTGGCAGAGATGAAGAAAATCTACAGACGCGCAAAAGTAGCCGATGTGGAAAAGTTTTTGTCTGCCATCAAGCTAGAAGACAGCACTCTAGCTCGCACACGCACCATCATCGACAACCTCGGTTTGGAAATGAAACTCAACGATGTGGAGTATCAAGGCGACAAGACTAAGGCCATCTTCTACTACACTGCTGACGGCCGAGTCGACTTCCGCGAACTCATCAAGAAACTAGCTGAGGAGTTCCATATCAGAATTGAAATGCGGCAAATCGGTGTGAGGCAGGAGTCAGCAAAATTGGGTGGCATAGGCTCTTGTGGACGCGAACTGTGTTGCGCCTCCTGGATTACCGACTTCCAATCAGTGACCACAGGGGTGGCCCGCGTGCAACAACTTTCGCCCAACCCTCAAAAGTTGGCCGGCCAATGCGGCAAGCTGAAATGTTGCCTCAATTTCGAGTATGAAGCATACGTTGAGGCTCTCAAAGCCTTCTCCGACCCCAATATCGTGCTGCATTTTGAGAGTGGTGATGCCGTACACCAAAAAAACGACGTTTTTAAAGGCATTATGTGGTATTCCTACACTACCGACAAAGGCAATATTATGGCCATCCCTGTCGACAAAGTTAAGGAAATCATTTCCTTAAACCATAAAGGTCAGAAACCAAAAAAATTGGAAGACTATGCCGTGACAACGGAGGCACACACCAACACCAATGAAGGATATGGTGAGGCAGATCTTAAAAAGATGAGTGACTGATATGAAGCTATTGGACAAAATAATGCAGATTAATGTATTAAAAATGCAGAATTTGAGCAAAGCGCAGCAGCACTTCGCCCCTTTCTGCATTCTTCATTCAGCATTTTTATTTGGTTTGGCGACTTTATTAATCACTGCCTTTACCTCATGCACTAGCGATTCTTTCAATAAACGCACCGTCATCCCTGAAGCTGAATGGCGGCAAGAAAACAGAATTGCCTTCGATGTCAATATCGATGACACCATCCATGGTTATGCGTTCGGCATTGGACTGCGCCATATGGAGAACTATCGTTATAGTAATCTTTTCGTGTTCCTTCACACGCGGATGCCCAACGGCAACCTCACGCACGACACAATAGAATGCACACTTGCCACTCCAGAAGGCCGATGGATAGGTAAGAGTAGCGGCAGTATGAGGGATTTACTCGTCCCACTAAACGAGAATCTTCTTTTCCCCTTGAAAGGAACTTATCATTTCGAAATCGAACAAGCCATGCGTGAACCTACTCTAAAAGGCATCTCTGACATTGGATTGTACATTGAAAAACAATAAGATATGATTGATAAAAAGAAAAAAACAAAGCAGCAAGGCCAATCAAACGCCATAAAAAATCTGTGGATTGTCTTCGGATCGGTTCTCTTGTTCATCATTTTGTTCTTCTTTTGCGTCGCAGTTGGCATCTTTGGTACCATGCCCTCTTTCGATGAGTTGGAAAACCCACGAACCAACTTGGCCACTGAAATCATCTCCGCAGACGGCAAAATCTTAGGTACTTATCATGTGGAAAATCGCAGCAATGTTCGCTACGCCGAACTCTCGCATTATATGCCTGAAGCCCTCATCAGCATTGAGGACGAGCGATTTACCGAACATTCCGGCATTGACGAGAGGGCTCTTTTCCGTGTGGCTTTCGGTGTGCTGACAGGACGGAAAAAAGGAGGAGGCAGTACCATAACACAACAGTTGGCGAAAAACCTCTTTCCTCGCGGCGAAAACCTTAGTATTCCCAAACTCGTGTTGCGCAAGTTCCAAGAATGGATTACCGCAACCAAGTTGGAACACAACTATTCGAAGGAGGAAATCATTGCCATGTATTTGAATACCGTTGCTTTTGGACATAATGCCTATGGAATTCGAGCGGCAGCCAGCACATTCTTCGACAAGAAACCCATTGAAATGAACATCCAAGAATGTGCATTAATGGCTGGTGTGGTCAACGCGCCCACTCGTTATAGCCCAATTCGCAACCCTGAAAACTCGATAGGCCGACGTAATCTTGTCCTCCAAAAAATGGCCGAGAATGGCTTCATCACCCAAACCGAATGCGACTCCATTTCGCAGATTCCATTGGATATGTCGCACTTTAACATTAGAGACCATAACACAGGCCAAGCCACCTATTTCCGTGAGTTTCTCCGTGGTGAGCTGAACAATTGGGCAAAAAACACCACCCGAGCCGATGGAACACCTTACAATATTTACCGCGACGGTCTGCGCATTTATACAACCATTGATTCGCGTATGCAAAGCTATGCTGAAGACGCTGTCAAGGAGTTTATGGGTAAAGAACTGCAGCCCTTGTTTAATAGCCATTGGAAGGGCTATCGCAACGCACCCTTCTCCAACTTGACCGCCGACGAAATTGACCATATCCTTGAAACCGCAATGAAACGTACCGAACGTTACCGTTCCCTCAAGAATGAAGGTGTTCCTATTGACTCCATCAAGGCAGAGTTCAACCGTCCTGTGCGAATGACCGTTTTTTCTTGGGACGGTCCCATCGATACGTTGATGACACCTATGGATTCCATTCGTTATTACAAGAAGTTTTTGCAAGCGAGCCTTGTTTCCATAGAGTCTCGTACAGGCCATGTGAAAGCTTATGTTGGCGGTTTGGATTATCGATTCTTCAAATACGACCACGTTACCCAAGCACGTCGTCAGGTGGGCTCTACATTTAAGCCATTCCTGTATTCGTATGCTATGGGTGACAGCGAGTTTACACCTTGTACGAAAATCCCCAACATTCCATACAACATCGAACTTCCCGATGGACGTTTTTGGTCACCAAGCAACGGAGGTGGCGGTGGAGGTGAGATTACCTTAAAGAGTGCCTTGGCACAATCCAACAACTGGATTTCGGCCTACTTGATGAATCATTATGGTCCTGAGGCCATCATCACCCATGTTCGCCGCATGGGCGTGGAATCGCCCATCGAAGCTGTTCCCTCCATCTGTCTGGGTTCCTGCGACTTGAAACTCATAGAGATGGTTGGGGCAATGAGTACTTTCGCCAACAAAGGTGTCTACATCAAGCCTATGTTTATCACCCGCATCGAAGATAAGAACGGTAACGTCATCCAACGGTTCACCCCCGAAGAATCGGAGGCCATGAGTGAACTTGCCGCCTACAAAACGATTGAATTAATGAAAGGTGTGGTGCAAAGCGGCACAGGTGTGCGCCTGCGTTCCTTGTATGGTTTCACCAACCCCATAGCGGGTAAAACGGGAACTACCCAAAAGAACAGTGACGGTTACTTTATGGGTATCACACCCGACCTCACTACGGGCGTATGGGTGGGTGCCGAAGACCGCAGCGTCCACTTCCGTTCGACCCGATTAGGGCAAGGCTCCCACACGGCATTGCCTATATGGGCCATTTATATGAAAAAGGTGTACGCCGACAAAAGTCTGAACGTCAGCAAAGGTGATTTTCCTAAACCTTACGCTCCTGGTGTGGATTTGAATTTCAACTGTTGGCAGGACGACAGCAATGAAGAAATTGAATTCATCGATGAGTTTTAAATCTAAAGAGTCGCTGAGCCAAGCGTCCAATTACAACTTCTAACTACTATGACCTCAAATTTCGTTGATTACGTCAAGATATTCTGCCGCTCGGGCAAGGGTGGCTCAGGCTCTCTGCATTTCCGTCGTGAAAAATACATCCCAAAAGGCGGCCCCGATGGTGGTGACGGTGGACGTGGCGGTAATGTCATACTGCGCGGTAACGCACAGCTCTGGACCTTACTCCACCTGCGCTATACCAAACACATCTTTGCTGGTGATGGTGTGCCAGGAGGCAAAAACCAACTTACAGGTGCCGCAGGTGATGACATCTACATTGACGTGCCTTTGGGTACGGTGGCATTTCGTTCAGAAGACCATTCTATGATTGGCGAAATCACGGAAGACAAGCAGGAAGTCGTGCTGCTCAAAGGCGGTCGCGGCGGCAAAGGCAACGCCTTCTTCAAGACAGCTACTTTGCAAGCTCCCAAATTCGCCCAACCCGGAGAGCCCTGTCAAGAGGAATGGATCACATTGGAACTCAAGCTATTGGCAGATGTTGGCCTAGTCGGTTTCCCCAATGCGGGCAAATCTACCCTGCTTTCGGTCGTTTCTGCGGCTAAACCTGAGATTGCCGACTATCCTTTCACCACTTTGGTACCAAACCTCGGCATTGTCAGCTATCGTGGACATCGGAGCTTTGTTATGGCCGACATTCCCGGCATCATTGAAGGCGCGGCAGAAGGCAAAGGATTGGGAATTAGATTCTTACGCCACATTGAGAGGAATTCCTCCTTATTGTTTATGGTACCTGCCAACACCGAAGACGTAAAAAAAGAGTACGACATTCTACTCAATGAGCTAAAGAAATACAACTCCGAACTGATGGACAAGGACCGCATCTTGGCTATCACAAAATGCGATTTGGTCGATGACGACACCATCAAAGAAATCAAGAAACACCTGCCTAAGAAAGTGCCACACGTCTTCATCAGCTCTGTAGCCCAACAAGGTATCGATGAACTGAAAGACTTGATTTGGCTGACGCTGAACAAAGGAGACGAAGAGGAGGTTTGGTAAACTTTTCATCGTATGGAAACTATCTCCACCATCGACTCCGATCTCTTCCTTTTCCTTAACGGTTTGCATGCCGACTGGATGGACAAGGTTATGATTGCCATCACCCAAATGTGGGTTTGGGTGCCACTATACCTATTATTAATATACTGGGTAGTGAAGCAATACGGCAAGCGTTGTTGGTGGGTTTTTTTGGCCGTGGGGTTGGTGGTATTTTGCTCCGACCAAATTTCCGCCCATATATGCAAACCATTTTTTCAGCGATTACGGCCCTGCTATAATGCAAACTTCCAAGGCTTAATCTATCTCCCCAAAGGTCTGGCAGGCGGAAAATATGGTTTCGTTTCATCCCATGCCGCCAATACTTTTGCTGTGGCCGCTTTTTTGAGTGCCGCACTTCGCAAAAACCGTAATTGGATGGGTGTTGTGCTGTATCTATGGGCTTTTATTTCAAGTTACAGTCGCATTTATTTAGGATTCCACTACCCCGGCGACATCCTATGCGGTGCCCTCTTAGGCATACTGATTGGAATTATTCTTTGGAAAGTGTTTCACCTATTGGTAGTAAGGAAAATATGGAAATCAGAATAATGAATCAGAAGCTGGCATTGTCCTTTCGTCGTAAAACACCACCTTGATAGTTGATTTTAGCTCAATACCACAAAGCGAGGCCAACTTGGCTTTGTTTAAGGCGAGTTCAAGATAGCCGTGCGTTCCGAAAATAGCCACTAAATCCACCACATCAACATCCAAATAGCTGTCCGAGATCTCATCAACAGTATATAGGTCACCTTTTACCATAATAGTGAAGTCACGACCACGACGTTCCTGCTCAAACAATTCTCTGGAGATATTGGTAATCAGATTGTCATAAGAATCAATATGCATCACCACGCCTTCGATAGTATTGTCGCGAGCCACGGCACAAAACGCGCCACCAGAATTCAGTTTCAATCTGGGTTCGCCGATGCTGGAGAGCGGTTCACCTTCAGCCAACATCACTGCAACTTTTGCGAAACGGTCGCGCGTGGCGAACGTAAAGAAATCAGAATCTTGTACAACATCAATGCACACTGCCTCATCATATTTCCCGTCAAGGATATGACTGAAAATGCCATTATCAGTGGAAATGAAATACTGACCCTCAGCCTTCACCACCACGTGGGGGCATTCTGATGACTCAATCGTATCGACTGCGATAATATGAATCGTTCCAGGAGGAAAACAATGATAGCAATTTTTCAGTGTGAAACCTGCCTGTGAAACATTAAAAGGCTCGATTTCATGGGTGACATCAATGATGGTTGCACTAGGTAACTTAGACAAAATGGTACCTTTCACAGCCGCAGCATAATAATCTTTCGTCCCCCAATCGCTTGTTAATGTGATAATTGCCATCGTTCTCTTGAACTCTATTTGAGATTTTGCAAAGGTATATCATTTATGTCAAACTTACGATAAGATTTAGGAAAAAAATATTCATTATCTTTGCGAGCAATTAAAACCATCATACTTCGACAAACTCAGTACCTATGGCAGAGCAGATTCTTCAGATAGAAAATGTTGACCCTAAAGAACTTCACGGACCCAATGACAAGTATTTGGAACTGGTGAAAAGTATGTTTCCCAAACTGAAACTCATCGCACGAGGCGACTTCGTGAAAGTGATTGGCGATGACGACGAGATTGAGTATTTTACCAACCGTTATGAGACCCTAATGGTGCAATTGGAACGTTTTGGAAAACTGACAGCACAAACTGTCGAAGACGTGATGATGGCCAGCACAGACAGCGAGCTACAACAAAAAATGTCAGAGGGCGATGTGTTGGTATTCGGTCGAAGTGGCGTGCCTATCAAAGCCATCACAGCCAACCAAAAGCGTATGGTAACGGCATCAGAACAAAAAGACCTCATCTTCGCCATTGGTCCAGCAGGAACAGGAAAGACTTATACCGCCGTGGCATTGGCCGTTAGAGCACTTAAAGCCAAGCAAGTACGGAGAATCATTTTGACCCGTCCCGCAGTTGAAGCTGATGAACACCTCGGTTTCCTCCCCGGCGACTTGAAAGACAAACTCGACCCCTATCTGCAACCGCTTTATGATGCCTTGCGCGATATGATACCATCCACAAAATTAGAGGGTTATATCGAAGACCACACCATTGAGATTGCGCCCTTGGCTTTCATGCGTGGCCGCACTTTGGACCATGCTTTTGTCATCCTCGACGAGGCACAGAACGCCACGCGCAGCCAGCTGAAGATGTTCCTCACCCGTATGGGTCGCTCGGCCAAGTTCATCGTCACTGGCGACATCACCCAAATCGACTTGCCACCCAAGACACCTTCGGGATTGCCACAGGCTATGGAGGTGTTGAAAGACGTGCGCGGCATCGAGTTCATCTATCTGGACGACAAGGATGTGGTCAGACATAAACTGGTGACGGATATTATCAATGCTTACAAAAAGCATCATGATACTGAAGAACAAGATAATGGTATCGTTCAAGGCCGAGAAATACCAAATTAGAATAAAAACCAATCAAAACTGGTATTATTATGAGAGACACTTCGTGTAGAAATCAATCAAAAATCGAAATAAAATCAATCAAAATCTCGTTCGTGTCTATAGCCGTGAAATATGATTTTGAAAATAGATTTTTGAAAGATTTCTTGCCGAAGGCAATCCAAAATTGCGAAGCAATCCAGTAAAACAACATACAATGAATGCATTAACCAGAACAGATTACCAATTCCCTGGCCAGACCAAGGTCTATCACGGCAAGGTCCGCGATTGTTATTTCATCAACGACGAATATATGGTGATGGTCGCCACCGACCGCATCTCGGCTTTCGACGTCATCCTGCCCAAGGG
>JAEEGL015183844.1_pt1 | contig 14597 bp, 8 predicted proteins | sample 9134231 | NCBI WGS metagenome assembly JAEEGL01 (sample SAMN16246548, study PRJNA631951) | gut metagenome | biome: gut microbiome; feature: rumen; material: fiber-attached | host: Bos | place: Iran: Karaj | collected 2018-10 | reverse complement strand
TTTACAATGACGGCTTCATTGTCGTCAAGGCGGGGTCCGAAACCGGAGCGGCAGTCGGCTACAACTGCGGAACCGGCGTCTGCTGCAACGGAATTGATTCCGACGGCAGAATGCTTCAGCTTATGGGCCTCGGCGATTACAGCGGAGATATATCGGGCGGCGGAAACATAGTGGTCAAAACCTTCGGCCTTGTTTATGACGAGCTGTTTCTCGGCCTTGACAAAACAATGATAACGGATATGGTCAAAGAGCACTATAATTTCAAAACCCGCGAGGAAGTGCTCGGTCTTATAGAAATGATAGACAATGACACTTCGGGCAAACATACCAGGACTCTCAACGGCTTTTTCTTTGAAGCTGCAAAGCGCGGCGACAAACCCGCGCTCAGATATTGCGAGGAAATGGCAGAAAGGGGAGCAAGAGCGATTTCCGCTCTGATTTCGCAGATGAATTTTGCGGGCGATGAAGTTGAAATCGTGCTTTCCGGCTCAATCAATATCAAGCTTGACAACAAGCCGTATCTTGATATGCTTTACGAAAAAGCAAAGAAATACAGCGGCAGAAAGCTTAAATTCATAAAGCTTACCGCTTTACCCGTAACGGGATGCATAAACTGGATTTTACAGCAGTTTGCCGGTTAAAGGAGGAATACATTATGAAAGAAATAAATGTTGCCGTGATAGGGTCCGGCAGCACATACTGCCCGGAGCTTATTGACGGCTTTCTGAAGGCGCAGGATACCCTTAAAATCAAAAAAATATCCTTTATGGATATAGATGAGAGAAAGAGGACGATAGTCGGAAATCTCTGCATCCGTATGCTGAAAGCGGCAGGCGTTGAATGTGAAACCCTCCTTACCGACGATCTCGATCTGGCTCTTACCGGAGCGGATTTCGTCGTCACGCAGATAAGAGTCGGCAAACTTCCGTGCCGCCATCTTGATGAAACAATTCCGCTTAAGTATAACCTCATAGGTCAGGAAACAACCGGTATCGGCGGATTCTTCAAGGCGCAGAGAACCATTCCCGTGATTAAGAATATCTGCGACAGAATCGAAGCAATCTGCCCGGACGCCTGGCTTATCAATTTCACAAACCCGTCCGGTATCATAACCGAGTTTGTTCTCAACAATACCAAGGTCAAATGCATAGGTCTCTGCAATGTCCCGATAGATATGATTGACGACACCAAAGAGGATGTCGGCGAAAATATGGAATACACCTATGTCGGGCTCAATCATCTGAGCTGGATGACTTCCGTCAGGGTAAACGGCGAGGAACTGATTGACAAGCTTCTTGACGAGGGATTTACTCCCAAGGTTATGAACAACATCAAGGACGACGGCTTTTCGCTTGAAACTCTCAAAGCGATTCACGCTATTCCTTCGTCATATCTTCAGTATTATTATTGCAGAAACGCAAAGCTCGACCATCTTCTTCACGCGGAGAAGAGCAGAGCGCAGGTCTGCATGGAAATAGAGGAACAGCTTCTCGAAATGTATTCCGACGAGGGACTCTATGTAAAGCCCGCGCTGCTTGACCAGAGAGGCGGTCACAAATATTCGCTTGTCGCGGTTAATCTTATAAACGCCATAGCGAACGATATAAACGATATCCAGGTTGTAAACATCAAAAACGGCAGCACACTTCCTTTCCTCAAGCCGGACGATGTTGTCGAGGTTGCGGCAAGAATAGGCAAAAACGGCGCCGTACCCGTTCCCGTGGGAGAGGTAAACAATCATCACATTATCGGTCTTATGCGTGTTGTCAAGGAATATGAGAACTTCACGGTCAAGGCAGGCAGAGACGGTGATGAGGAGGCGGCGCTGAACGCTCTGCTGATTCATCCTCTTGTCGGTGACTGGGAGGCCGCGACAAAGTGCTTCGCGGAAATGAAGGAAGCGCACAGGCAGTATCTGCCTCAATACTATAAATAATACTGACAGGGTGATATTATGTTCAGAATTCTCGTGGTTGAAGACAATGAAGAACTAAACAGAACCATCTGCTCATACCTCAATAAAAATGATTTTGAAGCAATACCGTGTCTTAACGCGTCACAGGCGCTTGAAAAGCTCTATGTGGGCAACTGCGACCTGATTATCTCGGATATTATGATGCCGGGAATGGACGGTTTTGAGCTTGCAAAAAAAATCAGGGTTCACAATGAAAACCTGCCGATTCTTTTCCTGACCGCGAAGGATGATTTCGCTTCAAAGCAGAGGGGCTATGTTATCGGCATAGACGACTATATGACAAAGCCGTTTAATTTTGAGGAACTCATTCTCAGAATCGGAGCCCTTCTCAGGAGAGCGAAAATCGCCCAGAGCAATTCAATAACCATAGGCAGCATAACGCTCAACCGTGACGAGCATATCGCCTATATCAACGGAGAGGAGATAACTCTGACCGTCAGGGAATTTGACATTCTTTTCAAACTCCTTTCCTATCCCAAAAAGACATTTACCCGCACCCAGCTGATAAATGAATTCTGGAATGAGAGCTATACCGCCAATCCCAGAGTGGTGGATGTCTATATCACAAAACTGCGTGAAAAGCTCAGCGAGTGCAGGGATTTTGAAATCGTAACCGTGCACGGTCTCGGATACAAAGCGGTGCTGGCCAATGAAAAATAGATTCAGACACCTGCTGTTTTCATCAAGCAGATATGTAATATTTTTCTTCGCGATTCTCTTCGCGTTTGTTACCGCGTATATGATTTTCACCCAGGGAAATCTTCCGCTCAACTGGGGCAGGTTTACTTATAATACCTGGGGAACAATACTTTTCCTGCTGCTGCTCAGCGTTGTATATACGATAGTTTACGGCGTCTGGCGTATGGCGACATTCGGAATCCCTCTCAGAAAAATTCTTTCAGCCGCCGAGAAAATCAAAAACGGCGATTTATCTGCAAGAATCGAAACAGAGGATAAAAAGGAAGAGGACCGTAACGAGTTCGATATCATAATAGACCATTTCAACGCGATGGCAAATGAGCTTTCGAGTATCGAAACGCTCAAGACGGACTTTATCTCAAATGTTTCACACGAAATAAAAACCCCTCTGACGATAATCCAGAACCAGTGCACGATTCTTCAGGGCGATTCTCTTACAAAAGAGGAGATAGCCGAGGCGACAAATTCCATCCGCGAAAATTCACAGCGGCTTTCGGATATGATAACCAATATTCTGCGTATCAATAAACTGGAAAATCAGGAAATCTTCCTCGCGCCGACAAAGTTTGACCTTTGCGAGCAGATAAGAGAGTCTGTTATCGACCTTGAGCCGGTCTGGGAAACAAAGAATATCGAGCCGGTTCTTGATATTCCGAATTATCTCGAGATAAACTCCGACCGTGAACTTCTGAGTCTTGTCTGGCATAATCTGCTTTCAAACGCGTTCAAATACACAGACGAAGGCAGCGTTACCGTCAGGGTTAAACCCGATGGCAAAAAGGTCAGGGTTGACGTTGTCGATACCGGCTGCGGATTTTCCGAAAGCGAGAAAGAAAAGATATTCGATAAATTTTATCAGAGCGATACTTCCCATAAATCCGCCGGAAACGGACTCGGTCTCGCGCTTGTAAAACGGATAGCCGATATTATCGGCGCGGATATTCAGGTTAACAGCGAGCAGGGTAAGGGAAGCACCTTCACGGTTATTCTCGACAAAAACGGCAGAGAACAGAAAAACTGAAATAAGACTGAAGCGCCCCCGGAACAGATGTTTCGGGGGCGCAATGCATAACTTAGTCAATGCTTAATGCATAATGCATAATGCATAATCGCGGGTCGTTGCGCTCCGATATTATTGTCAACGGTTTACGGGAATTTTCCGATTGATTGAAAACCCGACAGGTTCAGAACATCGGTAAGTATTGTTCAGCGTATAGGTATTTATAACTCAATAAATCTCATTCATTATTAAACAGCGCCATCCCGGAGGATGACGCTGTTTTAACTTTGCTTTACGGTTTTATCTCATCACTCGGAAGCAATCCTAACAAACCCTTGAAGAACGCAATTATTTTGTCGAAAAATCCGGATTTGACTTTTATAGTTGTATATTCCGCTATGACTTCATAATTATCCTTTTGTGCGTAATATCCGTCTTTATTTACTAATCTTACCTGGAATGTCCTTTCAGATGTCACTTCTCCTAAATAATAGCTGACTGAATGATTGTCACCTTCCGCGACAAGTTTATAATCGGCAACACCAAGTTGTTCTCTTAACTGTAATTTATAACCGTCCGGTATATTTTTACCTGTTGCGTACAGGGTGACTTTAGTCCTGTAATCAACGGTTTTCGGCTTTCCGATATAAACCTCGGCATCGGATGCAGGATTTTTCTTCCATACCGCATAGAGGGTGACATTCTTATTTAAAGTGAACTTATCACCGAAAGAATACTGTTCTTTTGTAGCTTTTGCGCTTGTGGCCCAGCCAAGGAAGAAATATCCTTTTCTGGTGGGCCAGGTTTTCGACAGCGTTATTTCACCGTTTCCCGTCTGCTTTTCGGGTGCGCCTGTACCGCCGTTTGCATTATATGTTAATGAATAAACACTTTTCTTCCAAACAGCGTAAAGCGTTGTATTTTTTGACAGGTTATAGCTTGCTCCCGGCTTATATTGCGCGCTTGTTGCGCCGCTGCTTGTTGCCCAGCCGAGGAAGGTATATCCGCTTCTTGTCGGCTTCGTGCTTGATAAAGTAATGTTTCCGCTGCCGGTCTGTTTAGCCGGTGCGCCGCTGCCGCCGTTGGCGTTATAGGTTAAAGTATAAGTAATCTTGCTCCATACAGCGTAAAATGTTACATTAGCTGTCAGTTTGTAACTTGCTCCGGGCTGATATTGTGCTTTTGTTGCCTTGGCGTCAGTTGCCCAGCCGAGAAAGGTATATCCGCTTCTTGTCGGTTTCGTACTTGATAAAGTAATGTTTCCGCTGCCGGTCTGTTTTGCCGGTGCACCGCTGCCGCTGTTGGCGTTATATGTCAGGGTATATGTATTCTGTTTCCATACTGCATAAAGTGTTATATTTTTACTCGGCTTTATTTCTTTGCCGGGTTGATATTGCGCTTTTGTTGCCTTGGCGTCAGTTGCCCAGCCGAGGAATGTATAACCATTTCGCTTTGGTTTGGTACTGGAGAGTTTTATGCTTTCGTATTCGTTTACATATCCTGTATGACTTGACGGAGCGCCGCTACCGCCGTTTGCATTGTAAGTAACTGTCCTCTTTTCTTCATCAGATGGTACCCAAATACTCCAACCAAGGAAACCGGAATTACCCCAAATGTCATAGGCATAAATATGAGTGTTATACAGTCCGCGTTCGCTATTATGATTGCTTATTGAAATCGAGCAAGATGCAGTATTACCGTCAATTGTTCCCTCATACCAAATAATATCATCTTGTCCATTTTCAGAAGTCCATGTGGGAAAAGAAACGGACGATATGGGATTTTCATCTTGAATTGAACATGAAATTGTATACCCGTCCGGTGTTCTGTTTTTAATTTCAACATTGGAAATCTGGGGAGCATTTTGCTCAATATATGCTCCGGTATAAGCAACAGTTTGATTACCTGCCGCATCCCAGACATAAATGTGGCTTATATACTCTCCGAGTTCATTATTATGATTTGCTCGCCAAACTCTGACACAAGCTGTTACTCCGTCAGGTTCAAACACTCCGTCATACCATATTAAATCGTCTTGTCCATTTTCGGCTGTCCATGTAGGAAATTGAACCTTTGAAATTCCAACATTATCAGATACTACACAGTACACAACATAACTGTCTTGATTGGCTTGCGTGATACCGTATGAGGTTATTACAGGGGGTTCTGTGTCAGCAGGAGTGGGGTTCACTACAGTAAAATGGAAAGTATTTTTTGCTGAACCGGCTGAATTATATGAAGTAATACTTAAATAATAATCACCAGGTTGATCTAAAACATCACTTGTAAAACTGGTGGATTCTTGTTTATACAGCATGCCCCAACTCATTGCACAAGATATTCCGTAACTTGTTGCTCCGCTTGCAGCAGGCCACGAGACTGATAGTACTTCACCAACCTGATAAGTTGATTTAAGGCCATAAACTTCTGTAACCGCAGCAGGAGGATTTGTATTTTTATAATTAGGTCTAAGATAACAACGAGCGGTTCCCCAACCGGTAATTGCTCTTTCTCCTTTGCACATACCTCCAGTTGCGCCACTGTTATTGCCACCAGCACAAAAAACTACTCCATCAACAACTTTTGTAACTATTTCCACGTGATCAAGATTCGAAAAGAAAATAAGGACGCCCTCTTGTGGGGAGGTGACAGTCACGGCACTATTTCTTCTCATTACTTTTTCAAAATCAGCAACTGTGCCGCCGTGTGCAACTATTGAAGAATCTGCACCGGCGTTTTCAATACAATCGGCACAATATTCATCACACCAACCCTCAGTATAACCAAAATCGGCACGTGTTCTGCCTTTTTGTGACTTTGCAATAACTGCAACATCATGAGCCATATTGCCGGTTAATGTGTATTTGCTTTTATCAAAATAATCTTTTCTGCAACTTATTGCACTCGCTTTGAGTGTACCGCCGCCTATTGCAATCACACCAAACACCATCATCAACGACAGTATGATTGACAAGGTTTTCTTACCTACCAAACGCATTAATAATACCTCCACAAAACAAAAAAATGCGCATCCGAAGCCACGCACGAAAAATACATAGCTTCGTTTGCTGCCGCGAGATTTAAACAATTCATACAAGAATAATATATAGAACTTGCACCAATTGACGTATATTCAATTTCGCGGCAAAAACAGTATAGCATACAGTTAGATGATAATCAAGAATCAATTTACAAATTATTCATATTTTATTAAAAAATATCAAAAAAGGCAGTCGCGTCGCGGCTGCCTTTAACGCTGTTATTCGATTTTGTTATCAGCTGTTCTCTGTGCCGTTTTCTTTCATTTCTATTTCGGCGCGTTTTTCGAGAACCTTGTTATGAATGTCTTCTTTGGTCTTGCCCGTGAGCTTATAGAAGAAGAACGGAACGCCGGCAAGGAACATCATAATGCCGTGGAATACCGTGTAGAAGAACAGCATAACAATCTTTGTGTGGATTGACTGCTCGGGATTGGGAACCGCGTCTGTCGGCTGAATATAGTGGATAACCGAAAGAACCGGATTGTTACCGTAGAGGATAATCGGAGCAAGTCCCGTCGCTATTGTTCCGCTGATAAGGGTACCGATACCGATGACAAACGGGAGAGAAGCGTCAAGACGTTTTCCGGTCTTGAGTTCAAGGTCTTCAAGAACATCCGCCTGGAACATACTCGGCAGCAGATTTGAAGCGCCGAACTGAAGTCCGATGAGGAAAAGGAATACGATAAACACAATCTGGAGAATACCCGTGTTGTATTTGAAATAAAAGTAGCCGACAAGGAAAGCGAGGGTATTGATAATCACCGAATAAATGCCGCTGGCGATATACAGCACCTTTGAATTGAATTTCTTGAGCAGGAAGTTGATTAAAAGCATACCTACCGCGGTGCCTATACCTGTCGGAAGACCGAAAAGCAGATATTTTGAGGTTGAGCCGAGCAGAGCGGCGGCAAGGAAAGTTCCGTAATATGTTGAAATCTTTCTGAAATTCTTGAGGAATTCGGATGTGATGATTGACCAGGCGTATTTGTTGCGTAAAACATCTATGAATCCTATAATCGGATTCTTCTTTTCGTTGCTGTAAGCAACTCTTTCGCTGACCGCCTTGACGCCCAGCAGCATGGTTACGATGCCGACAACCGCGCAGAGCACGGAACAGACGATATACTGAGTTCCTTCATTTTTGATAAGGATGCCGATAACGAGAATGATGACCAGGGGAGCGGAGTTGCCGACCGCCGACGAAATCGAGCGGAATGACATAACGTTGTCACGCTCTTTCATATTCGGCGTGATAACCCAGGCAACATTATTCAGCGTTCCGGCAAACATATTGGCTACACTGAAGCCGACGGCAATCATAAGCAGCCAGGGCATCAGCAGAGCGCCGTTGATGAAGGACGGGGTATAGAAGGTCAGAACGAGGAACAGAGCCATCGGAACAGTCGCGAAAGCGATCAGAGGTCTGAATTTTCCTTTGTTACCGACTTTTCTTGTGTCAATATACATTGCGATAAAGAAATGAAGCACATATCCCGAAATGCTGAGAAATGTGTTGAAAAAAGCTGTCTGTGAAGACGCGAGATGCAAAACGTTGATAAGATACGCGCCGCGGTAGCTTTCAAGCATACCGGTCATATTGGTGTAAAAGAACACCGCCGCAAGGTAAAGAATAAACTCAGGTTTTTTAATGAATTTTTCCTGAACTTTTTCTTCGTGGGGAGTTAAAACCGTTTCACCCATAATTGAATCTCCTTTTTCGGTAGTGATAAAATTATAACAGACGGAATAAGGATTGTCAATTGTTGTAAAATGAACCGCCGCCGGTTTTCAGCCGGCGGCGGTAAATATCCCAAAATTATTTTTTCTTATTCTTTTCAACTGCTCTCTGAATGGCCTTCACGATTTCAACGACGGGGATAACAAGGAAGGCAATGCCGAGAGCTGTGCAGTATTCAGTGGCGCTGATTTTTGCGAAATCAAACGCGTCTCTGAGGAACGGGATGTAGATAACGACTGTGGAGAGGATGAGTGAGAGTACCATAGCTCCTACAAGGTACCAGTTAATTGATCCCATTTTGAAAAGAGATACGCGGCGTGAACGCATATTGTATGAGTGGAATATTTCAGACATCGAGAGAGTAAGGAACGCCATTGTCATTCCGTTTTGATGGATTAAATCATTGGTGACCGAGAAAACGCCGGTAAGCGGAACCTGAATGCCGTTATCTTTGGCGCCCATTATAATTCCGGCGACATAAGCGGCGAGAGTAAGAACTGTTACCATAATTCCCTGCCATGCGCAGTCAATGCCCATGCCGTTAGCGAATATACCGTCTTTGCTGTTACGCGGAGCGCGCAGCATAATGCCTTTCTCGCCTTTTTCCATTCCGAGCGCGAGCGCCGGGAAGCAGTCAGTAATCAGATTTATCCAGAGCAGGTGTACGGGCTCAAAGAGAACAAAGCCGAACAGACTTGCAAAAAAGATTGAAATAACTTCCGCAAGGTTTGAAGAAAGAAGGAACTGAATTGACGCGCGTATGTTGTCATAAATGCGTCTGCCTTCCTCAACAGCGGAAACGATAGTCGCGAAATTGTCATCGGCAAGAACCATATCCGCGACATTTTTGGTAACGTCGGTACCTGTGATACCCATTCCGACACCGATATCGGCGCTCTTGATAGAAGGCGCGTCATTGACGCCGTCGCCGGTCATCGCCGTTATCATACCCTGCTTCTTCCAGGCGTTGACGATTCTGACTTTATGTTCGGGCTGAACTCTGGCGTAAACAGAGAATTCCTTGATTCTTTCATCGAGTTCCTCATCGCTGATTTTGTTGAGCTCGGAGCCGGTAATTGCCTGGCTCTCATCGGTTATTATTCCGAGAGATTTCGCGATGGCAACCGCGGTATCTCTGTGGTCGCCGGTAATCATAATCGGTCTGATACCCGCAGTGCGGCATTCGTTAATCGCGCTTATGACTTCGGGACGGACCGGGTCAATCATACCGGTAAGTCCGAGATAGCAAAGGTCGTTTTCAAGCTCGTCCGCTTCATTTGAGGGCTGGGTCTGATGCTGTCTCATCGCGACGCAGAGCACGCGCAGAGCCTGATCGGCCATTTCCTTGTTCTGTGAAGCGATTGAAGCAGCAAGTTCTTCGGTCATCGGAACCTGCTGACCGTCAATCAGGGCGTATTTGCAGTGGGTAAGAACAACATCGGGCGCGCCCTTTGTGTACTGAACAAAACCATCACCGGTCTTGTGAACGGTTGACATCATCTTTCTGCCTGAGTCAAACGGCGCTTCACCGACTCTGGGAGTCGCTTTTTCAAGGTCATATTTTTTGAGCCCGAGTTTGTCCGCGTATGCGACAAGAGCCGCCTCGGTGGGCTCACCTTTGATTTCACCGTCTTCTTCAAGCTCGGCGTCACAGCAAAGAGCCATAGCCGTGGCTATCAGCTTTTCATCGTCGCCTTTATATTCAACAACGGTCATCTTGTTCTGAGTAAGTGTACCGGTTTTATCGGAGCATATTATCTGTGTACAGCCGAGAGTTTCAACCGCTGTCAGCTTCCTGATAACGGCGTTGCGCTTACTCATTTTTGTAACGCCGATTGAAAGAACTATTGTAACAACCGCCGCAAGTCCCTCGGGTATCGCGGCAACCGCGAGTGAAACGGCAACCATAAAGAAGTTGAGAGCTGTTCCAAATGTAACAGGCTGTCCGAGTATAAGATTACGGACTATATCAAAGGCGAAAATGAATACGCAGATACCGATAACGATAACGGAAAGCACCTTTGAAAGCTGATTGAGTTTAATCTGAAGGGGAGTTTCCTCATCCTCGGCAAGAGTAAGAGCAGTTGCGATTTTACCGATTTCGGTATCCATTCCGGTAGCTACGACAACTGCTTTTCCGCGGCCGTAAACAACGTTGGAACCCATGTAGCACATGTTGATTCTGTCACCGAGAGGCACATCGTCCGAACCGGTGTTATCCAGGATATCGGTTGTCTTATTAACGGGAACAGATTCTCCGGTGAGAGCCGCTTCCTCAATTTTGAGAGACGCGTTTTCGATTATACGGCAGTCCGCAGGAACACTGTCTCCCGCCTCAAGAACAACTATGTCACCGACAACGATGTCTTCGCTTCTGATTGTCATAAGCTTGCCGTTGCGTATAACCTTGGAGGTCGCGGCGGATATTTCCTGAAGGGCCTCAATGGCTTTTTCGGCTTTTGACTCCTGATAAACACCGAGAACGGCGTTGATTATTACGACAACCATGATAATAACCACATCGGCATAACCTTCGTTGCCTCCGCCTACGGCGGCTGTTACGGCGCTGATTACCGCGGCAACTATAAGTATGATTATCATCGGGTCCGCAAGCTGTGAGAGAAAACGTTTGAGCAATGAATCTTTCTTTCCCTCGGCAAGTTTGTTCTTGCCGTTTTCGGCAAGACGCTTTTCCGCTTCTTCCGGAATAAGACCGTTTTCAGAAGATTTAACTTCTCTTAAAACGCTTTCCGTACTTTCCAGATAGTGCTTCATTAATTTCACTCCAAAAAATTTAATAAATAAGACCTCTAACACAGCCGGAAGCTATGTTAAAGGTCTTGCTGACATAATACTATGCTCCCCCGGCCAGTCATAAGACGGTTGTTGACCTTCGGGATACGCTACTCCCCTTTAACGAGGTACATATTACATTTATTTTACACTATAATACGCTAAATGTCAAATTCTTTTTTCGCATTTGAATTCTCCGCTTTTCAGCTCGAAAACCGAAGAACCGTCCAGACGGTTGCGGGTATTTTCGTCGTAACGGAAAACCCATCCGGCGGGAAGAACTATGTAACCGGTTGCTTTTTCCGGAGCGTCAATGACGAGAGTAACGGTATTGCCCTCGCGTTTCCACTCGACGCTGATTCTGCCGCACGGAGCGTCATAATGCGCCTTGGCGTATGAAAGCTGTTCTATGAAATCGGGCCTTATATCGAAATCATCGGGAGAAACGAATCTCGGATTAACGCATATTCCGGCAACCTTCTGAATGAACCAGCTTGTTATATCTCCCATAAAATGATGATTTAGAGAGTCCGGAGTATCCCAATCTTCTTCGGGAAGAAAGCTTTCCGAAAGAGAGGTCAGTCCCCACCTTAAGAACATTCCGTATGACGGGAAATCATCACGGACTATCATCTTATATGCGAGAGAACCGTAACCGCCGTCGGAGAGTACGTGGAAAACCGTGCGGACTCCGATCATTCCGCAGTCAAAGTGATCGTCTTTTTCGTGAATGAGTTTCACGAGAACATCAATTGCCTGCTTCTTTTCACAGTCGTCAAACACACCGTAATAAATGCAGATTGCCTGGGATGTCTGGCAGCGTGAACGGACCGTCATTGTGCTGAAATCAATAAGATTTTTCCTGATTGCGCTTCTGAACGAGTTGTAGAGAGACAGGGCGAAATCCTTCTGATATTCAAGACCGAGCGCTTCAAAAAGGTCGCAGGATTTTTTGCAAATGTACATGGAAATGACACTGTCTGTGACATAGAGGGGAGAGACGGGGTCTCCGGCTCCCTTGCCCGGCTGAAGCCAGTCACCGAGACCGATTGCTATCAGTCCGTCCGGCCTTCTCTTCTTTGAAATATAGTTGAGATAGCGTAAAATTGAGTCCGCGCATTCACGGGCGGGCTCAAGGTCGCCCCTCATACGGTATATCTGCCAGCAAAGCTCGGTCAGTACATTGTCCCATGCGGGACCGTTGCCCCACTGGAAGCCCCAGCCGCCTGTCGGGACTATTCCGGGCAGAGCGCCCGAGTCCGCCTGCGCTTTGCATATATTTCTCAGCCATTCACGGTAGCTTTTTTCAGGAGTCAGCGTCAGCAGAACATGCTCCGCGGAAACCGCGGCGTCTCCTGTCCAGCCGTTCTTTTCACGGTGGGGGCAGTCGGTCGGGAAATACCAGAAATTCGCAAGGTCGCTTGTCCTGCCCATTTTTCCGAGTGTGTTCATGACCTCGTCGGAGCAGGAGAATGAGCCCCTCTCTCTGAGGTCGGAATTTGCCGCAAGCAGAGTCAGGGTGTCTTCATTTATCTGCCCGCTTTCAAGACCGAAAGCGACGGCGTAACGGCAGCCGAAGTAGCAGAATGACGGCTCGAAAATTTCCGTCCCTTCACCCTTGCAGATATAATATACCGCCTGGCAGTAGCCGTTGGGAGTGAATGACGCGATATTTCCGATATCGGGGGAGCCGTTTTGTTTTATCAGCTCACCGAAAACAATATATATTTTCTGACCGGGTTTTCCCTGTATCTTCAGACGGCATATACCGGTTGTGTTGACACCGAAATCAAACATTGTTCCCTTTGTGCCGAATTCGCTGAAATCAAACTGTGTTTCAAGCCGCATATTTTCACGGTTGTGAACTCTGATATCAAGCGCGGTTTCTTTTATGCTTACGGGTTTGATTTCTTCTCTGATGACTATCGGATCTGTGTCGCACAGGCGGAATTCGCCGCGCGGATTTTCCGCTTTCATAACCTTTGCCCAGCCGCTGTCATCAAAGTTTACTTTGTTCCAATCCGGAATAATAAGGCCGGCGTCAAAAAAGCAACCGCTTCTGATGTCGTCAAAGATAATGGGGGACGGACAGCATCTGAAAGTATCGCCGATGTCGCCGCCGGTTTCATTTCCGTCTTTGTCTGTAACGTCGAGGGACACCGCGAAGCACGGAGCGCCGCGGAATTTCGCGATATCAAAATCCCAGACTCTCCCGCCGGGGCAGTTTTTCATCCCGTTTCCGAGTATGATGCCGATGCAGTTTCTGCCCGGCTTTACAAGGGAGGAGATATCGTATCTGTCAAAATATACAATGTCATCCGGGTTGGATATATAGGGAGCAAGGAGTCCCTTTGTAATTTTTTCGCCGTTTATAAAGAGGTCATAGAATCCGAGACCGGAAATTGTGATGAATGCTTTTTCAAATTCCGGAAAGTCATATTCCGCGCGTATGTAGGGAGCGTTGACGTGCTTTTCATAGGTGTTGTATTCTTCTGTCGCTTTATAGAATGAAGTCGGAAAATTCATTTGCTGTTCTCCTTTTCGGAAAGATTAAAAAGATAGTTTTCAAATTCGGGCAGCCACCAAAGGCCGTAACCCGCAAGTGTCGGATGAACGGGGTCTGCCATAAACAGGTCATAATCTTCTTTTGTTACTGCGTTCATTTTCTCGCTGTTCCAAAGGTCGATTATGTCAATGTTCCATTTTTTCTGTATTTCATAAAGCAGATCAACCATTTTTGCGTAGTTTTCACTGTCAAAACGTGTGCCGGTATAAAATGCTGCGGGGCAGTTGAAGTTTTCTTTTGCGTAGGCGATTATGAATTCCATCGCTCCGGCAACGGTTGAGGTGTCAAAGTCATTTATATTCCTGCTTTCCGATACTCTGCCTATGGGAATATCCTTGTTCGCGTCATTGGTTGAAAGCTGACAGATGAAGCAGAAAACATCTTCGCTCTTTTCTATCTTCTTAAGCCGGGAAACATAGGAATTTTTGCCCGTATCGGCAAGAGTTGTTCCCGAGACGGCTTCTTTGACCGCCTCAATTCCGTCACGCCGTTCAAGAAAATCGACAAACGATTTTCCCAGCGCGGCATACCCTTTTGTAACCGACGAGCCGAGAAAAATCACTTTTTTACCTTTTATTGGGCTGTCTTCATTGACCTGCATCTTTTCGGGAAGGTATTTGGGAAGATTACCCTTTGAAAATGAACCGCTTACCACCGCGAATATTCCTCCTCCCGCAACCGCAAGTATCAGCATAACGGCGGCTGTAATCAATATCTTCTTTTTCATACTGACCCCCTTTGATACATTTTATCAAATATAAAATATAAATTCAATATATAAATGA
>JAEEGL014771848.1_pt1 | contig 14597 bp, 15 predicted proteins | sample 9134231 | NCBI WGS metagenome assembly JAEEGL01 (sample SAMN16246548, study PRJNA631951) | gut metagenome | biome: gut microbiome; feature: rumen; material: fiber-attached | host: Bos | place: Iran: Karaj | collected 2018-10 | reverse complement strand
GTTCCGTTCGACTTGCATGTGTTAAGCACGCCGCCAGCGTTCATCCTGAGCCAGGATCAAACTCTCATGTTAAAAGTTTTTTCCGTCAAGAAAAACGTTAGCTTTTCTTTCCTTCTTTACCTTGTATAAGGTTGTTAGTTCACTGAATATTCAAAATCGGGTCTTCCTCTCAGTGTTAGAAAGCCCTTTTTGGAATTGTTCAGGGTTGCATTGCTGTTAAGTTTTCAAGGAACAAAATCTCAAGTCTTTCGACTTGAGATTACGCAGAGGGTGGGATTCGAACCCACGTGCCCTCTCGGACAAACGGTTTTCAAGACCGCCTCGTTATGACCACTTCGATACCTCTGCTAAGTGTTTGCACACTCAGGCGTCATCTCAGACGCAAGTGTTATTCTATCAAAACGCATTGTAGGTGTCAATAATATTTTTCATTATTTTTTAACTTTTTTTCGCCTTCCTATTTATAAATGGAATAGCTTAAGCAGTCCCCTATATCTTTCATCCTCTCCTGCGATATTTTGACGGCGACATGCTGTATTTGGCCTCAAAGGCTCTTGTGAAATACGAAAGGTTGTTGAAGCCGCATTCTTCGGATACAACTATTATCTTTTCCTTACCCTTGCTGAGCCTTGTAGCCGCCTGCTCCAGACGGTAGTCCACCAGATATCGGTTAAAACTCCTGCCCGTCAGATCTCTGAATATCTTCATAAAATAACTGGGAGAATAACCACACATCTTTGCCGCCTCTTCCACCGATATCTGCTCGGCGAAATTGGTCTGTACAAGAGAAAGCACATTCTTAAGCCTATCGTAATTATTATGCAGCGATGTCTCAAGGTCAGTTGCTTTTTCGCTGCTCTTGCATATGTAATGCATGATTCGGTAGAGATTGGACTTGATCAACAGCTCGTCCCATTCATCCCTTCTGTCTTTGTTTTCAATCAGTTCTCGGAGCTCTCCGCATATCTGTTCGTTCAGCTTGCTTCCGGACACAGCCAGATAAGGAGGAATGAGTGTATGCATATAGATGGGGCGCAGATATTTCTCGTAAGTAATATCTCCTCCGAGTCCCGTTATCATGGAAAAATGAAAAAGAACATTATTGTAATCGAAGCTTTCGTTCTCGTATCCGCTTATGGAATGTACCGTCTGAGGCGGTATTATCACAATGTCTCCGCTTTTCACAACATATTCGTGAGACTGCACGGTTACGGTTCCCACACCGTTTTTGACATAGATAATCTCCATCTCGTCATGCCAGTGAAGGGGAAAACTGTCCAGAAAGTCCGGAATTATTGCCCAGTATACCGCATAGGGAAAAGATGTTTTACCATGCTGTTTTGTCTCATGAAGGGATTCAGTCTTGTAATTATCCATTTTCTTTTTCCTCTGTTGTCTTGAGACTGTTCATCCATATCCTCTTTCTGAATATGAAGAGGGATATTAACAGCCTTACAAGTTCTTCCAATGATAAAAGGAAGTAAACATTGGGAATCGTAAGATTCCATACATATGCAGATAAGAGTCCCAGGGGAACACCGAAGCCCCAGGTTCCTATTGTATCTATGATGGTAAGAAGTTTTGTTACGCCTCCGCTTCTTAATATTCCTCCTCCCAGGATCATGTTGAGAGTCTTGATTGGAGACACCGTGGCAAAAGCAACCATTATCATAATCGCGGTTGTTTTTACCCTATCATCTACCTGATACAGGTTGACATAATATTTCTTCAAGATTATAAGCATAAAAGAAAGTATCAAAGCACACACCAATCCATAGAGCATAAGCAGCTTTGATTTTTCATAAGCCTCATCATAATCACCTTTACCCAGTAACTTTCCGATAATGATTCCCGCTGCCTGCGACACACCGGATAAAGCTCCGATGGTAAGCACAATCACGGGAGATATAAGTGTCATTGCGGCACAGGGCTCGGTTCCCAGGTGTCCGTATATGGTTGAATACACATTTTCTCCCAGTCCCCACAGGAATTCCGTAATGAGAATGGGAAGCAGAATGCTCAAATACTGTCTGAAACCGTCAGCTCCCAAATTGATTGAAGGTCTGAAGGACCCATACACTTTTTTGAAATTGCTTACGGCAGCCGTTGTAAGTATAAGCGCATAGGCACATTGTGCGCAGACCGTTGCTATTGCGGCGCCCTTAACTCCCATGGCCGGTGCACCGAACTTACCGAATATCAGCAGATAATTAAGAAATGTATTGATAACCGCCGACGTTATTCCCGCAAAGAGGGTGAATGACGCTTTGTTCATACATCTTAATATTGTTGCCGTTATTCCCTGCACGGCCTGCATAACAAAGGTAAACGCAATAATGGAAAGATAGCCTGCCGCCACATCAAGCGTTGAAACATCCTCTGTATATAGACTCATTATCCGAGAAGGAAAAAAAAGACTTACTGCTGTAAAGATCACCGCCGTGATCAGTGCCAAGAGCATATTTACACTTATACTCTTTTCTATATCCTTTCGGCTCTTCTTACCCATATATTGGGCAATCATAATTCCTGCAACCGTAGCAATAGCTCCGGATACCACACCATGCAATGAAGCAAATCTTCCCGCAAGTCCCACTCCCGCAATGTCCGTACTTCCAAGCTGTCCAATCATAATCTGATCCACGACACTGAAGGAAGAACTGAGCATGGTCTGGAGCGCCACCGGAATGGCTATGCTGTATAAAGCTTTATTAAAATCTTTGTCTTTAACGTATTTGTTCATACGTGATCCTTTCACTATTCGCTTTGATATTTGCATTATATACCTGTGAAAGGATGTATTCTTGCTATATTGTCCTCTGATTTTAACACAATCCTATTATTGATTGGGTCAAGAAAAAGAATCGTGTTTAAGTCTTCACGATTCTTTATAATCGGACACAGTATATCTACTGTCTTCTTCTAATAATAAGCTCCGCTATATCAAGGTCTTCCGGAGTTGTTATCTTTATATTCTCATAAGAGGCCTCCGTAAGTTTTACCTTATGGCCCGAGAAGGTCTCAACAACCATTGCATCATCCGTTACATTTATTCCGCTGCAGGGAAGACCGCACTCTTCTTCTTTGAGTACATCATAGGCTTCTTTGATAAGTGAATAGCTGAACACCTGAGGAGTCTGTATTATCCATACCAGCGATCTGTTGGGTGTAGACACCACGATATCGGACGGACTTGCAATCTTAACCGTATCTTTTGACTTGACCGCAGCAATCGCAGTCTCATTGACACGAACGTCATTATACAATCTCGAAATGATATCAGGCGTTATTAATGGGCGGGCTCCGTCATGGATAAATACATAATCTGCGCCACCTTTTTCGGTTATTTTATCCAGACCGTTCATAACGGAATGGTATCTTTCCTTGCCTCCGCTTACAATATCCCGAACTTTTGTGAATTTATACTTATTGACTATATCGGTCAGTACATAGTCCTTATCTTCTTCGCTTGTAACCACAACTATGTCAGTTATGATGTCACTCTCTTCCATTGCTTTAAGGCTGTGGTAGAGCACCGGCTTACCGGCTAACATCATATATTGCTTCTTTATATCACTGTTCATCCTTTTGCCGCTGCCCGCAGCAAGCACAATAGCCGTGTTCTTCAAATTCACACCTCTTCAACGCTTATCTTTCTGTAATCAAAGCCTTTATCGGGATTCTTCTCTATCAACACCTTTGTATAATGGGTCGGAAGTATATCCTCTATAAGATCGGCCCACTCTATAAGGCTGACTCCTTCACCATATACATACTCTTCATATCCCACTTCATACATCTCTTCAGGGTCTCCGATTCTGTACACATCGAAATGATACAAAGGAAGTCTTCCTTCATCATATATCTGGACAATTGTAAAAGTGGGGCTGTTAACAGGCTCTGTAATTCCCAGACCTGCAGCAAATCCTTGGGTGAACACCGTCTTGCCCACTCCCAGGTCCCCTATAAGTGTATAGAGCTCCCCTTCTTTGCACTTCTGTCCCAGTTCTTTTCCTATATTATATGTTTCTTCTGAACTATGAGTCTCGTATACCATACTCATCAACTCCGCTAGCACCTGTTAAAAAACAACTTTGTTCATTATTAAAGCATCTTCCGTAGGTTTCTCATAGTATCCCGGTCTGTAACCCACGGATTCAAAACCATACTTACTGTAAAGTTTGATGGCAGGCTCATTGCTCTCTCTTACTTCCAGCGTAAACATCTCGATTCCCATGCCTCTTCTTCTCTTAAGCATCTCATCCATGAGAGCGGAAGCTATATGATTGCCCCTATATTCTTCCTTTACAACAACATTACATATATTGCCTTCTCCGCATATGTTAAGGATGCCTATACAGCCAAGAACCTTTGATTTTCCATCCTCTTCTTCGCTGACAGCCACCATATATAGGGCATCGGGATTGGATACCATCTTAATAAAAGATTCCCTGCCCCATGGCATAGAAAAAGTCTCTTCCTCTATGGAACAGACCTGATCTACATCTTCGATTGACATATCGCGAATAACAAAATCCATTGATTATCTTTCTCCCAGTCTCAGGTTGGGAACAGCATTGAGATCCCAGCCCGATCTAACACCTTTAACATATTCAAAATATGCCGCAGCTCCGATCATGGCCGCATTATCCGTACAGAGTATCGGAGACGGTCTGTAGAACTTTATATTACGTTTCTTACAGGCCTCTTCCATTGCCGCTCTTAAATGGCTATTGGATGCCACGCCGCCCGCAATGGCAAATTTATCAAAACCGTATCGGTCAATGGCGTCCATGGAATGTCCCACCAGCACATCAACCACCGCCTGCTGGAAAGATGCCGCCACATCAGCGGTAACAACTTCTTCCTTCTTCATTTCACACTGATTCAGATAATTGAGAACTGCCGATTTTAGTCCCGAGAAAGAAAAATCATATTCATTGTCGGCAATCTTGGCCCTTGGGAAATCAATTGCCGCAGGATTGCCCTCGCATGACACTTTATCTATCTTGGGTCCGCCGGGATATCCCAGGCCTATGGCTCTGGCCACTTTATCAAAAGCTTCTCCGGCTGCATCATCTCTTGTTCTGCCCAGTATCTCATACTCGCCGTAATCCACCACCTTAACAAGATGTGAATGACCACCGGATACAACCAGACACATAAAGGGCGGTTCAAGTTCCTTATTCTCAATATAATTGGCACTTATGTGTCCCTCAATATGATGTACTCCGATAAGCGGTTTATTAAGTGCCCAGGCAAGACTCTTGGCGTAGGATACACCTACCAAAAGAGCTCCTACCAGTCCCGGACCGTATGTGACGGCAATTGCATCAATATCATCCCAGCTCTTTCCTGCCTCTGACAGAGACTGGCGAACCACCTGATTGATTCTCTCAGTATGCTTTCTGGATGCTATCTCGGGTACAACACCGCCGTATAAAGTATGAATATCAATCTGTGAAGAAATGGTATTGGACAATACCTCTCTTCCGTTTACCACAACCGCCGCCGCTGTTTCATCACAAGACGACTCAATTGCAAGAATTGTTATATCTTCTTTTAACATTTTGCTAGTTTCTTTTCTGTTTATTCTGTTTCATCCGTAGTAACAGGCTGCCATCCGTAGATCTTCCATCTGCCGTTCTCGTCTTTTCTGAGCACGAAGACTTCCGTCAGAATCTGTGTTCCCGAAGAGGTACGTATATTGTAGGTACCGTATAATCTGGAAAGTTCAAATCCGTCGACAGTATAGTAATCAACCTCTGTACTTGAGGATGTATAATAATTGACTATTGAATAATCATTGCTCTTGAAAGAAGTAAGCTCGCTCTTAAGATCCTTCAGATAATCCTCATCGGATTTATTCTCTGCAAGTTCCTTGTCAAAAAGCTCTTCCAGCTTGAGGCCTACGGCCTCCACCTCTTCGTCCGTAAGATCTTCGTTATGAAGAACCTTGGTTATATCGAGATAGCTCTTTACCACTTCCTTGGGAGTCGGTGGGTAGTTTACTTCATAGTTTGTTAAGAGCACTTCCTGTGCGGGAGTAACCTTAACATTGTCTTCAGATCTTGCATTATGTCTGTTGGAAAGATAATAATAGTAGCCCACAACCAGCAAAATAAGAGCCAGTACAATTATCAACCCCTTTGTTCCCTTAAATTTATTCACGGGCTACCTCCTTTCCTCTTAGTATAGTCTGATCCCTGCGGATTCTATTCTTCAAACAACAGATCAACCGTTCTGCCGTCTTTTGAGATTACAGTATTTGGAAAAATCTCCTTAACTGCCTTTGCATATGCCTTTGGATTGGGAAGCGACGGACTGTAATGAGTCAACCACAATTCTTTGACTTCCGCTTCTTTTGCAAGCTCTGCCGCCTCGTAAAAGGTCATGTGCTTGTGTTCTTTTGCCTTGGCAAGCTTATCCGGCTCACCGTACATGCCTTCACATATAAAAAGGTCCGATCCCCCAGCATGTTTAACAATAGCGTTTACCGGTCTCGTATCGGTACAATAGGTAAGTTTCAGCCCTTTTCTGCTTTCTCCCAGTACCATATCCGGAGTGAAGACTTTGCCGTCTTCCTCTATAGTTTCGCCCTTTTGAAGCCTGTTCCAGTATTTTACTTCGATACCTGCAGCCTTGGCTTTCTCGGTATCGAATTTCCCCGCCCTGTCCAGGCTGAAGGTATAACCGTAACAGGTTATGTTATGACACACTTTATAGGCTTCCACCTTAAGGCCGCATACCTCAAAAGCTTCTTCATTGCCTGTAAGTTCTTTGTATTTGATTTCGAAAGGAATATCTCTCGCTATGACACGAAGAGACTCCACAACCCGTCCGACTCCGCGGGGACCCACAATGAGCAAAGGCTCCGTTCTCTCGGCATTGCCCATATTCAGTAACATACCGGGTAATCCGGATATGTGATCGGCATGAAAATGCGTGAAACAGATTACATCTATAGGTTTGGGGCTCCAGCCTTTTTCCTTGAGAGCAATCTGTGTACCCTCTCCGCAATCCACCAGGATGCTTGAGCCGTTGTAGCGCAGCATCATGGATGTAAGCCATCTTTTGGGAAGAGGCATCATACCTCCCGTTCCCAACAAACATACTTCTATCATTAAGAATTTTCCTTTTCCAGTTGTTCTCTCTCTGCCTGTGACAGTCTTAAGTATACAGGCGCATGTTCGGCAGCTGTCTGCGTCTTGCCCTCGGCGATATACGAAAACGCCAGCGTAGCAATGGATGCAGCTCTCTGTCTGTTCATAAACGCAGGTGCGTAACTGTGAGATACCTTAAGACCGGCCTCCAGTTTGTCATAGAAGACCGGAACACCGTCTCCCAAGAAGACCACATCCCTGTCCATTCCGTTTAACACCTCTATTACTTCGTCTACGGGAACAGCACACTGTTCCATCAGACTTTTCATTATATAGACATCCTTAACACGATTAAACTCGTATATTCCGGTATATGTCTGCTCACGTCTTGCATCCATCAGAGGACACACAAGGGATGCCGTACCGTACATATTGTAAGCAAGTCCGTCCACCGTAGGAATTGGCACAATGGGCACATTAAGAGCCTCAGCCAGACCTTTTGCCGTTGCACTTCCTATTCTCAAACCGGTAAAAGAGCCCGGACCTGCGGCAACCGCAATCGCATCAATTGTCGACCTGTCTAAGTCGATCATCTCAGACACCTGATCCAGCATCGGAAGTAAAGTCTGCGAATGAGTCTTCTTAAAATTAACACTGTATTCAGCTATAACCGTATCATCTTCTACGACGGCCACCGATGCGACCAGTCCCGAACTGTCAATTCCGACTATCTTCATTCCAATTCTCCGTGTACTGCGACAATGCTTTTTACTGTTTGATCTTTACCTTCTCAGGAGGCATGTGTGTGGATATTATCTCTATGAGTTTGTATCTGTGTTCCCCGATTTCAGACTTGGGAAATACCCATGCCGATTTTTTGCTGGTATAGAGCATAATTGATTGGTTGGTGGACTGAGCTTTTATCATATCCTTCCACTCAACCGTAAGCTCATCATCACCCTGTGACACCGTAACACCTTCATCGTTCATCTTGTAGTGAAGAGGATGTTTGTACATAGGGTTCAGTTTTACCTGATTTCTTGACCTGAAATACAAAGTAACGGGGCTGTAGAATATCAGCACCAATGCCGCAACCAGATAATAGATGCTGTTCGTCCCGATATAAAGAAGCAAAAAGCATGCTCCCGCAGCGGTTCCCAGAATCCCCGATGCACTGGTGTATGTGTAGTGCATATTATAGTCATAGAGGGCCGAAACCGTCATATTTACATCAAATTCGTAATCCATATCAATACCGTAAAATAATGAATTTTATTTTTTGTCGCATAATTACCACAAAATACCATATTAATTATACAGATAACCGCTATTTTTTTCAACAAAAACAGGAGCCATTCAAAGGAAGGCTCCTGTTTAAAACGATTGTTATGTCAACTGCTATTCTTAACTGTTTTTCATAGTCAGAGCGATTCTCTTCTTCTGAAGGTCCACACTCAAAACAGTTACATCCACTATATCTCCGACACTTACCACATCCAGAGGATGCTTTATGTACTTGTCCGTTATCTGAGAGATGTGTACAAGTCCGTCCTGATGCACTCCGATATCTACAAAGGCACCGAAATCAATGACATTTCTGATGGTTCCCTTAAGCTTCATGCCGGGCTTTAAGTCCTCCATGCTCATAACGTCGGATTTTAATATGGGCTTTGGCATATCTTCTCTGGGATCTCTTCCCGGTTTTTCAAGTTCCTTGAATATATCCTGAAGAGTTATCTCTCCCACATCCAAATCTTTTGCCAGCTTACCCGTATCCTTCTTATAAAGCATAAGGGCTGCCGCAGCCGAATCGTCTTTGTCCTTTCCTATATCCGAAAGGCTTAAGCCGATCTTATTAAGCAATTTTTCCGTAACGGCATAAGATTCCGGATGAACACCGGTATTGTCCAAAGGATTGTCTCCGCCTCTTACTCGTAAGAAGCCCGCACACTGCTCGTAAGCCTTGGGACCCAGTTTATCCACGCTTAAAAGTTGTTTACGATTGGTGAATCTTCCGTTCTTTTCCCTGTAATCCACGATATTTTTAGCTATGGGCTTGGATATTCCCGACACATATTCAAGTAAAGGAGCCGAAGCCGTGTTAAGATCGATACCTACCTTGTTAACACTGTCCTCAACCACATCATGCAGAGATTCACCCAGTTTCTTCTGGTTCATATCATGCTGATACTGTCCCACACCGATTGATTTCGGGTCTATCTTAACCAGTTCCGCCAAAGGATCCTGAAGTCTTCTGGCTATGGAAGCCGCACTTCTCTGACCTACATCAAACTGAGGGAATTCCTCTGTCGCAAGTTTGCTGGCCGAATAAACACTGGCGCCGGCTTCATTAACAATGACGTACTGCACCGGACGATCCAGTTCTTTAATAAGATCCACGATTACCTGTTCGGATTCTCTTGAAGCGGTTCCGTTTCCGAGGGAAATTAAATCAACATTATATTTTTTGATAATTCTCTTCAGTTCTGCTTTGGCTTCATCCACTTTATTCTGAGGTGCTGTGGGGTAGATAACCTTTGTATCAAGCACTTTTCCCGTGGAATCAACTACCGCAAGTTTGCAGCCCGTTCTGAAAGCGGGATCCCAGCCCAAAACTGTCTTGCCGGCTATCGGTGGTTGCAGAAGCAACTGTGTGAGATTCTTGCCGAATACACCTATAGCTCCGTCTTCCGCCTTCTCCGTAAGTTCGTTCCTTATATCCCTCTCAATGGAAGGAGCTATAAGCCTGTCATAACTGTCCGCTATTACTTCCTTAAGAACCGGTGTTGTATATTCATTATCTTTTTTTATTATATGTTTCTCCAGGTAGTTAATGATCTTTTCTACCGGAGCCTCAACCTTAACATTGAGGATTTTTTCTTTTTCGCCTCTGTTAATGGCTAAAACTCTGTGGCCCGCTATCTTAGCCACGGCCTCCGCGAATTCGTAATACATCTCGTATACCGATTCTGCGCTGCCATCTTTTGCGTTACTTATAAGACTGCCTTCATTCCATGTAGTCTTTCGGATATATGTCCTGTAGTCAGCTTCATCGGATATCAGTTCAGCAAGAATATCCTTGGCACCCTGGATTGCTTCTTTTGCGTCAGCAACTTCCTTTTCGGGATTCACATATTTTGATGCTTCATCCTCAAGGGGCGACTTGGCATCCTGCATCCATATATATGTTGCAAGAGCTTCAAGACCTCTCTCTTTTGCCACACTTGCCCTGGTTTTCTTCTTGGGTCTGTATGGTCTGTAGAGATCCTCAACCGCAACAAGAGTAGTTGCCGCCTCAATCTTGGCCTTAAGTTCATCATCCAGCTTACCCTGTTCTTCTATGCTCTGAAGAACCTGCTCTTTCTTTTCTTCAAGATTCCTCAAATAAGTGAGTCTTTCATCCAGCGCTCTTAACTGTTCGTCGTTAAGAGCTCCTGTGGCTTCCTTCCTGTATCTGGCGATAAAAGGAATAGTATTGCCCTCATCAATGAGCTTTACAGCTGCCTCGACCTGAGATTTCTTTACTCCAAGTTCCTCGGTAATCTTACTGATAATGTCCATTTTTGTCCTTTTCCCCGATTATAATTCCCGGAAAACAGACTCGCTGTTTCCGGGAAATCCATATCGGCTATGAATTATTTTTAAGCAGTCTGCTTATGGGCTTGTATATGAGCAGGGTTATTACACTGTCAATAATACCCTTGAGCAGATTAAGCGGTATAACACATATAGCCACAAGGCTCCACACGCTTGTAATATTCTCATTGATCTCCGTTCCCATGGCAACGATTGCCTCGATAGGCATTCCGTAGAGCTTGGAGAATGCGGGAAGCAGATAAAAGCCGTTGAAGAGAGAGCCCAGGATCGCTATAAATATTGTTCCCACGATACATGCGATAACAGCTGTTTTTTTACTCTTCTTAAGACTGTAGATTACGGATGCGGGAACAATAAGTCCACAACCGATTACGAAATTGGCAAGTTCACCTACAAATGCCGTATTGGTTCCTCTGATAAGAACCTTAAGCACTATTTTAACAAATTCCACCATGACACCGGCTACGGGGCCGTATGCGAAGGCCGCAATGAGTGCGGGAAGCTCCGAAAAATCAAGCTTGTAAAATCCCGGTGCGAATCCTACGGGGAATTCAATAAAAAAGAGCACCGTAGCTATTGCGGAAAACATACCGATGGCAACCACCTTTTTTGTGGACAGCACTCTCTCGGTATTACCGCTTCGCTTCTTGCCTATCTTCTCTATCGCGTATGCAATGAGGAAAACGGCAACTACAATGCCCAAAAACTCGAGAACGAACAATGCGTTCTCAGTAACACTTTGAATTAAGTTGTTCATAGAATAATCTCCTTCTTCCATCCAGACTTAGATCCAAAAGGATCCTTACTGTCGGTTATGGATTCTCACCATATCAGCCACTTGGAATTTAGTGGGTTGCGGACTTATGATGTCTGCGTCAAAACGCTGTTGACTGCACCAGTCACCGCCGATCGGGATTCACACCCTGCCCTGAAGTTACTTATTTAGTTGTCCGCAAGCCTATCCGGCTCACAATTAGAGATTATACTATCAGAATATACATATTGCAAGTATACTTTTCAGCTTGTTTTTTCATACTGTTCAAGCACCTGTATATATACGGCAGTCGCTCTATATACCTTAAAAAGGGCATACAGAAAGCCCGGTGCAACACATCCGGGCTTCTGTATAGTATATTGGGTGATGTTTAAGACGAATTAATATTGGACTCCGATGATTCCTCTCCTTCCTTTCTAAGGGAACTCCTCATCATTCAGTTATCCTCGCTTCACCGCTGCCTGCCTTCTCATAAGGATTACTATCAATCTATGGCTCCATCTGACTGTGCATCCACATACATGTGCGCATCTAATCTGCTTACCAGCTACACTTACGTGTCCGGATTTCAGGGGATCCGTCATAAGCCTGCTTCCTCGGCGCGACGCTCACGTAATCTGCTTCCGCCGTCCTATCAGCCTCGATATTCATCCATTCTTACAGGTCTGTCAATGTGCTCAGATAATCGGCAACTGGCTACCTTATCTTCCTCGTTCCCCTTCATCCACCGGCGTCTCATCCGACTACCGCTTCATCCGGTTCCCTCCGACAAGGTCCTATAGTTTTGCGTCCCAGCCTCACAACTGGTTTGCCAATACTCAGTCCGTCTTATCTATGAACTAATATTATCATCCGAACCTCTTCGCGTCAATGGATATTTTCAAAAAATAGCCGTTGTCACCAAAGTTCTGTTTTTGCAATTTTATTAATTGTTTATACAATTAATTTCATCATCTATAACCGCGTCAAAATTGGCCCCTTTTTCGGGTCTTCTGACCAGATCCAGGTAGAATTCCGTCATTGTCATCCTCATATAAGGGTATAGAAGAACAATTCCGAAGCCTAAGGACAGAATACCAACGAGAAATAGAGGAATAAAGCTGCATACCATCCCAAAATATTCGCCTATGTGGCCCTTCATCATATCCTTACTTGTGCTTACTATCTCCGAAGCCGTAAGCCTCGGATAATCCAACAGGATATAATAGCACTGGCTCAATTCGCAGAGCACATATGCCGCTCTTATAATTCCCGGCACAGCAGCAACTATAGCCACTATCAAAGCGCTGTTATTGCCGCTTAACATGAAATATACATAAGCAATTATCGCCGGTAACAGGAGGACATATGACCTTACAAAAACAAGAACTGCTACGGTGATTGCCTTATCCGGATGAAGCTTGAATCCGTTAAGCACATCTGTGGCCTTTGCTTCGGCGCCTCTCGATATATTGAAGTATATTGTAAGCTCACCTACCGCAAATACAACCATAATCAGTTCAATTATGAGAGATATCAGCATATAGACGATCATGCCCATTACAGTCGTTGTATCCGAAACCTGCAGAGCAATATACTGGACTATTCCCATTATTACCGCCTGAAGAAGATATGCCCCTATGGCAGTGCCGTATTTATCAAGCATTTTTCCTCTGGCTATTCTTTTTAATTCAGCTGTTCTGTTTTCCTTCATCAATCCTTGTTCCCTTACTATAATTAATGCAGGCGCCTTAGGCACCTGCATCAAAGTTCATTCCGCTGAGAAGTCCGTTGTCCCTGTTCTTCATATTCTTGACGTAGGGGTTCTCCTCATTCTTATACATTATCTTGGTAGTAGTGGTACCACCAGATACATAAGTACGTCCACATTCCGGACATACGGCTGTATGAATGGCCACACTGGCCTGAAGCACTTTACCGTTATTCTGTGCCGCTTTCTTATAAGCGTTGGCCACATGTTCGCCTTCGTGTGCTCTCACCGCTGAGGGTGCAGCCTGAGGAGAAATATGTGTTGCCGACTTATATGAGACCATTTCATTGGATCCGTCCTGATACTTACGTTCCTTACATGTCTCACATTCCGCAGGAGAGGATTTTTTACCCGGCTGTACTTCTGTGGATTCGCCGGGATTAAGGATAGCCTTGGACTCCTGAGCCTTATCGGCGCCGCCCGTTTTGCCTGTACCAATTCCCGTTACTGCAGTAGCCGCCGCATCCGTTGTTCCCGGATTGCCGGTCATTCCGCTTCCTGTCTGCATACCCCAGTTCATCCAGGGTGTCATTCCTGTTACTGGATCATATCCAACCGGTACCATATTACCTCCTTCCCACGAATATATCTATTCGCAATGTCCTTTTGCCTGTTTACAGATTATAAGGAAGATTCTTGTATTCCAGATCAAATTGTCCGTCCATGGCATCTTTGATCATATCGTCAAATGTCTGCCCGTACATCTCAACGGATGTATCGTTTAGCAGGGTCTTGACCGGGTTGTCCGTAAAAAATAAGAGTCCCAATCCCCCTATCAGAGTGACATTGAGCGCCAGAGCAACTATTCCCGTAACGAATCCGGTCTTTGCGGCCTGACACATTTGTATCTTATCGCCTTTTGAAATTACGGCCAGTATGATGGCCAGTCCACCCATTATAAATGCCGGATAAAGGGAAAAAGTAAATACCGAGAAGATAGCTATTATTCCGAGTACTTTAGCAGCCGTGGCGAACATATTCGCTTTGCCTGCGGCAGTGTTCTGTAGGTTGGCACTGCTCTCCGGTCTCTTATAATATGGCGATGTATTGTTATTATCTTCCATATCAAATCCTTATTGTGTACCTTATATTATACCACACTTGTCTCTATTGAAGCAAATTAAGACATTCCCGTGTTAAGCCACTTGAGATATCCGTTGATAAAGGGATCCAGTGCACCGTCCATAACAGCGTCAACGTTACCGCTTTCCACTCCGGTTCTTAGGTCCTTAACAAGCTTGTAAGGCTGGAATACATATGATCTGATCTGATTGCCCCATCCTATTTCCGTTACTTCGCCTCTTATATCATCAAGTTTTTCCTTGTTTTCCTCAAGTCTAAGCATATAGAGCTTGGCCTTCAGCATCTGCAT